>Ga0315913_1000077_pt1 | contig 53642 bp, 31 predicted proteins | sample MpolsnodulesMG_FD_207736 | JGI IMG/M metagenome (GOLD analysis project Ga0315913, IMG submission 207736) | Medicago polymorpha root nodule microbial communities from Los Angeles, California, United States - small nodules | ecosystem: Host-associated > Plants > Roots > Nodule | place: USA...
TAATAAAAAATAATTTTTTGTCGAGGGGCCTAAAAAGAGGGCTTATGTGACCTTACCGTAGGCCGACCCTGTCTATTAAAAATACATGTGATATAAATATAGATATCTGTTTCGATTGAAATTCAAATCTTGATACACCTGCTTAACTTCTTCGACTAAATTCAATATCATTGATCGTATGGGCAGCCATTTTACTTGCATGCATGCTTAGCCATAAAACATGTGCATATTAAGCAAATAGTAGTATACCGTACTGAATAAATGATTTTCGCACTCTTACTTGTCATCACAAGAGGGGTACTACTTTTCTAGCATTAGTCAATTGAAAGCGGCAATCTGTACGAAACCATTTACTTTAAGCTTTGTTTTTTCTTTCCACTTAGACTCCTATAATAGAATCTTAGGACTAATAATAATTAGAAGTAACACAAAGGACCATTATTGCAGTCGCATAATAATGTGATAAGCATAATAAAAATCATGGGATGTAGCTGCCTGGCAGCTCAGAAACTATATTTGAACCATAAAAATTATTTGGATGACTTTGAGTTTTGATGACTTAGGTGTATTTTAAATTAGAGAGAATGATACATGAATGATTAAAATAAATTGTTTTGATGAGAGAATAATTGAAGAAAAAAAAAGACATAAAGATAAAGTCACCAAAAGTCATGCTTGATAAAAAGAATCTCAATCATGTATAGGAAATCAAGAGATTGTGGTAGGATTAATTAAGCTAAGGAGGAAAACTCAATCCTAAAGACTACCTCATTAGTTTTTTTTTAATGATAAATGATAATAATTAGTTGTTAAATTAGTTTTTTTAATCTTTTGTCCTGCTATGAACCCAAAACCTAAAAATTCTTGTTCTTTAGTTTAAATCAATTGAACAATCTAACCCTCCATACTAATTCGTTCGCGGAAAGAGCATCCTAACTTACATACTAATTGAATACTTTGATTTACTTAATCTGAAAGACTCACAGTTAACTTTATTAAGTTTTTATTTTTCAAATTTAGCATATACAAACTCTTTCTATAATAAACAAAAATTAAAGAAGAACATTTACATGCGATTATATGTTGGGAAAAGGGAAATTATTATTAGTTGGTATTTTTTTTTTTTATAAAAAAAAATGGAAAATTCAAGTGCAAAAAACATCAACATCACAACTATATTCACATCCAAAACCACCTATCATATGCCGTATCATAAATATTAAATATATTAAAATAAGAATAAAAAGTAAAAATATTACATCATGGAAAATTAGACCAAAATCCAAGAAAATAAACATTCAAATTTACAAAAATCGCTTCGTTAAAAACTTTACTAAAAAAATTTAGTGGAATAAAACCATTGTGATTTGTGATATTCATTAACAATTTAATTGTAGTTTTGGTCCCATATTATTTTAATAAAAAACAAAAAATAATTTAAAATTAGTACACGTTTCTTTTAAGGGAACTTCTATGGTGCAGTTAGAAAACTAATTTTTTTGAAAAAGTTAATTTTGATTTTTTAAGGTTTGATTCATTTTTAAATTGTTGATTACTGATCAATGATCAATAATAATTCATCTATTAATGCTTGCAACATCTTGGACTTACAGATACTATTTTATCGTTGACATCTTTAACATGCAAACTTATTTGATGATATTATGTGATAGTCTTAAGTGTTACACTTAAAACAAGGTAGGATAAAATTAGATTAAGTGTAGTCTTGTTAATCTGATGAATTGATGATACTATGTGGACTGAACTTTTGATGCCACTGTACAAACAGTGGGGTGTTACTCACTACACTTTTAATGTTATAGTGTTAACTTCATCAGAAAAGTTATTTTCACGACTTCACCATTGAATTTTTCTTCTTTTAATTGTAAAAAAAACCAGTAAATTGTTTCTTATGCATAAAAAATTACCCTAGGAAACTACTAACTTAATTTCCAAAAGAAACAAAATATTTGCACACTTTGACAAAAACAAAAGAAGGTAGCATGTAGTACCAAGGAGTAGAAGAAAGAGTGATGAAATTCAGTTGAAGGGTACCAACAATAATGTAAACTTCACAAAACCAAACCAAATATGGCATTGCTGAATATCACAACTAAACTATGTTTTTTGTTATAACAAAAAACTCTGTTCTTCAACCATCATGTTCCAAAAACTTTCTACTGACGGATACACCCAACTTTCAACCGAGTCAATCAACATAAACTCACTTCTCACCTCAACCGAGTCATAACTTTCTTCTACATTAGGAAGCTCAACAATTTCGCTCAACTCTGAAGACTCTGATGAATATGAAGGCGAGTCAGAGACTTCAGAGCTTAGTGAGATTGTTGAGTGTAATATTTGAGAATCAAATTCCACCATGGCAGCAGCTTCTGCAGCTGCAAGTTGAATGTCACGCGGAGACAACGTTGTTGGTCTTGGAAGCATGTGAGCTATTTCGGGGAAGTTAAGGATTGGAGAATGACCCTTTATGCTTAAAGCAGCAACATCATGTGCTCTAGCTGCCATTTCAGGAGTAGCGTATGTTCCAAGCCAGATTCGTGATTTTTTGCGAGGTTCGCGGATTTCAGATACCCATTTGCCCCAGCTTCGCATTCGAACGCCGTGGTAAATAAGGTGGTTGTTGAAGTCTCTGTTTCTCTTCACCTTGCTCTGTTTCTTTGTCTCTGTTTTTTGAGGTTTTGAAGAGTTTGAATTTGAAAGTGAGAAACAGTTTGTTGTTTGTTTCATTGTTTCTTAGAACGGGGAAGAGATTGAGAGATAAGAGATGGAAGGTGTTGAGGAGAAATAGTGTTTGTGAAATGGCTTTTTATACGAGAAAATATTTTGTCATATCAATAATGATGGTACATCTATAACCTTTTTCGTACACTCGTGTCACACCAAGTTAACTGTGTGCAAAGATACGATGAAAATTGTGGTTAATTCAACTCTACATAATTTTCAATGCAATCTAAATTAATCATCTAATCGACTGAATTAACTATATTTTTGGACATGATTAGCATGTGTAATGGGTGTACGAAAAATTGGATGTCCATAGAATATTGTTGATACAAGATATAGTGACCCTTAACCCACCAAAAATATATTCCACTATTGGAAGTGCAGATTGCAAAGGTTGGAAAAAAAACATGAAGACAAAGATATAACTATATAAGTGATGATACTAACACGGTAAAAGAAACAGAAAAGTATGAAGAAAGGATTGAATTTCCTTTTCTTGTGCAAGATTTATTTGGACAAGGTCATGTAGGACTAGTGGAGATATCATGGATCATCTCACTATGAAAATGACCCACTTATGTATTGTATTTTATATTCGAAACAAGGTCTTTTTGTGGTACCTACTAGTAAAGATCTCATGCAAAATTATACGGATGTGAGCAAAAAATACTATAAATATAGATGTTAAATTATGTGTCATTGACAAAGGATTTTCTTAAAATTAAATAGATTTGAGGTGTATACACTAGAAGATAACTATAAGAGATTGGATGTAAAACAAATAATGGAACGATGATGTATAAAGTATCTTTTAAGGTTGTACCTAAAAATAATGAAGTTATGTTTTAAGGTATATGTATTACACATGTGTATTAGCCACATTTTTGGTTGAGTTTCATAAGTCAACATCCCACCTTTAACAATTGTCTTGTTACTTTTTACAAAACCCCATTCTCCACCCAATTTAGTTTTTAATTAAAGACATTCGCAACCAATTGGTGTCTTCCACGCTTCAATTGTAGGAATGGACAATGTCTAATGACACCACACCACTAGCATTTGTTCTTGCTTTCCTTATGCTGCTTTGCTATTTCTTCATTCTTATTTTCAATGTTTTAGTTAAGTACTAGTACTTTGGATGCTAATTGATGCTGACTAGAATTAATTGTAAAATAAGAGATGATGAAACACCTATGTCATGAGAACATCTCTCACATATGATTGTGAGTTTTACCTTGGTAGAAACATGCAATCATAAAGGGGGATTTGGTGCAATCTCTTATTAAATACTCCATATAAGCACCATTTTATTAGAGGCAAAGAGTGCTTATATATAGGGATGGAGGGAGTATAAGTGAGTGTTTGAATACGATCTAGGATGTTTTGAAATCACGGCAAAACATTACGATTACGTTGAAGTTGAAGCTACAAATAATAGCTTTTGATTTTTAGAGTAAGATATCCAATCATAAAGTGACAATGAGAAAACACATAAGAAATATTTATAATATATATCTCATTCAACTCTTATAAGTTGTGCCTAGAACAATAATCCTTCCTTGCCAATAAGGTGGATCTCATAAGAAAATCTCTAGAGTGGAGAGCTTAATAGCCCCCAATTTTCACTCGAAATCCCCTCATTTATATTTTGACGGAATAAACTTAGTGGAATATATCTTTCGATCAATTTTTTCTTTTACTAAAATTTATCGGATTTTATCTTCTGATCGACTTTTTATTCTAGGAGCTAAATAACAGTCATCAAATCTCATAGGATGCTTTAGCGTTGTGCGCATGTGCTGAGACAAAAGCCCTAAAACATGTGTAGCTCTTGCCATGGATTGTTTAGAAACCATCACTATCCAAGTGGCCAAAATGCGACACATCAAAATGTGGACTATAATTGGTGTATTGATAATTCCAAATAGATTTCTGACATGTGCAAATAGTTTTCATACACATGTTTAATTGAGAGATTTGAAAAGAATCTGAACTGTTATCGCGTATCTGCATTCGTGTACTTTCCCAAAACTACAAGTTTTCCAAACTTTTGAAAAGAATTATTTTTCTTTGGAAAATGATATATTGAGCCAAAAAATTCCCAAGAAATCATCTTGAGCCCATGTTTTTCGGCTTTCAAGTGTTTTGTTGGTGAACCATTTATCCCACCCAGCGTTTATTCCGGCCAAAAACAACTTTAAGTGGCTAAACTAGTTTCACTATGCAATCGTGAGATAATTACTTGCAATGTATAGCACTCATCTTTTTCTTTTGTTGCTTTCAAGAATTAATCATATGTTAAGCTATTAAAATAGGAAAATGTTAACAAAGAGTTAAGATCCTCTCCATTTCTACCATTTATAGAGATAAAGACACACAAAAAAGTAAAAAATAATTAATGATGGTGGGACCCGCTTAATGGTAGGACCCACTTAATGGTAGGACCCACTACCTATTTTATGTTTCTATCTCTCTCCAAATTGCATATTCCATTTATTATTATAAATGGAGAGGATACTTACCCGTTAACAAATGCGCTTAGTGCATTGTGTAAGGATTCAAAAGAAGGAGTTAAGATTATCTCTATTTGCTAAAAATAAATGGACACTGTCATTTAATAAAAGATAGATACATAAAAGTATGCAGTGGGTCCTACCACTAAGTTGGTCTCACTTCCATTAATTATTTTCAAACTTCTATGTTTTTATCTCTTCAAATGAAAGAAATGAAGAGGCTAATAAATGAAGATGATCTTGACTCCAAAAGAATCAATATTTACATAGAAAATGATGTAATTATGATTTTAACATGTGTTTCACTTGTATTTTCAAAACAAAACTTCCTTTAAAGTATTCTTTAAACAATGCTCTTATGACACTTGTTAGCAGGTAAAAATCCTCTCTATTTAGTATAATAATGGAGGATGCAGTTTGAAGAGAGATAGACACATAAAATAGATAGTGGGCCTCACCATCATTAATTATTTTTTAGTTTTTTGAATTTTTTTTTGTCTATATCTCTCCAAATGGCTGAGATAGAGAATAATAAATGGAGAGAATCTTAACTCCTTGTTAGCAGAGTTAAGATCCTCTTCATTTGCTAAAATTAAATGGATATTACCATTTGGTGAGAGATAAGTACAAAAATGTAGGTAGTGGGTCCTATTACTATGTGAGACCCACTACAATTAATTATTTTCAAATTTATGTGTTTTTATCTCTCCAAATGAAAGAAATAGAGAAACTAATAAATAGAGATGATCTTGATTCTTGTCAGTGAGACCCATTAAAATAAATAAGAGTTATACTAACGATTGAATTCAACGGTATTTTAACTTTTAAAAAATTAAGTTCATTACTCCATCTGTTTCAAAATAATGTTGCAATTTTACAATGTGCATAATTTATTGATCATATTTTTTACCTAATATACAAAGGGCAATGCTATTTAGTAAGAATGATTTAAGCAAGAAAGAGAATAATCCACAAAACAGGGGATTTGACCAATTAGGTTCTGGCTAACCATACATGGGATATGGGGTGGTTGTTATTTGAAAGAGTTAAATGACGCCACATAAAATTCTTGCAATTCTTGTATACAATCTCCCGTAACATTTAGCAATTTCCATATATAAATATAAATGTTAGCATGTAAGATGTTGTTTGATTTGTCTCGATGAATATTTTTCAAAATGTCAAATTTTTATAATTTTTTATTATGTATACTTAAAGATATTAATGGTCAAAGTTGTGTATTGGCATGTGTGCAGTGGTTGAGTACGAAATGTATTTTAAAACGGAGAGAGTATTTTTCACCATTTTCCAATACAATATCTTTATTTTAATCATTTTAACCAATATCTCAAGAGCACTCTTTAGCATTTCGCAATAAATAAAAATTTGATAGAGAAAACAAATCCTATATTAGCAATAATAAGAGGAATACAAATATAAATTTAATCTTAAGCTATAGCTTAACCTTCCGTTTATGTGAGTAATTTCACGGGGTATTTGTCATTTTGTTTATAGAAAAAATTATTATTTCATTTCTTTTGTAGATAGGCGGTGGAAAAGTCATTACAAACTCCTAAATAAGTAGAAGCGTTGGATTTCGAAACCGGACCATTTTAACATTTTTGTCGGTTGAATTAGAACTTACGAACAATTATAATTATAATTTTAATTTTAATAAATTAATTAATTGATATTCTCATTTAAGTTTTATTGGGATGTTTAAATCCGAACCGATCTAAGATAAAACCGCAAACCGATTCAAAAAATTGAAAACCGCAAAAAATCGAATATTTTTTGATGTGTTTGAGTGTTGTTGTATAAAAACCATTTGGATCGGATAGAATTTCGAATCACTTTTTCAAAACCGAACCAAACCTCAAAAGCAAGTATTATATATTGTGCTCGTTAGTTTTTAATGTTATATATTATAGGGTTAATTAAGTTTTTAATCCCTATAAATATTCACAGTTTTGTTTTTAGTCCCAATAAAATAAAATCACACTTTTTAGTCCTTGTGACATTTTCCTTAAGCATTTTAGGGACCAAAACTGTTGATGAATTTTTTTACAGGGACTAAAAGTGCTGATGGAAAAATTTATAGGGACTAAAAATGCTGATAGAAAATTTTCTAGGGACTAAAAAATGTGATTTTATTTTGTAGGGACTAAAAACAAAACTGTGAATATTTATAGGGACTAAAAAGTTAATTAACCATATGATAATTTAATCTAATATTATGTTTCAAAAAAGAATGGATATAAACCGCACCGGCAACAGTAAGTTTTATTACCATTACCTCACCTCATTGTTGGACGTGGGAATGAGGGAATGATAGGTTGCAGGTCTTTGTTGAGGTTCGTAGAGTTGAGCACAAATTTGATTTCTACATGCTTTGTTGTTATCGGTGAATTGATTGATATTACTATTGTTTTGCAGAGTCGACCGACTTCTCAGATTTACCAACCCTAAACTCTTTCAGGTTCCTTGCTTTTTTATTTTTATCACATTATTAATTCATTTTCACCTTATAGCACAATCGCTTAGCTTATGTAACAAATTTGCTTGTTTAAAAGTTTTCGAGTTATTTCTCTGCTTAAAACTTTATTTTTTATTTTTTTTTTGGTTTTGTAACAGGGACAGAGAACTTATTATAGTGTAAGCTGTGATTTTTTAATGGGTGGTAGAAAAAAGAGAGTTGTTATTGATGACCATATCAATAAGCATAAATCAATGAATTCTATTTGGAGACCTGTTTCGACTAATGCTAGTTCTTGTCAAGGTTTGTCTTTCTTGTCCATTGTGTCAATAACATCACATTATGTTTTTGATATGTATGATTTCTTTTATATTATTATTATTATTATTATTATTATCATATGACATGACTTTAGTGGTACTGGACACTGGTACTCCTTCGAAAATATTGAAACAGATCCGGCGGTTTCTTTTATCTGATCTTTAGTTATGCTATAATGTAGAGTTCCATGTTCTTAGGCTGTGTTTGGATAAACAACTTATTTGCAGTTTATAGCACAAGCACTTATCATGATAACCGCTTGTATAGGCTATTTCTATAGCAAAAGATTAAATAAAGTTAAATTTGTTTTTATTTAAGCCATAAGTTGTTTTCATAAGCTATCCTGGAAAACTTATGAAAATAAGCTAAAAAAACCTATCATGCTTATGAAAATAAGCTAAAAAAAACCTTATGAACAATGTCATAAGCTGTTTTCGTAAGTTCTCCTAAACAGCTTATGCTCAAGCCAATCCAAACAGGCCCTTAGATCAAATGAGAATTTTGGTATCTTTTATATTTTTGGCTATGTCAAGGTAATATTAAGAAGATGAGATCCTAAATTGATGTGTTTTGCAGAAAGCTTGATAACGGCTGCGACAGTTGAGTCAAAAGATGGAGATAGAGTTCAAGAAGTGGGTTGTAGCACATCCGGCTCTATCTCTAATGAGCATGACATGAAGGTAGCTGCTGAAGCTATGGTTCAAAATACAGAATCAGCTGCTAGTTCCAGCCAATTGCAGGGTGATGTTGAAAACAAAGTGCTAGGAGATTCATCTCTCTCCACCGAAAAGCATTCAATTTCTCTGCAGGCAAGATTATATATTATTTTTACTTTTATTTTTATCTTTATGAAGTGATAGTTTATATTTGATAAAGCTGTCAACCAATATTTGTTCATTTGTTCTTTAATGTGCTGGTGAACCGTGGCACTGGTTAAGATTTGCATTTTATTTGGTCCCTTATCTTTATGTTCAGGTTTCTTGAATTGTTAGTTGTTCAATACCTCAATCTATATTGAAAGTTACTATATAGCAGTAAAATTGATTGGTTTGTTCTCAAATGGCATGACTTCATAGAAATTGGATCGGAGACGGAGAGCTTCATAAGAACTCTTGCATGATAACACTATGCGGCTGATTGTTTTCTTGTTTTTTTTTATTTTTTATTATTTATCATCTGATGTTGTTCTTCCATTTTCCCCATAATTTACAGTGAAAATAAATGATATCACCTGTTGCTTTTTGGAAAGCTTTGAATGTACCATCTATCTGCCTCATTTTGCAAATCTAGTTCATATTTTCTTGTCTTTTAAAAAAACCTATGTGCTTTTGGTTTTCTTTCTGATTATGCATCGAACATTCAACAGCTTCAGCTATTTCATTTTGTGTTTGTTGTGCAGGTTGGTGCTTCTCTATTTCGTTTTATTAAAGGAAAAGGGTAAAAACTAGTTTTTAATTTATTTGATATTGATAACAATATTGCTTAGCCAACTGGAATTAAATAAAAATCATATGAAAGGGAGAGGGAGTATGACATGGGTTAAAGTGATGGAGAATTGTAATTAGCAATGCATATTAATAGTTATAGATAGACAGAAAAGGAAAAATAGTATTGCCTATCAGGAATAGTAAATAGTTCAGGCTTGAGATTCACATTGTCAACATCAATGGATACAATAATACCAAATCTTGTTGCTATTGTTATTATCAAAGAGAGAGTGTAGAAGATAGTTCTTATGATATAAGATTATATGCTTGTCAATTGTCACTCATACTTAATAATTTTTCAGGGGATTCACACAGAAAAAGATAGAAGAGGAGACGAAGGTTAAGATAATATTCCCTTCTTCAAAAGAAGATGAGTTTATCAGTAAGTTTTTGGTTTCAACTAATCCACTGTCTATCTCGTATGTGTCAGCTTTGGATTTTTTTTTCTACTATGGTTCTGTTTCAACTTTTATTAGTTTTTTTTTATTTTTTATTGATTGAGATATTAAATTAAGTAATAACTGATTTGACATGAATACAATTCTCCTCCATCAAAAGACAATAACATAATTATAGACCAGAAACATAAGATTGAATCTTATATTGGCAGAGTGTGAGATACATAACTTCCATTGAGCTAGTCTTCTATGGTCACAAGACCATATGTATAGTGTTATTCAAAAGACCATATGTATATTGTTTAGGCACACATACAAAGAGACATTTTTTCTAATAATAAAAAATAAAATTAATTTAACATTTTGGGGACAAGTGCCTCATTATGTTTGTGGCTAAGCACTATACATTTGGTCCTGTGACCAAGTAAGCATTTCTCTTAAAGTAGAGGCTCTCCCCTCTTAACAGCTTGGCAATTTGGAACAAGATCTTGTCTACATCATTATGACTCTGGTAAGAGTGGATAAGGAAATTCAATATCTAAATGATTTATGTTGAAGTTGTAGAGTTTTAGATAAAAGAGGGAAAAAAAAGAAAGAAAAAATTGAATTGTGTTTGATGTGATTTGATACAAAAGACTAAGTTATTCTAGAATAAGATCAAGATATTATATGATATTTCTCATATCATCTAAGGGGTATAATTGTCTTTTGCAGCCATTGAAGGCATTTCAATAGATAGCGTGACTTCAGCTTCAGAGAAGATTCAGGCTATAATTGATGAGGTCAGTTGTCTGTCAATGTAATCTCTCAACAACAACAACAACAACAACCGAGCCTTATCCCACTAAGTGGGGTCGGCTACATTGATCAAATTACGCCATAATGTTCGATCATAAACCATATTTGGATCCAACTCATTAACCTCTAAATCTTTCCTAGTTGTTTCTCATATAGTTTTTCTTGGTCTTCCTCTACCTCAAGAAATTTGTTTTTTTTTTATTTTTAAGAAATTAGTCACAACGGTTCACATATTTTCTCGTGTTTATAACAGACGGTTAGGAGTCGAAGTCTTGATTATTCACACTTCATATCCCTTCCATTGGCCATCCATCCCGAGTTAGTTTCTAAACTAATCAATTTTCAACACACTATTTTGGGAAATGACGATTCTAGCATAGATGAGAATCTTGACACCGACTCCAATGAGGCTGAGGATACTAATGATAACAAAGAAGTGGATCAATTGTCAAAGGAAAAGGCTGATGTTGCAGTTGAACTTAAAGTCGATGATGACCGTAAATCAGTTAAAGTTAATCGTACTAGCATACCACTAGTCAGTTATGCACCTAAACCATCCAAGGCTCCCACTTCATCTGGTATGGGAACAATCTGTTTTTTCTATGTTTTGAATGTGTACTGCTCAGAAATTGTATCAAAAGATTGTGAATGATTTCCATTGTGTTATCAACTCGGCAGCATGATTTTTTTTTTAGCTAGTGTTGGTGTGTGTTTCATTACATTTTTCTGTTCACTATAATTTTACACTCTGGGCCTGAACCAAGAATTCTAGTTAATCGTCTATGAAAGTGATGGTTGTTCCCAGTACATACTTATATTATTCAGTAAGTAGTCATTTTTTCATAGCTTATGAGATTACTTTGTCATGTATAGAAACCCATCAAGAAATGTTTATGCTTTACTTCAGATAATAACTTCTGTTTAATCTTCTTCTGCTATGTGCTATCTTTAATTTAAAATATCACTGATTTCTTTTTCATTTTTACAGACCTGGGGATTGAAAAATCTATATTCATCAAGCCTAAGACATTTCACCTCACAGTAATCATGCTTAAGCTGTGGAACAAAGACCGAATCAAGACAGCTACTGAGGTCTTGCAGGCAAGTTTTATTAAACACAACATAATAATATACTATGCAATTAAATTCTTTCTTTGTAACTATGTTTGTATCTGTGCAGAGTATATCCTCAGAAGTTATGGAAGCATTGGATAATCGACCTGTCTCAATAAGATTAAAGGGACTGGTAAGAATCTTTTTTTAACTCCAACTTATCAATACAACACTCACGAATTCCTACTTGCTAATTGTTTGTTGACAAAATATAATAGTACATTTTAAGATTGATGCATTCACTAAATTTATAGAAGGAAGTGACTAAATACTATGCAAGTTGATTTATGCGAAGTGTCTTTTATGTTGCATTTAAAATTATAATTGATTCACATTTTGAAAGTTTTTCCTTTTCAAACTCAGATAAAATGTTGCATTAACTTCAGCATTGCATTGTGAGATGTTCATCTTTTAATCCTAATACTTATGTTAACTGGGGTTGGGTTTCATTGTAAGATTTCCGATATGTATGTTGGATAGAAACTTGCTTTCTTATGCCACAAAGTTTGACCCTATGTGATTTGTTTGATAGCTTTGATAAGGCAAACACGCGTTCAATCTTGCAGGAATGCATGAAAGGTTCGTTGGCCAAAGCCCGTGTTCTGTATACTCCTGTAGAAGAAATTGGCAGTGAGGGGCGTCTTTTACGTGCCAGTCGTATCCATATATGAAATATGAATAGTTTTCTTTTAGTATTACAAAGTTTTTTTTTGTTTTGGTTTTATAAATTACAAATAATTATGGATCTGTCATCCTACCTGGTTTTGATTATATATTCTACTCAAAAATTGTTTTTTACTGAGCTTATTTAGAAGTCATAATTGATGCATATGTTAAAGCTGGACTTGTCTTGGAGAATGATGCTAAACAAGGACTGAAGGTAAATTAAATTTAGCGGATTCACTGTGCTTATGTGCAAATTTTTGAAAAAATGATAATAGAAAAGTAGTGCAACCTAATATCAATATGATTACTTTGGTTCAAGGCTACTAGTCGAGCTATATATTAGATGTCATTTTTCCATAATTTCATTTTCTTATCTGAGATTTATGAAATATAGTGTCAGCCCAGGTTTTGACCATGAATTAAATTTGTATATTTCTATATAAATTCCCGTGTGAGTGTTATTCATGCATTATTTCTAGCAGAATGGTAATTTCCTCTTTCCAGCTTTAAATTATAAAGGTTTTGGAATACTAATTGAGTTTACTTCTTCAATGAGAAAAAAAACTAAAGAATCTTCTTTGAGGCCCTGATAGGAAACCTTACCATCAGAATAAGACTGTACTTTCCCCATGCTGTTACACTTTGCTTGTAGGTTTGGTAGTTTCAGTGATCAACGAGTTTTTTCTTGTGTTGCAGCTGCACGCCACTGTGATGAATGCAAGGCATAGGAAAAGGTGCTGCTACCCTTTTTATCTTTTCTTTTAGACTTCAAGTATTCCTTAGCTTTTGCTGCTGAACATTCTCCCTTGCTTTTTAAAACATTGTTAGATTATTTTAGTTTAAATAGCTGATATAAGCCGATGGTGTTCAGGACAAATCGGAAGAAAAATGATGTCTCTTTTGACGCACAAAACATATTCAAGCAGTATGGATCAGAAGACTGGGGGGAATATCTTATTCGTGAAGCTCATCTATCGAAGAGATTTTCATTTGATGAAAATGGATACTATCATTGCTGTGCTTCAATCCCTTTTCCTGAAAATATGCAGGAAGAGTGATTGATATCTGTTGAGGAATCATGGGAGTTGCTTCTCAAAGTCTCTAAACTTTTTTTTTTTATTGAAGTAATCAAAGTCTTTAAGCTTACCTTGCAGCCAATGTAAATGCTTGTCGACACCAACTTAGGTAGCGTAACCAGAAAAAAGTGGGTACTAGTAGTGCATGGGATTTAGATCAATTTTGTGTTTAAATGCTTTGCTCGACAGTTGACATGGTTTCTTATGGAGCTTGACTTCCTAATCGACAGTGTGAATGTCAAATGTTTTTTCGTTAAACCTCTCTGATATTGCACCATTTGCTGATATCTTATTGATGGACCTGGATTCTTTGCAGTCACCAAATCTCAGTTATTGCACTCTACCTATCTTTCTGACATTGGATTGAGATCAAATAACTTTATATTTGACTTCACCAATAGATTTGGATTTGATGCAGTTAGAAAAGCTCACAATCAAAAATGGGAAACTAAGAATTTACTCGGTGGGAAGATTACAATGCTATGACAATCAAATTAAGGGTTAATTACAATGCACAGTAGATTTACCCAAATCAAGGTAAACCACTGTGATTATGACAATCCACATTGATACCATTATACCAAACAAGAACCGCACTCAGTGACACGATTCTCGATAATAATTCAAAAGAACATTTTGATCTATGATTGCCAATTTCGAAACCCCTAATTTAATTCTCTCCAATTCTGAAGGATCTTTGTGAATTGGTGTTGTCAAAATAGAGCCTCTTGCATGCACATGAAAGGTTGAGTTAGAGCAGGGGTGGTTAAGTATATTTTTTTTTTGGTTAGAAATTCACTCCTTAAGATGAATAAGCAAATAATTTGGAATTTGAACCTCGACTTTTGTATACTACAATGTCTCTGTCAATTGAATTTTGATCACGAGGATCGAATAATTCTATTTTAACGTAATCTGGTTATGAAAAATGATAACAAATATCGTTAAAGTGTTGTTTAAGCAACTAAAAGTTGATGTATAATGTTAATTATTTCTATTTTAGATTTTTTTTATTTATTGTTAATTGATTCAATCACCTGTTAGACCAATTAAACCATCATCAGTTTTATGATTTATATCATCTATCGTGACTAAAATATAAAATAGAAAACCAAAAGTTGTTATTTTAACGAGCACTATCTAAAATATTTACTTTTGATTTTCTATGGTGCATTTATAATATCATCTTTTTTTATGGTGGTTGATGTTCGAACCCCAAACTTTGCATATATTATGCATTGTCCTGTCAATATAGAATTGGTGGGGGTGGGAACTATCAATCTTCCAACCAAACCTGGTCTAAAACAGCATGCGCCTCTTGGTGATTCCCTTTTCTTCTAAGATCGGATTGTGATTGTCTGCACGAAAAGAGAACAAGACAGTATAGTCAAACAAAACACAATCAAGATTCAAGTGACAAAGTTGGAAGCGATAACTATGGATAGGGTTTTGAACACAACGACAACGACAACATCATAGTACTCCTTCCGATGTTCTTTTCCTCTCTCTGTTAACGAAAATTTGATTTATTCATGAAATCACAATGCTGCGTGGAACCGTTTCAATGGCCAAACTCACCCCTCTTTTTTCTATTCTCTCTTCCAATTCTTTCTCTCTCAACCATAGCACTATTCCATTCACTTCCCAAAACAACACTCATTCAACCACTAACCCCATCAAGCTTTCAACCAAAGCCAGAAGAAAAGCTGCTCAAGAATCCCCCGTTGGAATTTTACAAAAAAATCTCAACAACTGTTCCAAAACCAGTGATGTTCTTCAAGCACTAAACCTCTACGACCAAGCGCGAAAAGAGCATGTTCCCCTCAATCTTGATCATTATAATAAACTCTTGTACCTTTGCACTGTGCAAAATGGTGATGGAAGTTTTTTTCATTTGGGTCTTCAAAGAGGGTTTGAGATTTTTGAACAGATGTTAAGGGATAATATTGATCCGAATGAAGCCACATTTACTAATGCTGCTAGGTTAGCTGCTGCTAAGGAGGATCCTGAGATGGCTTTTGAGTTGTTGAAGCAGATGAAGAGAGTTGGAATTGCGCCAAAGTTGAGGTCTTATGGTCCGGCTTTGTATGGTTTTTGTGCGAGAGGGGATGCTATGAAAGCTTATGAGGTTGATGATGATATGGTTGAGTCGGGTGTTATGGCGGAGGAGGATGAGCTTTGTGCGCTTTTGGAGGTTAGTGTCGAGGTTAAGAATGGAGATAAGGTGTATGAGATATTGCATCGGTTAAGGGCTGTGGTTAGGCAGGTGTCTGAGTCGACTTTGAAGGTGATTGAGGATTGGTTTGAGTCAGAATATGCGATGAAGATTGGGAAGAGGGAGTGGGATGATGAGGAAATAAGAGAAGGGATTGTGAGGGGAGGTGGTGGATGGCATGGTCAAGGGTGGCTTGGAAGCGGGCAATGGAAGGTTGTTAAGACGAATGTTGATGAGGATGGAATGTGTCTTTCTTGTGGCGAGAAGCTCGTGAGCATTGATATTGATCCGAAAGAGACTGAAAACTTTGCTGCCTCGTTGTCTAAATTGGCTCGTGAAAAACAGCCCAAGGCAAACTTCAATCATTTTCAGGTACACACTGTCTTCACTGTTTTGTTCAAAAATCACGTGTACTTGCTTAAAAGCTGAATTTGGTGATGGACGCCTCCCTTAACTTGTAGATTGCCTTTGTATAGTGGCTATGCTTTCAAGCATATGTCTTCAGTTGGTTATAGATAATATAGAACAATTAGTATAGGCATAGGAACTCATGTATATATGTTTAACTTTTGCAGAAGTGGCTTGAAAAGAATGGCCCGTTTGATGCTGTTGTTGATGGTGCAAATGTAGGACTGGCCAACATTGCTGAATTCAGCTTTAAACAGGTAAGTGTGAGATTGTTGACTTTATTAGCGCATTATGAAAGCAGCTACTTAATGGTTCTTTCCGCTTGGTTGTAGCTTGATTATGTTGTTCGACAATTGCGTCAACTGAGCCCTTCAAAGAGATTGCCACTTATAATTTTGCATGTTAATCGAGTAACTGGTGGTCCTGCTCAGAATCCAAATAACAAGAGACTTATAGAAAATTGGAAAAAAAATGGTGTTCTTTATGCTACTCCCCATGGTTCAAATGACGATTGGTAATGAAGTGCTTCCATGATATTTTAGTTAGATTGAGTTTCCTAATGTAATTTTTTCTTCTTATTTTACATTTTCAACTCTGGTTGAATTGTATTATACATTTCCAACATTGATAGGAATATAGACTCTTCATTATATGTCATCTGTGCAATGTGCTGCACTCCAAAAAACTCAGCTGCAGTAAAATGTTGATTTGTTTATTGCAGGTACTGGTTATATGCTGCAGTTAGTTGTAAATGCTTACTTTTGACAAATGATGAGATGAGGGACCACTTGTTCCAATTACTGGGTTCTAGTTTTTTCCCAAGATGGAAGGAAAAGCACCAGGTATTCTAAATTATCATAGAAATTCATGTTCATCATAACCATATCAAGATGCATTCATTATAAGGCAGACGCTTTTACGAATTCTGCATGTGTTCTGTATCTATGAACTATTGTCTAGCCATGACTAGAATCAAGGATTTTAAAACCACACCATAGGGGAAAAAAAATTATTACAGCTGGCCATGCCTATTGTCCTCAGTTTTTTGTTCAATATGCCTTCTGCACAACCATGCTTTGCTTAACTTTAATCCTAGTAATCTAATATGGAATGAGGCTAGTCTAGAAAAGCTTATGATTCCTATAATTAAGTTCCTTTAGAAATATAAATCATTCTTCTTCTGATTCATTTCCCTAACCATTAGCTCCACTGTCAATTTTTCTTATCTATGAAGTTTGTAAGAAAAGGTTATGTATTTATACTCCCTTTGTCCCTTATTATAGGAACACCTAACAAAAATCACGGGTATTAAGAAAAATTGTTGGAGTAATATATTTGTCTGAAATGTGTGACTTTTCATATTCCAAGACAAATTGGTAGTGTTATACGGGATAGATTTGGAAAAAGAGTAATAAATGCATCGAGAAATTTATAGAATGTCTTATATTTAGGGACAGACAAGTTTGTGTAAATGGTCCTATAATTAGGGATGGAGGGAGTATTAAAATTTAGAACCAGTTCTCGAGAATTTTTAGCCTTTCTTGTTGGTGATTTACTAATTTGCTAGTTGTCTTTTATTAATGATATTTAGATATTTAACTCCTGTAATGAAATAGTAGATGATGCCTTTTTTTGGTTTGCAGGTTCGAGTATCAGTCTCAACTCGTGGAGCATCCCTAGTTCTACCTCCTCGTTACTCACTAGTTATTCAGGTCAGATGATAACCCAATTGATTTTCTTGTTCTCTCGGATATAGAAGAGCATGTTTCCACCAAGAAAATGATGTGGTTGTTACCCATTTCCCCTAGCTTAGCTTTGAAAAAGAATTCAAACCAGTGTGCTCAATGCATTGAGTTGAGATTTTTATCCATTTCTGTGGGGTTTAAAACTGAGATTTGAAACTTAAATTATATATGCTAAATATATTCATGAAAGATGAATAATTTTTTGGGAAATATAACTGCAGGAATCAGCCAATGGAAGTTGGCATGTGCCAACTGTAGCTAGCGATGATCCTGATATCCCAAGGAAATGGTTGTGTGTCACTAGATCTAGAAAAAACTCATTACATAATCTGTGGACATCAACCTCTGCGTCTGATAGCACTTGAGGAGGAAGAGGAGTGTTTTGGTCTTCTTGGTTGTTTTCAGTAGTCATCCAAATTATTTCTTCACCTTGAATCGCAGATGCGTGCAGCTGCGATGATTGCAAGGTGAATACAAGGTGCTGCTACCATTTCATTCTCTTTTTGAGTGTTTTTCTTTATCACCATGCTTACCGAAAAATATAAAGCTTCTCTTTCCTCTTAGTTTTTCTGTAGATTTTCCTTAATAACTAATATGTGCTTTCAATATTCATAATGAGAAGGTTGATTTTCTTTTTCATTTGGTTCAGGCAAGTTTAAGCGGTATGAATCAAAGAGGCCTAGAAGGGGGAAGCATATGAAGTCAATTTGCTCATATATTTTGCCCAAGAACCTCATGTCAAGTGGCATTAAGTTTTTATAGGAGCGATTGATTGCAGGATCGGAACCTGCCGAGTCCAATTTGTTACTGCTTCAGTCTACCTTCGTAGACCTCCATTGTTTAATTAAGAAACAAAGGATAATAACATTGTTATGCTATACTATGTACCATTAATATCCATAAAATATGCACTCAATTGAGTGTTAGGGATGATTATTATTGGTACCATAGAGTTCACAAATTAACTGTACACAATTTTTTGGCCTATTTAAATTATAAATCTATTCTATTCATTTGCTAAGCATCATGCATTACTAAGCATTTCATTTGATCGGGGCGTCAAACCATTTAATCGTTGAAAATATGGACGTCATTACATGGTGGTTTATTTGGATTTTAATTTGAATGAAATCAAACTTACGAGATATTAATGTAACAGAGTTTTCAAACAGCAAAATGAGGCAGCATGTGATGTTTGAAATACTCCATGATTATATCTAGCAGGGTACATGCTCTATTCATAAACACGTATGAGCATCTCTCTAAGTATGTGCTTATCCATTTTTTATTTTCAGCACTTGGTCGGATTGAGTTTCAGTGATTTAGGGTCCGATTGGTTCGGGGTTTCTAGACGGGAGGGGAGGTAGCATTTTAATTTTTGTGTTTGGTTCAAACTTTAGAAGTGGAAGGGAGGGAAAGAGAGGGGAACCAAATCCCTTCTAGCACCACTTTTTGCTCATCCTCAAACTTCAGAACTTGGTCGGATTGAGATTAAGTGATTTTATGGCGGAAAAGTCACGGTGACTTTATGTCTATCTCTCACTTATATTACTTACTCTCTCATCTTTTTATTATTTCTCTTTCATCTTTCTCTCTTATAAAACACATAAAATCACATTAAAGTCATCGTGACTCTTCCGTATTAAAATCACTGAATTCCAATCTAACTTGGTTCAGTGCTAATAGAATTTTATAAATACACCCTTTGCCAAGATAAATTCTTAAAAGGTCAGACAAGACCTTACAATAACCTATCTTAGTAATGGATGAGGCTTAACTAGGGCCTTAAAAATATTTTACAATAGATCAGATCAAACTTTACAAATAATTTATGTTAAATAATAGATCAGACTCAGTCATATGCTAAAGTTTGGAGCGGCCTTATCATACACTTGGACATGATATTTATGTAACAGACAGTAATGGTATGTCTAAGTCTGTTGTTGTGTTTGGTTCAATTTTTAATTTCACTTGTAAGTATTGCAGAACTAACTAGGATAATGCTATGGTAAACAGGGTTATGATGCATGTATTAAACAATTAGTAGATGCTAACAAAGTTGCTTATTTTGTAGCTTAATGAATCTGTCTTATTAAACAATAGTTGGCAGATAAGGATTCTTTCCTTTAATTAGTAGCTTATAATCTGCAATTTAGACAAAACATGTGCTACTGCAATCACTGTCTAGGGTGAAATCTCCCCTTCACACACAAATTCATCTGCTGCAAACTAGTTTGATTAGCAAGAATGAAGTCTTCTGGCAAATTTACCACAAGGTTCCGATCACCAAGTAAATGTGTGACACATTTATATTAATCCTGGTCGTCCGATCTTAAATTAATATAATAGATTATTTAAAGATGATTTGGTAAAAGTGTAATGTAACACGACCAATGTCAAATCAATAGCCGATATATGTTAATACATGTAACTGCGCGATTTTTAAATGTACCGAATCCGGTCCCTCCAATTAGCTGACCAGTGACCATATCACATGTTGCATTAGCATAGACCTCAACAAAAACAACCAATATGTGATGTATTATGACCCATGATTCATGAGTTTCTGTTCACTCATTTTGAATTCCACAACCTCTGCCGTTTTTAGAGAATGGCCGGTGCTGTTTGTGGTCCAAAGCTATTCATATCCATTCCAAGTAATACTTGTTTGTTTTACTTTTATGATTATGATTATTTCATTCACATTCTACCCCACCAAACAGCACCTCTATACCACTCCCTACTATTCACATGAAAGAATAGTTTATTTGCTTCTAGACACTTCTAATGAATCACGCCAGTGACAGCTAAGGTTGCCAGAAATATACATGTTTGGATATGCATGTCTATACCAAATAACTACATTCCCTCTTTTTTCTTTCAAAACTCTATAGTACTAGTACATGTACCTTTATCCACCCTTTTAATTTCAAGTGTCCCTTTACAATTTAAGGATAACCATTTCTTTATTTATTCAGTTTAATACAACCTGATTAGTTTGAGCGCTGACGAACTCCGACACTTTAAGCAAGTGGTTGGTAGTTTGATCCATGACTTTTACACATGGAGTAAATTTAGTTGGGAGAACCTATCTTGTATATCCAACCAATTTTTCAACATATATTATTTACCGTCAAACAAGGTGGAAACATCGTACCTATAAATTGGTTATAAAACAACCAGTTTAGTTAAAGCTTATAAAAAAAATCATAATGTTATATAAATTAATAATGATAATAATGCAACCTTACAGATCAAGTTCGTGAACTTGTTTAATTAGCCTTGATGTAGCACTTCACAATTTCTACTATATATATAGCTCACAATAGAAGCCATTTGTACTACATTTCTAATTTGGAACATTTTCCTTATCTCATCACATTCTTATCCTTCCATTATCTAGAAACTTGTGTAGATGGGTCGTGGCATAGCATTTGGACGCTTTGATGATTCTTTCAGTGTGAGCTCCATTAGGGCTTATGTTGCTGAGTTCATCTCAACCTTGATCTTCGTTTTTGCTGGTGTTGGTTCAGCCATAGCCTATGGTTAGTTTTTTCTTCTTTACAAATGAATTAAACCAAATCAAGATTATACATGACCATGCAACTTCTAAAGTAATACATTGTTTTTACCATGATAAGATATTTCATTGAAGAAAATGACACCTAAATATTATAATTAAAAAATAAGGTATATATTGTAAATAACAAAGTTTTTGAATTATGGAAACCAGACACTTAAAAACTTTGCACTTTTGCAGCTAAGTTGACATCAGGTGCAGCTCTTGATCCTGCTGGATTAGTAGCAGTTGCTGTTTGTCATGGTTTTGCTCTTTTTGTTGCTGTTTCTGTTGGAGCCAACATATCTGGTGGACATGTCAACCCAGCTGTGACCTTTGGGTTGGCTATTGGGGGACAGATCACTATCCTCACTGGTATCTTCTACTGGATTGCACAGCTTCTTGGTTCCATAGTGGCATGCTATCTCCTCAAGTTTGCCACAGGAGGCTTGGTATGTTTATCATTCTTGCATCACAAGTTTCATACCTTTTTGAATTTTAAAACATCAATAGTTCCATAACTGATTGTATGTTATGTATTTGTTTTCAGACAATTCCTATCCACAGTGTTGCTTCTGGTGTTGGAGCTGGTGAAGGAGTTGTGACAGAGATTATCATAACATTTGGATTGGTGTACACAGTGTATGCCACAGCAGCTGATCCTAAGAAAGGGTCATTAGGGACAATTGCACCAATTGCTATAGGTTTGATTGTTGGTGCCAATATCTTAGCTGCAGGACCATTCTCTGGTGGATCAATGAATCCAGCACGTTCATTTGGGCCTGCAGTTGTAAGTGGTGACTACCATAACAACTGGATCTATTGGTTTGGACCTCTTATTGGTGGTGGTTTGGCTGGTGTCATCTATGGCTATGTCTTCATGCCCTCTGACCATGTACCTTTGGCTAGTGATTTTTGATTTGATTGAGGTTGTTTTGTTGCTTTTATGATTTGTGTTCCTCCACAATAAAAAGGAAGGAAAGCAACTCATTCTTTTCTTCTTAGCTTTATCCTTTGGTTTTTTTTTCTTTTTTTCTTTTTGCTTTGAATTTAAAACATTTGTTGTGTTCATGTAAGATTAATAGAGGTTGTCCAAGTTCCTTTAAAAAAAAAAAAGAGGTTGTCCATGTAGTTTTTCTGGTTGTACAAAAAATAAAAATGTACAAAGAAAACCGTGAGAATATGAAAACTCTAACAAAGATATACAACTTCTATTACAAGCAAATATCAAATATTATCTTGACGATTTACAGTAAAGATTTTCCTCACAAAGACTCTCCTGACTCATCATCATCCTTTTCATATTTCCATTCATGTCCTTTCCACTCTGGTAATTGTTGAATCACAACCTACATCACATGGAACGAAAAAGTACCAATACATTGCTAAATATAAAGTAAGCATAAATGATAAATATAGCCATTAAGGACTAATATATTCTCGAATGAAATATAAACAAAAGTGATAGTTGAAAGAAGCATTGCTCAGTATATAGCCATTTTCTTTTCTAATGTATATATTAACCAAAAAAATTAGTAGTACTAACCACCCCTGTGGAATCTGCTTCACCCACGGTTGTTTGACATGCTAATCTCCAATTCTTTGGTTTCTATTAAAAAAACACAACATATCACAATTGTAATCTTCCTTGCCACAAACGTTCACATTTTACATATACTTATGCTAGGAGTTTTTTCTTTCAATATGACAATTAAGATCTTCTTCAAAAAATTAATGACAATTAATCAAGTTAAGATTTAGTTATTTACCCTCTTAAGTTTTTCTTTCTCTTTGTCAGTGCGAGGACTCAGAAGCTCCTTGCCTTCAAGAACCTAACAACAATTAAATAATACAATCAGTACTATATTATATACTACCCAATAAAATGTGCTTTTTTTGCTAGAAAATTATTTAAGATTATTATAGCTCACCTCTACCATACATGTTGCACAAGTTCCACCCCCTGCACAATTTAACAAAATTCTACCCTGGAAAATTCAACAATAAAATAATTATCACCCAATTATTGCTTAAAAATAAAATAATTTAAGTTAGGTGAGATAATTACATAAGGTCCATAGAGTTCAATATTAGAATCCAACATTATGTTCCTAAGCTTTTGTCCACCACTAGATGTACGATAATGCACATCTGGTGTTCCATCTGGTAGCAACACAGACTAATCCCAAAAAACATTAGAGATTAATTTCATAAAATAATAATAAAAAATGTAAAACCAACTATATACAAGTAGAATTAATTAGTTACATGTTATTTTATGTTACATATATGTACATTTAGTATAGTATTATGAATTTGAACTTACACTGACAAATGCAAAGCCTATAGAGGGAGGGTCATTAGTGGTCTCTGAATCCTTTTTCTCAGGGACAGTGCCAACTGCTCTAATTTTGGTTCTTGCAAAGAGTGTTGTGTTTGGTCTGAATTTTCTATATGAGGAAGGTGAGAGTGGTGTGAATGCATTAGGGGTTAGTTTGAGTTGGAGGAGTGACATGTGTGAGTGAATGATATCTTCAACTAGTGTTATGTTGTTGAAGGATTTTGCATAGAATTTGAGCTTAGTGGAGTGTTTGTTTCATTTGTGGTTGTTTTTTGTGATGAAGATGATGATCTTATCTCATACAATCTGAATTGGTTCACACCATAAAGAATAATAATGTATCAAATTTAATATTATATATATATATATTCATACCCATGTTGGAGATAAAGACATTACTAACTCATAAAAAAGACCCGTGTAGCTTTTTCCATAAAAAAAAAAATAGAAAACGCTAGAAGGAGGGGTTGAACCTCCGACCTTGTGGTTAACAGCCACACGCTCTAACCAACTGAGCTATTCCAGCTTGTTGATATGAGGTAATGACTAACTATATTTAAACGTTTTATAAAAGGCCGTGTACATGCTTCATATAATAAACCCATCGATGGGATTGCACTAATGTCATACTCTTCAATTTTTTTTTGGTAATAATAAACTCTTCAAAATTTTGTAATCTACAGTTTTGTTAGGAAGTAGATAAAGTTTGGTAAAAAATTGTTATAACAATAAGAGAAATTTATGAAGAAAAAAAAATGTCTCAAAACAAGAGTTATTTTTTGTTTTCAATTTAATGTTTTTATTAAGTTGTGCTTTCCTATTAATACAAGGTGTATCACTCATAAGTTAAGATATTTCACTTTACATTTATGGTATTCATGGTTGGTGCAATGAACAACTTGTCAAAGCTAGGCCTGTAGACATCAAAATTTTGAGCTAAAAATTCAATTTATTGTTATTTTTTTGAAAACTCGGTATTCAACTTATGGACTAACTGATCTTATGAGTCTCAATCCTACCGTTCACTTGCGGCAGGGGAAGGGGAAAGGCAATTAAAGGCAGATTATAGCTCTGTATGGACTTAACCTACATGTACTAACTTAAGGGGGAATCGAACTTGAGACCTTAAAAGGAGCACACTCAAAAATACTAAACCAATACCCCTAGGCCAACTCAAATGGATTAAATTCTATTTATTATTAAAACAATTTTATTTGACGTCAACGCTTAACATATCAATAAGAATACTATATCTTTTTTAAATATTTGATGTGTGTCTAAGAGTCAATGGTGTTTTGCTTCTGCAACAAAAAAATTAAGTGAATGTTTGTAGGGATGTACTAGCCATGCATCCTCCGTTCTCTCTCTCACTGTTCTCTACGTATAAATTGGTGTAGGGATATGCTAGCCATACATCCCTCCTCTCTCCCTCTTAAAGTCCTCTACGTATAAATTGGCGTAGGGGTGCTCTCTCGGTGGTGTTTTCTCCTCTAAAATGACTTACCAAGTTACTATTATGTGTTGACTGTTATGGACATACTTTTTCGCCATTTTTTAAATACATTTGGAGATGGAGATATTATGAGAGAATCAAAGGTATCTTTTGAAGAGTTGCTCATCAATCTCTTCTCACAAACATGATGGGATTTCAACGCCATATGTCATCCATTAATAGTTTTCCTCTATGTTCTTTAGCTCTTAAAACAATTATCCGTGTCCTTTGGGGATCACCATCATGCCATTTTGGTTTGGAAAATGATTGGTGGTGGTTTTGATCGATCTGTTTATCAAGCTTGAGATATTCAACTATTGATGATGAATAGTTTTACTTGAAAAGTGTCTTTCATTTGGGAATAGACAATCACCTATGTATTTAACATTGACGCCGTTTGGAAAAGTAGAAATGATTTTGTTTTCAACCATATTCCTTGGTCTCACGAGGCCTTAGATTCTCGTATTAAGCTTTTGGTGGAAGAGATCATAACTTATTGTAGACTTCAAACACACTGACCTTGTGTCCCCATGACACATATCGAGTATACCTCATGTTGTGATCATCCTCTAGTGGATTAGGTAAAGGTGAATTGTGATGGTGTTATAACTATGTCGAATGGAGTAGGTGCTTGTAGAAGACTATTCTTTTTGAAAAAACTAATCTAGCCCACCAAAATTAACATCGGAGAGAATCGAACTTAAGACTTTGCGGAGGAGCACACTCCAAGGCTCAAAACCAACACCACCAGGCCAACGCAAGTGGGTTGATTTACTTGCAACCATGATACCACATATGCTCGAAAAATAGGATGGTACTCTATTGTGCATGTGTAGCTTTGGGGTATTTATCATAATTTAATTTTGTTCAAGAATCATGGTTTCCAGAATGTAATTGTTGAGAGTGATGCATTCACATCTATTATTATGAGTCAAAATGAAGTTTGTTCCGCTAGTGAGTATTGTCGTTTTGTCCTCTAGATTATCGAGTTTAGTCATGTTGTGGGTGGATTCTATCAAGTGGATGCATATCTTCCAAAAAGTCAACCAAATAGTCAATGTCCTTGCTAAATATGGGCTGAAATTAGATTTATAATTGAATGTTTTATATGTTGTTCTTGACTTTCTGTCATACATTCTTCGAGTGATTCTGCGAGAATTTCTTTTCATAGATCTTCCTAATCTGATTTGAGAATTTCTTTTGTCCTAGCTAAAGTATGCTAGTATTTAAATTTTGTTTATCCAATTTATTTAAGCAAATAAAATAGAATAGGAAACTTGTACAAAAAGAAAGAAAAAAGAAGAAGATAGAATATGAGATTGTGTGTGTAGCTGACTTAAAACCTAAAACCCTTGATAGATAAAAAAAAGGGCATTATGGCCCAAATTTTAAACTTTCGGAACTTTCTTTTCCTCCCTTCTTATAAACCCACAACCCACTTCCGATTCCTCTCAACCCTTGTTTCCTCCTCCTCTTCTTCTTCTCGCCGCCGTAACGTCAACGCTCCTCCTCTTCATATCCGCCGCAGAAGCACCACCACCAGCACCACCCCAATGGAAGTTGAAGAGAATAGCTCCGTTGGTTTCAACAAAAGAAGGGCAGAGGGTACTGAAATATCCGGTTTACCTAAGAAAAATCTTCAACTCAAAGTTCGAAAACTTAATCCCATTAACACTATTTCATATGTTCAGGTAATGGGTTGGTTCTATTTTTCCTTGTTATGCTATAGAAATTTTCAAAATTGTTGCTTTATTTATTTATTTCTTGTGAATTTGATTTTAGGTTTTGGGTACTGGAATGGATACTCAAGATACATCACCTGCTGTTATGCTTTTCTTTGATAAACAAAGGTTTATCTTTAATGCTGGGGAGGTAAGTCTATTGCGTGTATGAATTTTTATATGTTATTATATCATAAAGAACTTAGCACCTGTTAGGATTGACTTATTTGAGTTTATTCACCGGCACGAGGACTTGTGAGATTGTCTGAGAGAGCTCATGAAAACAATTTACGACCTATTAAGCACTGACACAGACACCGGACACACGCCACATAATAATTTGAGAATATAACATAATTGAATGCAATCACATGTGTCGGCCATTGACACGTTTCCAACACAAGACGCAGAACCGCACACAGACACACCTGTTTCGGCGCTGCAGAGTTTATGATATGTCTATAACCTGTCAGTTTATGACATGTCGGTGCTGCAGACTGGTTATAGATTATATGATTTTTGTTTTTTACTTTTATCTTAGATTTTGTTTTAGAAATAGTTTATATATAAGTGCTTGTATAACAAGTGCTTATGCTCTAAGCGTTTGATTAAGTTGTTTATCAAAACATGACTTTAATATATGACTTGACTTACAAGATTTATTAACCTTGTATCTTATTTCAATTTAGGGACTACAAAGATTTTGCACTGAGCATAGGATTAAGTTGTCAAAGGTATGTCATGTATCTCGAGCTTTGACACTTCTTTGTTGTGGTGTGACTTTTACTGATTATTGAGTCACCAGAGATGACAGTTTACAACAATTTTTAGTTTTGCACTCTTGTTATTATCAATGTATTGTCACTCTTGCTAATTTTCATCTTTGATTTCTTCAGATAGATCACATATTTCTTTCTCGTGTCTGTTCTGAGACTGCCGGTGGGCTCCCAGGTCCGTGTTAAATTATTGTTATTAGTAATCTTGTTGTTTTAGTCATTGTTCATACTATATTAACAGACCATAATTGGTGTTTAAATTGTATTTCTACTTTATGGAATACTTAAATTTGATATTTAGAGTAACAATGCATTGAGAGTAGCTTTCAAAATACTCACAACCGTTCATCAACCTTCAGGTTTACTGCTTACTCTGGCTGGTATGGGAGACGAGGGGATGTCGGTAAGTAGTAGACTAACTTTGTATAATCTTCCAGCTCTGTCAAATATATTTATTATATACATGCTAACTTCTTTTAATTTGCAGGTCAACATATGGGGCCCTTCAGATCTTAAGTATTTAGTAGATGCCATGAGATCTTTTATTCCCAGTGCCGCCATGGTTCACACAAAAAGTTTTGGACCCACCTTTGGCACTGAGTCCACTGTGCAGAGTCAAAGTGACCCCATTGTTCTTGTTGATGATGAGGTGGTCAAAATATCAGCCATTATCCTCCAACCTTGTCAGATCCCTTCACAAAAGACAGATCATAGCATAGACATCGCTGATTCCCTCAAAGGAAAAAAGCTGCTAGCTGCTAAGCCTGGTGATATGTCTGTAGTATATGTTTGCGAACTGCCTGAGATTCAAGGAAAATTCGATCCGGAGAAAGCTAAGGCACTTGGTCTAAGACCTGGACCAAAGTATCGTGAACTACAACTTGGAAATTCAGTGGAATCTGATCGCCAGAAGAATGTTATGGTAAGCCTCAAAACTGTAACACGTTCTATACCCAAACCAGGATGTAAGGAAATTTACAAAAGAAGTTGAATAGTGTGACAGATAGATTTCCCTCACAATTATACATGATTTAGTTTATTTTTAGTTTGATGTTGAGATTCCATACAACTAATTGTATCTGTTTTCCTAACACCATAGGTTCACCCAAGTGATGTCATGGATCCTTCTATTCCTGGTCCTGTTGTACTTGTTGTTGATTGCCCGACAGAATCTCACTTGGAAGCTTTATTATCCGCAAAATCACTAGATACTTACGGCGATCAAGTGGGAAACCTGCCAAAGGCTGGTAAAAGTGTTTCATGCATAATTCACTTAACTCCTGAATCTGTTGTTTGTTGTTCAAATTACCAAAACTGGATGAAGACATTTAGTTCTGCACAACATATTATGGCCGGACATGAAAAGTAAGGTCTTAGTTAGTGTTTCTGGAGAGTCATTTTTTTTTTCCTTCTGGTTTTCCTAGTTGTTTTATTCATAATTACTTCTGGTTGCTCTTGCTGTTTGCAGGAAAAATATAGAGGTTCCTATTTTGAAAGCCAGTGCAAGAATTGCAACACGGCTTAATTACTTGTGTCCTCGATTCTTTCCAGCTCCAGGATTTTGGTCTCTTCCAAATCAGAATTGCTCAAAACCTGGTTCTCTTGCTTCAAGCGAGGTTTGTTACTATGAGCTAAAATGAGAAATTTGTTTTCATGTACACTGGTAATTAAGACATACATCATACATGTGAGACGTGTCTAAGCAAAGTGTTTGATTTGATTCTTTTTGCAGGATTCTTTTTCAGCACCTTCTAATGTCATTTACGCTGAAAATCTTCTCAAGGTATGGAAGATGGACTTTGCCTGGTTGTTAACTTATTTGTTTTGAAAGATGTCAAAATAAAGTTCTTAGAATTTAAGAAAAGTCTAATTTTCACACGACTGTTGATGACAATTCCTTTGAAAAAGAAGAGATTATTATTTGTAAGTGTTAAGAGCTTAAAGCTTTAAGATTATACTTCATGCTGCGACACAGGCTTAAGTAACAACCTTGTGATTTTCAAATTAACAATATTTATAATGATCTGATCTGACATTTGCAAATGTGTTTGAACTCTAAATGGTTTGATGCATCTCTATAGAACTTAAGAGTGGTATTCTTGTTGAATCCTTGGACTGTGGCTTTCTCATGAACCTTGTATGATGAAAAAATAATAAATAATTCAAGCAAATTAAGTCTCCAGATTTGCTGTAAATACATTTAGCGCACTTTCTTTTCTCTGGTCTTCCTCTATTTTTGCAATCAAATTATCTCCCATCTTATCCACTTTTCCCACCAGAGCTTCTATTAATTTTCTTATATAACTACTTTTTTTGGGAGAGTTTTCATCATCTCTTCCTTGATATGTACTGCTTAAACTATATCCCACATACATTTGTCACCTTAGGACTATTATTTCACTTGTCCGTTCTTTGTCTCTTGCTTTTGCAAAGTTGATAAATTGATAAATATATTGCTCTATGCTATACAGTTTACTTTGCGCCCCTATGTTAATCTTGGGTTGGATAGATCTTGTATTCCACCTAAAGCGTCTTCCTCAGAAATTATTGACGAGTTGCTGTCAGAGATTCCAGAGATTGTGGAAGCAGCTCAGCATGTCAGTCAGCTCTGGGAAGATTCCAGTCAGGCGAAGGAAGATTCAATTCCTTTGGCTGATCACAGTAAGGTGGTTGAGGAGCCATGGCTGTCTGAAGATGGTATTACTCCTGCTTGCTTGGAAAATATAAGGAGAGATGACTTGGAGATAGTGCTTCTTGGAACTGGTTCATCCCAGCCATCCAAGTATCGAAACGTGACCTCAATATATATAAATCTTTTCTCAAATGGGGGTTTGCTCTTGGATTGTGGTGAAGGAACCTTAGGACAGCTCAAAAGAAGATATGGTGTAAGTGGTGCTGATGATGTTGTGAGATCTTTAAGCTGCATTTGGATTTCACATATTCACGCTGATCACCACACTGGGTTGGCAAGAATTCTCGCTCTGCGCTGTGATTTGCTGAAGGGGGTTCCTCATGAACCGGTGTTTGTTGTAGGACCAAGGAAGCTCAAGAGATATTTAGATGCATACCATAGATTAGAAGACTTAGATATGTTATTTCTTGACTGCAAGCACACCTTTGAAGCGTCATTGGCTGATTTTGAGAATGACTTGCAAGAAACAGTTAATTCTCTGGATCTGAGCAATAATAATGCAGAAATAAATGCATCAAAAGTTGATTCAACTTTATTTGCTAGAGGGTCTCCTATGCAAAGCCTTTGGAAAAGACCAGGCAGTCCTATTGACAAAGACACAATTTATCCCCTCCTACGGAAATTGAAGGGGGTAATCCAGGAAGCCGGTCTCAATACCTTGATTAGTTTTCCCGTTGTACATTGCCCACAGTCATATGGTGTTGTTCTAGAAGCAGAAAAGAGGATTAATAGTGTTGGAAAAGTGATACCTGGTTGGAAGATTGTATATTCTGGTGACACAAGACCCTGCCCAGAGCTAATAAAAGCATCTCGAGATGCAACAGTTCTTATACACGAGGCAAGTCTTCTATTTTAAATCTTTTTGCTACAATTCCTTCTGCAATAATTGTTTTAAGCCCATCGATTTACATTTCGTCCACGCTTGTTTTTTTTTCCTTTCTTTCTTTCTTTCAACATGGGCGTGTTTGCATAAACATCTTAAAGAAGCTCTTATTGAATGAGTGCTTCTGTATATGCTATATCTATTATCACAGATAAATATGAGTGCTTATTTTAAGTTGTTTTCATGAGCTTATTACATAAGGCAAAACAGCTTGTAAATATTTTATAAGTTGTTACAGAAACTCTCTGAAATACTTGCATACGTACTTATGTCATAAGATATGTAAAAATAAGTTGTAAATCTTGGTAACTTATGAATTGCTAATTGATGCAGGCAACTTTTGAGGAGGGTATGGTAGAGGAGGCTATAGCAAGAAACCACAGCACCACCAATGAAGCCATAGAAACGGGAGAGGCTGCTAATGTATATCGTATCATACTTACTCACTTCAGCCAAAGATATCCAAAAATTCCTGTATTCGGTAAAGAACACATGGATAAAACGTGTATTGCATTTGACTTGATGAGTATCAACATAGCAGATTTGCCGGTGCTTCCCAAAGTTCTTCCATATCTGAAATTGCTTTTCATAAACGAGATGACAGTTGATGAGTCAGATGGTGTAGTAGATGTTGCCACTTCTGCTTCTTGACTAAATATAACAATTTATTCTTGTTTTCCATACTCTGGTTATATCACTATGCTGAGCAATGCAACATTGTACTAGCATTTATCATTGATTGCCCTTGCAGCTACCCCAACATTTAGGTTGTAATTTTTTTTTTTGGGGTATTAGTTTAGTCCCTTCAATTATTGATTAGTTTATCAAAATAGTTTTGGTTGTTAAAGTGAAGATATTGAGTTTTTTAGGTATTATTTAGGGTTTAGGTACTCTAATGATTGAAAGTGTCGAGCAATTTATTCAATTAGATTTAAGAAATGACAGTTTAGTCTCTTAAATTGAAGAATGACGGTCAATTTAGTTATTTTTTAATTTAACCCATAATGTTAAAGGTTTTATGTTTGCCTGGAAGAATTAAACCGAGGTCAGGATTGAGTTGTCATTTTGTAATTTTACTTAGCCCTTATAGTATGGAGGATTTGGATGGTGGTTTACTTTGGTTACAAGTATTTATCAATTCGTTCAATTGTTTTAGTTTTTAAGCACATCCATTAATTCTCACAAAAAAAAAGGCCATCCATTATTTTAAAGATAAAAAATAATGTGAATAAAAAATACTCCCTCCGGTCCTTTTTAGAAGAAACAAAAGTATCAAATTTTTTGGTCATTTTTATAAGAAACTTTGACCAATTTTCAAATATATTAGATGTTAAATTTCATCTGTGCCCTTACTTGTTATGAAAGAGAATACTAAAAGTAAGTAAGTTGTTGTAATCAAGATAATTAATATAGGGGTATCAATGAAATAAATTTAAATTTTTAAGAGTATTAAATGCAAATAACTATTTTCAAAGTGTTTCCTTGGTCTATGTGATTTATATTTTTTGTTTCTTATATAAAGGACTGAGGGAGTATCATTTTTCTTCGACCAAGAAAATGAATTCAAGTGTTAATCAGAAGATCCTAGTTCGAGTGGAACAATTATTAGGGGCCCAATCCCCTTGAAACTCGAAGGTTAACATGCAAAATAACATCATTTTTCTTTGTTTGCCGATTGATATTTGGTGTGCCAAATTTTTTGAAATAATTATTATAAACTTCCAACTTTTTCATGAAAATGAAAACAACGTTGAGGAAATTTGAGTAATTGATAGCACAAGAGTGACATGAAAAATTGCATTGTGATTTTGAGTAAGGATGCATGTCAAGGTAACTGTTTATAATAGTAAAAGGATGAGCGATAGTTGCGGTGATGAAATGAAATGGTCCAATATTGAACAATGAAATTGTGCGGTTCTCCAAAGTTTGATAAAACAAACTGCATTACTTACGTACACACACTCTTCAATCCTTAACCACTCCATTACAGTTATCCTCCATCATGTTAATGTAACTTAATTATCCTTTCATCATTTCGTATTAACAATAACAAAGTGAAAGAGCAACCATGATGGATATGACTTCATCAAAAGATGGGCAATCTCCTCCAAATTCAAAGAAAACTTCCAAGAAACCTAAATGTATATATATATATGATATGATAACATGTCTTGTTTTTTTTCCTTCTTCCTACGATGTAACCTGGAACAATGATTCGTTATTCCAAACAAAAAAATTTAAAAATAAAATCATTTGTTCCTTGTGATTTACGGAGCTTGTATTACAATCTTGGAAAATTTAGGGCTTAAGGTTGTTTCACATGTATAAAGTTGTGTTATATTATTATTGCTCATAATTATTTGTTTTATTTTAATTTGTAGATTCAAAATTCTCACAGCAAGAACTACCTGCATGGAAACCGATTCTAACACCTGGATGGGTATAATATGCAACATAACTCATTTAATTAGTGCATGATTGAAACCACGACGAGTTTGACAATATCACGTGATTTTGTTGAAGTTCCAAAATATAATTTTTGTCAAAATCACGGTGGTACAAAATTCTACTATACTTACCGTCAATTTAAGCATGCACTTACATTTGTTACAGTTTCCTAGTATATGAAACAATTTTTCAGTGGTGTAACAATTATTAATCAATGATTTTATGTTTGCAATTTTATCAGGTGATTGCCACATTTACTGCAATTGGAATCATCTTTATCCCTATTGGTCTTGCATCACTGTTTTCATCAGGGAAGGTAATGAACATAACAATGTATAGAATGAAATGAAGTTTTGGTACTGAATTCAACTGAATTTTATTTATAATGGTAAAGAAATACTAATGCAGGTGGTGGAAGCTGTATTCAGATATGATGAAACTTGTCTTTCTCCCGATGATGCTAAAGATGCAGTTGCATATATTAAAAGTGATACCACTAACAAGACTTGCACCCACAAATGGATTGTTAGTACATTCACTTCTGTTTCACAAGAGTTTCATTTTTCATTTTTATACCTTATTGGAAATAATAATTAGTTGTAAACTTTACAGGTTGAGCAAAAAATGCAAGCTCCTGTTTTTATCTACTATCAGCTTGAGAATTACTATCAAAATCATCGCCGGTATGCACAATTTCAGTGTTATCAATTGCGGATCACGGAAAATATAAGTTTGTTCAAATTCTGCTACGCAATAGTGCTGCAGTGGCGCTATAGCCACTATTTCACAATATTTTGTACTGAGTAGTGTATCGCAAAACAAGTCATTTGTTCAAATTTCACTATTCTGTTGCGCTATAATGCCACTATTTAACCAGACAGCACAATTTTAATGATGTCTTCAATATGATTTTGGACGATTAATTCTTGCAGATATGTTAAGAGTAGAAATGACAAGCAGTTGTGGAGGAAGTCAGCTGAAGGGCAAACAGACCACTGTGATCCAGTAGACAAAACAGAAGGAAAGGAGCCAATTGTTCCTTGTGGCCTCATTGCATGGAGTATGTTCAATGACACTTACAAATTTTCAATGGACAGCAAGGATTTAACTGTCAACAAAAAGAACATAGCATGGGGAAGTGACAAAAATTCTAAATTTGGTCGTGAAGTTTATCCTAAAAATTTTCAGAGTGGAGGTTTGATTGGAGGTGCAAAACTCAATGAAAGCGTACCTGTAAGTCCCTATTTGGTTAAACAGTTTAATTATATAAACACTTATCCTATAAGTACTTACGTATAAGTTATTTCTACGCTAAAATATAAAATAACTGTTTTCATAAGTCATTATGAAGAGCTTATGAACATAAACTGAATACAACTTATAGACATGTCTTTAACTATTTCCATAAGCTCTTTCAAACGGTCACAAAATATGACTTCACAAATTACTTCGTTTTTTTCATGTGATAAAATATAATCTCTTACTTGAGAAATAAGTAATCTATGTATTATGGCATGCATCAGTTGAATGAACAAGAGGATCTGATTGTTTGGATGAGAACAGCAGCATTACCAACTTTCAGAAAACTGTACGGGAAGATAGAGTCTGATCTTGAAGTTAATGATGAGATAGAAATACTAATTCAGAACAATTACAACACATACGAGTTTCAAGGTAGGAAGAAGTTGGTTCTATCAACTACAACTTGGATCGGTGGGAAAAATGGCTTCTTGGGGATAGCATACCTTTGTGTTGGTGGACTATCCTTGTTCTGTGCTATAGGATTCATTCTTCTGTACGTGATCAAGCCAAGGTAAAGGAAATATTGTGCTTATTCTATACTACTTTATGGTTCTACATTTATTTTTTTACGTGCAAAGATCATGCTTTTACATTATGAGATGTGAAATTCTAGCGACACATTCTGTAACACTAACATTTGAACACGCACTTTTCTATTGGTTGAAATTGACGAGTTCTGATCAAATTTATGTTTGGAAATTCATATGGCTACATGGTAGAGAAAAGCTTAAACATTTTTGGTTATCTGTAAGTAGCACTTTAAGCTAACATTGCTATATATCTCTATTTGCAGACCTCTTGGGGATCCATCCTACTTATCATGGAACAGAAATCCAGGGATCTTAAAATGATGTGTTGTAACTCAATTTTCTTTTGTAGACAATTCACTGTCTTCTTTTGTCATTAGTTCTTTGTGTGCCAACATGGAACATGAGTGTATATAAACGTTTATCCATCCTTTATGCAAATATATTACAAGTTTTGATCTGAAAAAAAAAGTACCAATATTCTATAGAATAGTTATTAACAAAAAAGATCGGTGAACTGGTCCATTAGACCGTCTTCTTTTTTGGCGGGTTAGGCGGAACAAATTGTGGATTGAGGTCACATGCATTGTTTTGGGTTAGATAGATTGAAAGAGATAAAAGCACATTTGGTGATACTAAAAACAAAATCATAACACCAAAAAAAAAAAGTCATAACACAAACCAAAGAGACACTAAATACATATGGAAATTGGGATGTCAAATTTCAGACCATTTGGTGAGCTGCTTTTATGATTGAAAGACGGTTAAGTTCCATTAATGGACTTTCAATTAATGCCACCAGATAAGTCAGGAAACAGTTAAGATCAACTTCACTTACCATGATGTAATAATTTTAGAAAAATAGTCAGTCCTCATCAGTTAATTCAAAAGAATTTTGTATTTCCCTCAAATGATTCCATTTATTCATTTGATATTATATTTTTCTCTAAACATAACCTTTCAAATATATGGCGAGTGTTTGGCCTTTCTCATATAGAAAAAGATTTTTTACTCATAACCCTAAACTAGTTATGAGAAGTGAAATAAAAATCATGAAAAAGACAGAAACATTAAGAACTATGATGTGTTATGTAATAGAAAAATTAACAACGGAGATTGGTCCACTTGATAAGGAGCTGGTTCATACCTGCAAGGGTGTGAGGTTCAACTTCCGCATGTAAGGATTTTGTTGGCGAATAATTTATAAGTATCTTAGCGCTCTCTAAGTCTTGAAATATACCATGACTCTGGTGAGTTATTGAGACTCAACTCTTCTAAAAAATTTATTAAAAAAAGAAAAAATAAACTCAAGCCAAACTGAAAGAGTTATATTTTTTTTTTTGGTGTACCCACATAATCATAAACACTGGCTCAGAGAGCAGTTGTAAATGTAAACATACAACCAATATACTGTATATGCAACTTATTTCTTTAATACAATTCAGCTATTGCAATAAACAAAGTTATAGCAAACATCTACCACCAATATATTTCATAACCTCATTAATTAATTACACCAAACTTCATATTCATAACCCACAATTCATCATATCATAACATTAACCAATAATACTTACTACACATCTCACCACTGATCATGAAATGGTCTTTCTTTTGAAGAGATATACAACTTACTAAGAAATATCAATGGACTCTCCCAACTCACCGGATTTTGCTTTTACATCATCAACCACAGTTCACAACAACAACAGTAGCATCTTTAGAAGCCGTTCTACAAAAGAAACACCTTTCTCAAAACTCTCATGTCCAACTTTCTCACGCAGTCTTCAAAACTCTCCCATTTCATCTCCTCAACATCATTATCTTCCCACTAAGCTCTCTGATTCTGAGTCCCTACAAACAACTTACCACTGTGCCTCTTCTGTCCTAAGAAACGACGGCCAAATCACGTCCATAGCATTGTCATCAAGTGGTTTACTCTACACAGGTTCTGATTCAAATGTTGTAAGGTGTTGGAAACTACCTGAGTTCACTGAATGTGGACAGTTGAAGACTAAAGCTTCAAAAGTTGTGGCTATTGAGGTTTCCAATGACACTGTTTATGCAGCTTATGGTGATGGCAAGATTAGAGTGTGGACAATAATTTGGGATAACAAGGTGTTGAAACATGTTCGATCTGCTACTATTCCTAAGACACTTGGCTATGTTCGTAGCTACATCGCAGGGAAAGACAAGACAGTAAGTCTAGTACCTTAATTGCCTCCATAGCTGTAATATTTTATATACGAGTATAATTGTGATACATGGTCAGCGTAGAAAGTTTTTACACCGTCAATGAATCACAACTAATCATATGTGTGATTTTAGAATTAGTTACGATTGAAATCAAACGTTATTAATGATCTAACGATTGTGATTGATTGATAGTGTAAAAAAAAACCATTGCAACATGGCAGTGTTAATGAATTCTATTAACATATATACTGGTTTTACTTACAATTTTTGATATATCTATAATAACATTTTTGGTCCATTAACATGATTGTTTTGTTTGGTTGCTGGCATCACTCAGCAGATGAAGCATAAGAGACTAATAACATCAATGGCAATTAACACAGCAGAGGACATTATATACACTGCATCTCTTGACAAAACAGTAAAAGTATGGAGAATCTCAGACCTCAAATGCATAGAGACAATCAAAGCACACCCTGATCCAATAAATGCTATGATTGTATCCGACGATGGCGTTCTCTACACGGCCTCCGACGATGCCACAATCAAAGTTTGGCGTCGAAATTTTTGTAGCCATGATCAACCTCATTCTCTCACGGTAACACTTCATGCCAAATATTCACCTGTGAAAGCCTTAACACTAACCAATAATGATGGAGGAATTTTATACGGTGGATGCACTGATGGTTACATACACTATTGGTTAAAGGGTTGGTTTGCAGGACAATTACAATACGGTGGATCAATTCAAGGACACACACATGCAGTATTGTGCTTAGCTAGCGTTGCTAAATATGTAGTTAGTGGTTCAGCTGATTCAACTAGCAGGGTTTGGAGTAGAGAACGTGATGGACAACATGTTTGTTTAGCTGTTTTGGCTGGTCATAGAGGACCAATTAAGTGTGTAACAGCTTTTTTAGGAGGATGTTTGGTTAAGGAAGATGATAATGAAGATTCTTGTACTGTTTGTACTGGAAGCCTCGATGGTGTCTTGAAGCTTTGGCGTGTCACTCATACAAAGAATGCCCCTGATAATAATCAGTGTTTGTCCCAAGTTGGGAACAAGTATTTTGAATTGTACAAGGGATTTCAACAATAATACTCATGTAACCAATGAGAAAATGTTACTCAGAGGGAAGCATATAAAAGTGAAGAGAGAATCATTCAAATTGGTTGAAGAAAATGATACACCAACATATGTATAAGTACATGTTCCAGCAAAGTGAATTCAACTAAATTAATTAGTAGAAAAACATGCACAACTGATCATAACTAATCTAAAACTAATTTTAACTGATGCAATTGCAACGAATTCAAAGGCTGTTAATCAAGCTTCATATATTTGATAACGGTCTGTACTTTGTTCTATACATCAACACAAGGTGTAGTATGGATAGTGCTTAGACTCGTCTATATACAGAACAATTACCGGATGCAATGATGGGATTATGTACCGTATAGTGCCTTAATTGGGTAAATCGCAAAGGTTGTTTCTACAGTACCTAATGAAATGTGCATGTTTTACATTTTAACAAAGCAAACTATTCCACCGTTCTTTAAGGGCCTCATAGGCTTCAGGACAAGGAATAGCTAGCAACCCATGCCTTCCATCAATACAAGTTTCAGTTGCTAGGCTCAGCCGTAATAATGTTTTGAGTGCATTGTCAATTGGCATTTCAACCTGGCAATTTCAAATCGTATAAGAATGCAAATTATGCAATGATTATAATCAGCACTACCACGTAAAAGAATAAAGTATAAACTTCAGAGGGCAGAACCCTGTCAATATATTACCTTTACTTTAAACGCTTCATACATGAATCTCTCACACTCCTCTCCCACACTTCGGCGAGAAGTGACCTGATGTAAGAAGTGTTGCACATGATTTATGAATCATCTAGAGGATTTGCAAACAATTATTCCTAACAAAACAACTACATGAAAATGCATTTCAGAACTTCAGATAGCATAAGACGGTTGGGAGGAAAATTAACAAACCTGGCCCTTATCTGCTTTGAGCAGGACTGCATAAGCCAAAATAGCTTCCTTGTACTGCACATGTAAAGTTTTAGGAGAAAGAAGTTAACACCGGTCAAAATGCATAGTAATAAATATGAGTTAAGAACCTATGTTTCAAGATCAGACCCAGATTCATTTTACAAATTAAATATTCTGCATGGCCTTATCCACTATTGTGACTGGGACTTCTGTTCAGATTCAAACATTTGATTTCTTAACGTAAACCGCAAGAAACCAGTTCATAGTTGTTAATATTTACTAAAACCGGATGACTTTTACTTGTATACTGTATATGAAGCCCGGATACATACTACAATATGGATCAAATATGATACTAATACGATAATAAGTTTTAGAAAGCAAGATATGATATGGCCAAGGTCCATTAACAAATGTTTGTGTGTTTGAATAACTTAATGAGGAAAAAAAATGAAGCACCATTTATTTAACTGATTGATTCGACAGCATTGGTTGCCCCCATCCCCATGACCATGAACAGCAGAATTATAGATGGAAACTGGAAATATAGATGCACGGAAAGCATAAGGAGCGGAAGTTTCTCACTTGCTGCTGTTCAGAAGCATCTAAAAGAAAATGCACCGAGCCAAAGCCACTTGCTAACGTCTTTTCATACAGCGTCTTGTTCACTAATAGCTGCAATATAATATTTTTGACAACTCAGAATCTCAGATAGTTTTATTTCCATAGAATGTGGAAGGTAGAACTATATTCTTTTGGTATAACAACAGTTTCAAATATTATTTTTTGAACAACAGTTTCAAATATTAATAGCATCTAAAAGAAAATATCATGTTAATCTACCTGATACCGATCCCACGTCTGTTTGTAACCTAGAACCACACGACTCCCAAATATTATTAGGGCACTTATGGCAACTACATCAAGTAATATAGCTGATCTGAAATAAAAATGAAAGTAAAATATTGTAAACAAGCACTCCAACAGTTTCACAGATGATGTAACTTCTAAGCAGGAAAATTATTGGTGGAGGGGAGGTGTTTCCTTCTAGTTGATCGAAAAAATGTGCATAGAAAAAGGTTCAAAACAAAATAAAACCCTATTACTAAGGTATCATATATTAACCAAATATATTCCTATTATATCGTTTGCATCATTATCTCCCCTTGTTGATAGTATTATTCTGAAAAAAATTGTTTGAAAAGGAAGGAAAAAAGTACACGATAAAGGTAGCTACCCGCATTGTGAAAGAAAAAAAAAAAAACAAAGGAAATTCCTTAAGATGTACTTACGGGGAATCTGAGAGATTTTCAAATTTGTAGTTTATAAAATATGCCAGGAGTCCCAAAATTGTGGCAACATCCAAGCGCACCTGTACGTTTGCAGTTAAAAGTTACAACACTAAACAAATAGGGTAAGTAAAGGTACATTTACTACCAATATTCTAATGTTATTTCATCACTACATTCTTATTAAATTATTACGGGAAAGAATCCATACTTATATATCTGGATTAAACAGACATGTATAATGTATTGGCTTGTAAAACTGGGCCAGGTTCTGATAAAAAAAAGTTTACTTTTCTCTGGGAAAATTTAGGAGCAGAGAGGAGAAAAAGCTCAAACTATATCATGATTTACACTTACGGACATAGCAGACAACTTTAAAGAGTTTAAAACTCAAAAACAAGAAGCGCGAGTTCTAGAAGATTTCTTACCGTGTCTATGATGCGGAATGATAGCTTTTTGTGAGGAAAAACTACCTGCAAATAAATTGAATACCATCTGAAGAATTTTAAACATATAAACATCCAAAGTTACAACAGGAACAACACCAAGAAGAGTCTTCTTATCTGACATATGACAGACCCTGTAGTATCAAAATAATTACCGGTAAATCTGGAAAAGGAATTTTCTCATAGATCTTTAATTGCAATGATGGAACCTCAGCTTTATCTTTACCATTTATTTCAACTTCCTTCGTATATAGTAGAATTAATTCTTCAAAGGCTGGTTCCTATTTTGCAAACATATAAAATTTGGATCAATATTCCAGCATAATTATCAGTCCTCGAAAAAATATTGCCAGTAAAGAACTCTGTCAACTATTGCAACTATGAACTTACTCAATCCTTGCCTGAAAAATTGGAAACCTCTCTAAATCATTATTAGTAAATTTAGGAGAGTTCCATATTTTTATAAGTAATAAAAGATTTATAAGCTATCTTCCCCCTTTTGGAAGGGAATCCCATGTAGAAATGAAGGTCACAAACATAAGACATGCCGTCAGAATGGCTCACCTAAATACATATTTGTGTAACCCTACAAGAAATTGTAGATTATGGGCAATACCTGCAGGACTGATCGTGAGAAAAGTATGGAAATGGATGTTTTTAACATTTTCCAAGGATCATTTCTGCAGTATTTCCTTGTTGCAGGTCTCCATGTATCACTAAGTGATATCCTTGACAAAAAAGTAGGCCTGGATGGAGAATACCAATGATTGGTCATGTCAAACGGTGATGCTTCAACCAAACTACACTATACTAGCAATGTAAACATGAAATCAACACATATTTCTAATTTGGATATACTTGATCACTCCCGGTGCATCCAACATATTTCAGTTCCAAGTCTTCATTATTATACATGATTCAAAATCTTTATTTCCAACAGACCAAAGCATTAAGAATAAATTATAACAAGAAGTGGAAGTTATTGCATATATAGTGTCAAACAGCAGATAGCTCAACTGGCACTGGCCCTAGTCTATAATATTGTCGTGTGATGATGATGCTGTAGGAGGTTTGAACTTCCCATTCCAGTGTGCTTTCACTTTCAATGCGCAAAAAGACATGCATCAACAATAATGAAATGAGCTTTTAATGTTAATAGAGCTTAAAGCTAATTATATTATAATATTGTTTGAGTGTATCTGCAAGCTATGAAGCACTAAACCTTCAAGAAAGGAGCCATGTCTGTCTCCAAGATGGATCGTATATAAACTTAACACTCACACAACACTCTGATACTTCTGAATAGTGATTTCAAGACTATATTTAGTTTGAATATTTGAATCTGTTTGATACTGTCAAGACATTCTTTACATACGTTGGATGAGCATAAATATTTTGTAAGAACCCAAAAGTATGTGACATGGAAATGCTATATAGATATAATTTTGGTATTTTTTTATTTATAGATTATATATGCCTATACTGCATTGCTAAGTTTTTCCATGTCACTGTTGCTGAAATCAGAAATATAGGTTCAAATCTGATTTCTTGGAATGATGGAAAGCAAACATTAGTTCCTTTATCATTCAAATAATAGGAGCTTCTAGCAGAGTTAACAGACGGTAATAAAAGAGCTGTTTGTGGAGCAAACCTTAGATAAGGTTCAGGAGAGTCACCATCACTTTCAACCTGAAAAGGTGTTTCTGGTGTAGGGGGAATAAGTCCAATCCAAGAAAGCAATCTCCTTAATAGCCTTTCACGGGGACCGACAGGTGACAAAATCCCTTCATATCGTGCTACTGCCCTCTGAGCTGCCAGCCAAATAGGGAGTTCTGCATTTGGTACTTGGTTTTCATCTATTTGCTCGTCCAAATCATTGTCAGTATAGATCAGCGACTTTTGAAATACTGACAGTTTCTTTAGCCAAAGCTTCAATCTTTCTGTCCAATTGCGCACTTCATGTTTCTGACTGATTATACCTGATACCTAAGTTGTTAAAATTAGTAAGACACTTTTTACACAAGTTAGGCATAATCATGTATAGCATGTAATTTTTTATTTATTTTTAAAAAAAAATGCATAACTTCTAAAGTTGACAGTACCAAACTAGAGTATGATATACCCTAGTAGATAGATTGACAGCTCCGATAAGTTGATTAAACATAATTTAGAGATAAGCCGCATCCAAAGACCATTTCTCATAAAGAAAACAGGTAACTGTCATCCTTAGAAAATGTAATAACTTTTATCAAGATAACATAGAGTTGCCCTATCAAATATGAAGAATGAAAGTAATTGATGGAGGAATGTATAATATAAATTATGCACATAATCAAAGAGAATTGTAATTAAACAAATCATGATGCACATATTTGCCAATTTAAGAGTGAATTCATCAAAGCCTAGGGGCCAACACACAGACGCTGGGGAGGGGGAAAGGGTGGTCATGGGATCGAACCCATGCACCCACAGGAAACGTCCTGGCACACAAACCTATGCTTTGGCTAATAATGTTGCCTAATTATAAATATATTTCCAGATTTCCTAAATCCTATCCCAATAAAATTTGTGATATAAATTTTGAACATCGAATTAGTCAAATAATATATGAGAAACATGTATTAAAGAATATAGGAAAAAGAAATCTGTTTCTTCACACAGCATGCTTTTCCATAATCTCAATTATTCGATCTTACTACAAATTTTGATTTTATAATACTGTGACTAACTATATACTGGTACAATGATAAAAGTATTTCCAGTGTGGCAAGTCTGCTAGGCAAAGCATAGGTGATCTAACTTGTTACAAGATCCTACATATCCTACATGTCAGCGTATAATGTGTATTCAAATAGACTCTAATCTAGTTACAACTTGCCTGTGTCATTTTCTAATAGTAGAACATCAAAGATTATGTACCTAAATTAATTGATTCCATTGAATGAATAAATATAAAGACAATATCAGCATTTAAGAAATTTTGATGCATCTTACGAAATATTCATATGATATTTGACGGCATCTTGCATTCTTATAGCTTTTACATTTGACAATTAACACTGAATTTCCTTAGCATGTGCTAATCATTTGAATATCTATAGAATAGTCAAGAAGGTGGAAGCATTTAAGAAATATTGATGCATCTTACGAAATATCCATATGATATTTGAGAGTATATTTGTGCACAACAGTGTGTGTAAAGAACTTTCTTCGACATGCCTGAATAATGGGATGATTCTATGTCTCTACTCAGATATCAAGAAAGGTAAATGACGAAACCACCACAAAAAAAAGTAACCTCGCTTATTTTGGAGCCAAGTTTTGCTAATGGTTTTGATATAACAAAAAAGATTGTTTGCAGAAGCCTGGACTGTAAGTAATCCAGTTTTTCAACAATTAATAGGCCATTCTGATTCTCAGTTGCATAGCCCCGCCTACAATAGAAAAAGATAATGCATAACTCTCAGATAAACAGAAGAAATGTGCTGCTAAGTTATATCTTCTGCTTCTCAGTTCATCTAGAAGGTTACCTAAACCAGAAGCTTAGCTAGGCAGTTAGAACAAATATTGGGTCAATAATTAAGTCTTATCCCACCAAGTGGGGTCGGCTACATGGATCAAACGATGCCATAATACTCTATCATATACCATATATCTATCTACTCATTTGAAGCTTTGACAGTGAAACTATACCGTTCAAAAAATCCTAGTGTGGCATATAAATATACTTCATTTGATTGAGCCTTTTCAAAGCTAAAAAATTAATTTTTTAAATTTGATTTGAAAGTTAGAATTAAAGAACGAACATGCAGAAAAAATGTATATGAAATTACCTTACCTAAATATAATGGCATTAGACTCGTATGCTTTCTCCCAATCAACATATATTGGCAAGGTAAGGAGATAGTCTGTATTCAATGCAGATGTTAACATTAAATCCCGAGCTGATAGTTCTTCGAATTGTGCATTAGAAAGAAGTTGCATGAAAGCACGTTGGAAACGAGTAGCGATGGTAACTCTGCCAATAAGTTTGGAAAAAAATAATTGATCAGAGCAATACTAAGAAATGGAAAGATGAAAAGAACATGGTTGAATAGACTGGTTCTCCTCTATTTTTCAAACTAACACTCGCCACCCTTATTTGTTGGAGAAATTACCTTCACTTCTCCTCGAGTCTTAGTGATATAATTTTAATTTGTTTCCAACTTATTCTGACTAGAACTTCAATCAATCACAGTAATTCTTTTTTAATCTATAAAGTTGAGAGCAAGAATTGAATTCAAAGAAGCATGTTAATTGGAAAGGAGCAGAAACCTGGACCCCGTATCAGAATCGTTGTTGGGAGTTATGTCAAGAGAACGTAAAAGACTCCCAAGGCTGAGAGCATACTCAGAGAGCATAGACTTTTGCGGTTGAAGCTGTATATCCTGATAGATCTTCCCATTTCCATTCCCGGTTTGAAGGATGTCGTCATTGGCATAGATTGAATTGTTTCCATTAGTCACAACCTGTGTCTCTGGTACAATAGGGTCGTTGTCCTTTTGAGTTTGGACTGCATTGGTGAGGTGATAATCCGAACGCATTTCCTCTAAGATGGTCTTGTGTTCAGCATGAAGTATTGAGTCCAAACATCTGTACATTATATAATAGAGTAATATAGTGTTAGAACAACAAGTTGTAATAGAAGAATCAAAGAAATGATAAATCACAAGAAAATGAACACGATGAGTTGTTTATTCAATTCGGTTCAGTGTGCCTACATCTGCGAGTATAGAGCAGCTTCCCCGCCTCTTACCCTCTTCTATGCTTATGAGCCATACTCAACATATAGTAATAGTGTTGAATAAAGTGTTTGTTGTTTGAAATGAATATAGGAAATTGATAGTACTTACGAGGTGAGAAGGCGAAAGTGATGAGCAGTATCTTGATGAAGCATCTTAGAGAGGATTGCATCTAGAAGTTGGGACTTGGAAACAGGGATGTGTTTCTGTCTAGGCACTTGTATTTTAGAAATTCCCACTTCTTCATCATCATCCTCCTTGGAGTTTTTCTTGTTGTTGGGGTTTTCACTCCGCCTCTCATGTTCTTGTGACTCTGAGGCAACAGATATTACTTCCTGAAGCCTTGAACAAGGAAGCCTGTATTGTCTGAGAAGTGGAGGAGAGAGTAACTGCTGCTGCTGCCGGTGGCGGCCGTAGTATGGGAAAGAGTGCTGCTGCTGTGACAGTGGCTGCCAAATTGGAAGAGCTTTGCTGGTGGGGAATGGATGATAATAATATGAGTATGATGACATTTGGATATGAGAAATTGAGAATGAATGAGAGACTCAAATGTGCAAGGTACGTGTATGAATATAATATGTATGGTTTCTAAGGGGGTGTTGGTGGATTGAAAAATTAAACTAAATCAATCAGTAAAATATCCGCAAAACCGATCATTATTGGTTCTTTTATAATAAACAAAGTTTAGATGAGTTGGGTTTTGGAGGATCATTTGGATGAGAACAAATCTCAAGTTAAAAGAGGCTAGAATCATCCATTAAAAATGTTCTCATGTTGAGTTGAACTTATATGATATATTAATCAACTTCTTATCAATCGAATCAACGTGTCGTGATACATATCATTTTGTTATTTATTATCTTGGAGAAATGATATTTGTACAACTTTTGAATAATTTTCTCTCTCATACTCAAATGATGTTTTTTTCTCTCTCCATTGCTTTTGACCAATAAAAAAAATAAAAGTGAAAAATAAGATTTTTTTTTTTTTTTTTTAAAGAAAGGAAGAGAAAAACAAGGTTATTTTAAGTGTGGCACAAGTATTTGTATTCGTATGTATACCCAAACCCAATCTTTTAATTTGGTTTCACAGCCTCACATTATCGCACAAACAGACACTCCACACTCACAGCACCATCTCCTTCTCCACCCAGTCGTTGCCAAGGCCACTCCCTCTTCTCCGTCGCGTGTCGCCGTCAAAGCCAACCACGGTCTTCGCCTTCCTCACAGAGGTAGACTCTACTGTTAACATCTAAACATATATTCTTTCTGCTTTTTAGAGTGAAGAGTACTTCACAGTTTTTTAACTGCATAAGGCAATCTATCACAAAAATAAAACTCAACGACCTTGTAGCTTATAGTGGTTTGTGGTAAGCTGATTCAAGTAACTTATAACTTATCATTTTTTATCTTAATTTTATCTCTACAATTTTAATTGAAAAAAATAAAAATTAATTAAATGTACGACTTTCATGTCATTTTATATTTATAATTAACTAGTTCAACAACTAATTTTATCAAACACTAGAAATTCAATCAGTTAACTTATATGTTATCATCGATAAGCCAGCGTATTATAAGTCATTGTAAATTACCTTATCAATGCTGTTTTTTTTTTACTAACCAGAACATTAGTCTTAACATTTTCACACTACGGACATTAATTATTCTATTGTACTGAATTATAGGCTAATTTGTCGATATTGGTTAGGAGTCCTACTTTGGAAGTAATATATAACATGAACAATGTTCATAAATGAAGGCAGTCCTAACTTTTCAAACCAATTTTGTGTCGTTGTGTTAGCTTCAACCACAAATTTTAATATGGTATTAAAGATTCTCTAAAATTCGTTGAAACACCTTCTATCAAGTTTTTACTATCGGACCACCCACCATTTATTTTTTTGAAGAGGCTGAACTTTTTGTTTTGTTTGCTTGCTTGCAGATTTAAAGGCGTTCATATCATCTTCATCTCATGCATCTGTTATTGCAGCAGCATCATCATGTTTATTTTATGTTTCGGAACACTTGCTGTATAACAAATCAAAAGCAGCGTTATGTGGGAGTGACAGCAACGTTGAGACGCAATTCAGAAAGAGCAATTAAACTGGCCAGAGACAGAGTAATAGACTTCGGAAAATACAAGGGGAAGATGTTGGGAAGCCTTCCGCCGAGCTACCTCAAGTGGGTTTCGAAAAACTTACGAGCACGCGATTTTGAGGAGTGGGCAATTCTTGCAGATCAAGTCCTTCAAGACCCAATATACAAAGACCGCATTGAGTGGGAGTTTGCTCTTAATGTGTTAAATGGCAACAAAATTTCTTCTACTGCTGCTAAATCCATTGGAGCGGCAGATTCTGTGCTCCAGGAGATAAGCGAGAGGTTCGGTTGGGATAACCATGACAAGGTTGGTTGGAGCAAAGTTGATTTCGACCTTCTCGGCACTTCTAAAGGAGGGAGAATTCCGAGACTTGTCAATTTCAGCGACAGTGACGCCAATACCAACACCCAACCTAACCACCCACCTGCTACTAGTGACGCCAATATCAACAGTAGTAGTAGTAGGACTAAGAGGATGGAGAGAAGAGCGAGGCAGAAAATGAGATTGAGGACGACAAATGAAGTGCACCAACAGAAGGACAACAATGTAGTTGATATTGAAGAAGTTGAAGATGATAACATTAATATAGCCATTGCCAATCCATTCCCCGGACGTCAGGCTCTTCTCCGTAAGGCCATCAACCATGGCAGCATCCTAAGATAAACTCAACTTTAAACATGTCATGCCATGCCTTTCTTTATTATTTTCTATCATGTAATGTAATTCCAGTTTTTCCAATATATATCTCTTTTTTTTTGCTCTGTCTTGGTACTAGCTACTTAAAGAATTCAATAACATTCCTGTCAAGAGGAATAGTACAATTCAGACACAAAAATCATGAATGAATTTGGAGACAAAATTTAGAAATGTAGAGAAATTGAAGAACCTTGGCGAAAAAGTAAAGAGGAGGCAAACTCAACTCAGCCTTGGAATTGGATTTGCAAGCTCCAACTCCATGAGAAAATTAAGTTTACATGATGCAATATCCAGTTAGTTAGTTAGTTACATGAGTAAAGTCGATGATAAGAGAGAAGGGGATAAAAAGTAAAACGAAAATTATATTGATAATGAGAGAATATAAACTAACTTAGTTGATAAGGCTTTGATTCTTGTTGTTGTAATGATAGAATATGAATTATATGAAGGGGAACATAAGCTTATATAATAAATGAAAACTAGGGTAGTGACCCGTGGTTCGCACATGATAGTTCGTCCGACTTCATTCGGTTAGTAAAACAAATTAAAAAATAATAATTAAATTGAAAAATATATCAATATAATTTTTATTTTTATCACGTGCCTAAATTAAGGAATTAACTAAAATAAAGTATAATCTTTCATAGATAAAAAAATCAATCACATGTAGGAAAAATACATAAAGTAACAAAAAATATTTATGTTGCAAATATTAGAGTAATAAATTGAAAAGTAGTGAAACTATAATATTAATAACATCGATGCATTGTATTTTAAGTTAAAAGTTAAGATGAAGTAATTAATTCTCTCAAAAAAGATGAAGTAATTAATTAGATTGTTAGTCTAGAAATAACTATATTATCTTTATAATTAAAATAAAAAATAACATGTCACTATTGATTTCTCATCTAAAATAAATGAAAAAATAGATATTATTTTGTTAAAATAATTTCTTTATCTAGAAATCTTACATGTTAGTTATTTAAATATTAATTTGCATATCTGTAAATGACTTCTATATTTCGACATATATCTAATTAACATGGAGTGAATCATCAACTTTGTCCCTGAATTTTCACGGATCGGCCAAAATCGTCCCTCAATTATGCGAAATATCAATTTAATCCCTAAGTTTGTTAAATGTCAATCAAGTTAGTCCTTCTGTTCAAACAGAGCATTAACGGGGACTGACGTGGCTGTTAACCTCTCACATGTCAGACGCCACGTAGGCCGGGACTAATTTGGCTGATAATAACAAACATTTCAAAGGACTAAATTGATTGATTTGTAGAAAATGTTTTGGCTTTCTTCCCAAACGGCTCCTTTCTTCCCCAACGGCTCTTTCTTCCCCAAATGTATAAAATTGAACCCTAATTACACAATCTGCAATCTACACTCCAAAATCACTAAAATTTCCTCAAGTGGTCAAGTTTTTCCCCAATTCAAAAAACTTAAAACCCTAATTTTTTTTCCGTATTGAATCGGAAAGCCAAAATCCTCAATTTCTTTAAGTAAAACTATTGAAATTGAATCTGAAATGGAAATATGGGAAAAAACAGTTATGAAAGTCGAGCTTCATCTTCAATCGCCAAGTTTAATGGTGATGTGAGAGCGCTTGAATATTGGTGTCCTAGAATTTGTGTTGTTAGAAAATCCAATACTTCAAAAAACCCAGGAAGGCCATCAAATTTGCTTATTTGAGGTTTTTAACATGGTATTGTATTGTTCTAGGCGTGTGTAAAGTTCTAATGAAAAGAGTTTAAAGATGATTCAGAAATGTAACTTTTCTGTAATAATATTTCCATCAAATTAGTCTCTGAATTATTTCTCTATCTATCAAATAGATCCATACGTTATATTAAAAACTCATCAAATAAATCCCTGAATTGTTTAATCAGATATCAAATTGATCCTTAAAGTATATATGTACAAAATTAAGTAAAAATGCCAGAACACACAAATTGAAACTGAAATATTAAATAAGCAAAAGTCATAGGTCATAAGTCTGAGAAATTACATAGGCAAAAACAACCCAACTATGGAGCATTAACAAGTCCTAAGTCTTAAATAAAGATAAGCAAAAAGAAACCCAACTATGAGACATAATTCAAATAAGCCTAAATATTACAAATCCAAAACATCTTTTAAACTCCACGAAGCATCACTTCTTTGGAAATACGAGAGTTATCTTTAACCACAGCCGAACATAGAAACTTCAAACACGTGAGAATCGCCAGAGATGATGATGATTTTGCAAAGGTGAGAATGGAGAAAGTTTTAGCGGGAAGGAGAAGGATCAAGGACGTTTTTTATGTTTCTGAGTGAAATGTGAGGAAGGAGGTGTGGGTAATACAGGGGCAAAATTGGAATAACATAAAAAAATAAAACTTAAAAGTGAAAACTGGAATTTTTCCACTATCCATCAAATTAGTCCTTGAACACGTGTACAAGACAACACAGCACAGCATACAGGGCGACAGATCATCATGGCTAACGGATCACTTGGATGGAAGGACCTTTTAGATGGATGTCTGACAAATTCAAGGACTAAGTTGATATTTCGCATAATTGAGGGATGAATTTGGCCGATCAGTGAAAATTCAAAGACGAATTTGATGGTTCACTCAATTAACATGTAATAAAATAATTATCATTGAAAATTTATACATTTAGGAGGAACTAAAAACTCAAAAGAGAAAAAAAAATAAAATTAATAGTCAAACTGAAAACTGAAAACCAATGGTCAAAAGACATGTTTTACCCAAATATGTATAAAACACACCAATCAACCGTTGATTAACAATTAATTAATCATTTAGCTAAAGAATCTCATGGTTCTTTATTTATAGCTCCACTTTCTGTTATACTTGTCGATGTGGGATGGGACGTTTAGTTGTACACTTTAGAGACGAGGTTTTCTCTTATATATGAGAAGAAAAGCACTAGTAAAGATCAAAGAAGCATTGTCAATTTTCTCTCTTCTCTGTCCTGTTTTTTTTTTAAGAAATCAAAATGGGATATATTAACAAAGGCGATGTAATCTCATCAGTACAAGACGTACCTCCGAGAACACCCCTACCAAAAAAGAGTCATACAAGGTATATACAAGACTATGGTTTTGTTCAAAAAATATACAAGACTATGGTCAGTCGAGGCCCAAACACCGCATAGGGTCCGACCACCAACTCTGAGTGCCATACACAAACGTAGTGTTTTTCGCTTTTAACCACCACAAAGAATGAAATTTAACTTTATCTAAAAGCTGGAAAATAGGCGTTTCTACATTGTTAAAAATCCTATTATTACGTTCTCCCCATATCAGCCACACACAAAGGAGTCAAAGTAGTTGAAGAAACAATCTGCGAGACTTTGATGAACCTGTATAATGGATAAATTGGAAGAAGTGATCAATTAAGTTGAAGGGGTCCGCACCAGACACACCAATCCACGACCTGATATGCTGCCATAACGACCCGAAAACAGCACAATGAAGGAACAAATGGGGCGCTGACTCCGCTTGGCCGCAGCCCGACACACACGTGTCTCCCTCGACCTGTATAATGCCGCGCTGATGAAGGTTGCTCCTGGTCGGCAACCTGTCTTTTAGCAGACGCCAAGCTACGATGGACACCTTCAGGGGAACCTGCTTATGCCACACTAGGTCTCTGGTTGTGTCAAATGTGGAGGAAGCCGAATCCGTCAGAATCTGGTAAGCACCTCGGACCGTGTACCCATCCTGAATGTTTGGATCCCACTGCCACCTGTCAATAATATTAGCCTACACAGAAACACCATCAAGTAAAAGTCTACATGCCTCCAACATCTCTTCTTCCCAAGTCCATAACCTTCTCCTCCACCTCCACGCCTCGCCCCCTTCCTCCCACCCTAACTCAAACATATCAGCCACAGTGATTAACTTATTTGTCGCTAAATCAAATAAACGACCAAACCTCCTACGTAAGGGACCAATTCCTAACTAATTATCAAACCAAAAAAATGTGTTTTTACCATCTCCTAAGACTCTCGACACCCTCGCACCAAACCAGCCCCCCTCATCACCCCCTTCCCCGTCCCTAATCTTCGCTATCTCCCTCCACCAAGAAGAACCACTCTGGCCCCCATCCTCTAACCTCCCTGCCTCCTCACCATACCGCGCCACCAACACTCTATACCAAAAACTACCTTTGTCCTCCAACAACCTCCAACACCATTTACCTAACAAAGCTAGATTAAACTCCCTCAACCGTCTCACCCCCAACCCTCCACCCTCCTTAGATAAACAAACAGAGCTCCAAGCAATCCAGGAAATTTCCCTGTTATCCTCACTCCCTCCCCAAAAGAAATTTTTAAACATAGATTCAAGAGAAGAGATTATACCTGACGGAGCCTTGAAGAAGGAAAGAGCATAGACAGGAAGCGAGGTCAGGACAG
>Ga0315913_1000079_pt1 | contig 53244 bp, 25 predicted proteins | sample MpolsnodulesMG_FD_207736 | JGI IMG/M metagenome (GOLD analysis project Ga0315913, IMG submission 207736) | Medicago polymorpha root nodule microbial communities from Los Angeles, California, United States - small nodules | ecosystem: Host-associated > Plants > Roots > Nodule | place: USA...
TAAAACTATTGATTTTGGTATGCTAAACCCCATCGACCTTCTTCTAAAAACATTAGCAAATTTTGCACCTAATTGAAAGCCACATGATGATCTATGTCGTACTTTAGGCCTCGATGTCCATCACAATACACTATATTTCAAAAATTGTTCTTTAGACACCAAGTGTTTGATGAAATTCGGGGCCTAACTCATCCTTAAAAACCGGTTCATAAGGTGAGGATTGCCTCCTCTATATAAACTCTTACCAAGAGTCTTATCTATCCGATGTGGGACATGAGTTTTCCCAATACACCCCCGTCATGCCCAGCACTCTTTGGGCTTTGGTGCGTGAATCGGTAGGTGACCCTTGAAATCGATAGGCTCTGATACCATGATGAAATTGGGGGCCTAACTCATCCTTAAAAACCGGTTCATAAGGTGAGGATTGCCTCCTCTATATAAACTCTTACCAAGAGTCTTATTTATCCGATGTGGGACATGGTTTTTCCCAATAGTGTTTGCTCACAAGCACCTCAAACAAATTGACGAAAATACATTCAACAACAGTTAATTATCGTTTCCTTCCAAACTAAACTTAATTGTCGTTCGCTGAAACGGTAATTAAAACTACCTTCATCTTCTTTCCTCATCACCGCTACCTCCATCGTCTTCTTCAAATCTTAGAAAATTTCATTTTGTTTTAAATTTTAGGTTTCTTCTCTCTTATTGGTGAGGAAATGAAATTCCTTTGAAAGAACTTAACTGTGTGCTTAAAAGTTTATGTCTTTGGAGATGGCTTTGGTTTTGGACTAGTTGCAAAATTCAGGTTTGGTGGATAGAAGAAGAAGATGACGACCAAGTGGAGAGAAGAAGAGAACGATAATTAACTATCATTTGCGAGCAAACGACAATTAAGGAGTATTTTCACCCGTGTGAGATGCTTCCAGCAAACTTTAGATGTCTAAAGAGCAATTTTCCTATACTTTGCTACAACCCGCGTAATGCCCATTACTGTGTAATCTTACAATTCCCACAACCTATATTTCAGTCAAGTAATCTACCATAATCTTTTTTAAGTGGTCCAAATAATTCATTCCACTTTCCCCCTCCTTTTACGTGAATTTAATGAAAAGTTATTAAGGAAAACAACGAATTTTGATGTTTACTACAAGAATTCTGAATGAAACAGCAAGGAGCTTTTGGACAATATCTTTGTCAGGTCAAGAAATTTGAATTGTTGTCTTTTTCAACTGAGCATAGATTTAATTTAACCTTTGAAGAGTACTGCATCTTACTAGGGCTTTAACCTCTCCGAAGTCACCAAAATTTTACAATATGATATCTGGAATTGAAAATTCTCAATGGCGGCTTCTGAATCAGACTATAGTACCAAATAACATTAACCATGACCAACAATTTTGGACAGACTTATTTTCCCTCAATCCATTTTCCCCAGTAAAGTTTCAATCTATTAACCGTATCTTCGTAGATTAGAAATTTTAAATCCAGGTATCAGATTATAAAATCTTGATCAATAATCATCCAATGGAAGGTTATTAGTGTTAGATAATAAAATATTGGACTTAAACTATTGAACCTTTATATTAATAAGTTAGAGTTCATTATGTTTTATTATATATTCTTCTATAACTTTTTGTAATATTAAGCTATTGATATTCTATAAAACCTTTTCTCATTTTCTCTTTCTCTACTTTGTATCTTTATTGTTTTTTGAGGAAAAGATGGTGAGAAACAAAACTATACTTTCCCTGATTTCACCTAGTGACTCCTCTAAGGACATTCGTAATCCCGGAGGGTTTTTATTTCTATTATTTTGGTAGGAAAGCATAATAATTATTCCCCGAAACATTTGATATCTTTAGAGTGACAATTATCTTTATTCACTATTTCTCTAAAAAAAAATATCTTTATTCACTAATCCATCTTTCAATTTATCCATTCAACAAAAAAAAAATCATGGATTGAATCTACTAATCTATCTGGAGTATTTCATCATATGAATGAATGAACAATGAATCACCTTAAATTATATGAAAAAATATTTGTGATTAATATTTTTAAATTAAATAAAATCAGCACATACCACCACCACAACCTGCTGCTGCACCAGCGGCAGCCAACCACCACCTCCGGTCATCAACAACCGCCTCCAGTTTTTAGCTGTGTCGGCTGCCAATGTCAATGGCCATTACTCAAATATTAATAAATAGTTTTTTCTTTTTAAGAAAAATAATATACATTAATATACTGCTTCAATCTAATTTTACGGATAGGGTTATCAGTCCACTAGAAATAGATGGATTAGATTACTTTTATTAAATAGATAGATGATTGGTTTAACACAAAAAAAAAATGATGGCACCGATCCCTTAAAAAAAAGATGATGGATGAATTGATTTTTTATTTTTTAGTGGATGGTAAATGATTTTTGGCTTGAAAGATTGATGGTAAATGATTTTTTGTGGTGGAAGCTACGGTGTTTATTGGTGTTAGTGGTGCTGGGTTGCCGGTTTTGTCGGAGTTTCCGAGTGCTGTTAGGGTCCTCTCATCTCTACCTCTTTGGGTGGTTGATTTGGCCCTGCTGGTGGTTGTTGGTGCTTGATGGTGTGTAGGAGTTGGATGTATTTCTTGGTGGTTTGTTGTTTTGGCTCCTTTTAATTTCTTTCTCTCTCTCTTTTTATAGTATTTTTCTACTTGGTTTGTATTTATTTCGGAATTGAATATCTCTTGTACTCTTCTTGTATCTTTCTTCACCGGTTTTTTAAAAAATATTATCACTAAAAAAACTTCATTATACTCCATTTATTTAGCAAGTGTGTTACCATTTCCTTTTTTTTACAAGAGATCTACCATTTAGTTATCAAATATCAATGTGGTTTGTAGAAAATAAAATATCAATATGAACGCTAATTAAGCACTATTTTACTAAAAATATAATATACACACAAAATTATTATCACTAAATTATATAATTTATACTATTTATAAAGGGAATACATAATTTTGGACTGACATTTCTACTTCTAGTTATACTCTTAAACAAATTTGTTTATATATAATGTTATATTGTTCGTGTCATTTAAAAGCATAAGAGCTTATATTATATTTGCTTTATTGTTGATGACATTGAAAAATATAAGTATAATTTATTACAATTTGAAAGTACAAAATATTTATACCTATAATTTCAATCAAAATTAAAATTTAATAAAAACTATTGGTCGTTCTTCATACACATTAGCGCAATAATGCTAGTGAGTAATAAAAGAAATGGCGTGTCTATTTATGTGTATCAAACCGATGATGTAAATACTCTACTGTCTATTTTTTTTTCTTCTCTTTTTATAGATGATGATATTAGTAAGTCCCATAATGAACTCAATTCAAATGTAGTATGCTTTTTAACTCGTAGCTTAATGGTCATCCTAATACCAAGATTATGATGTTATAAACAGCATGGAGATTTGTCGAATGATTTTTAGAATAAACAATATCTTGGTATAACATTATAATATGTATCTTGGTCCTTGTGAAGTTGTGATAATTAAGGTCCTTTAGGCATAAATTGTTGTACAAAAGAATTGTGGTGGAACACTTGTTTCATTAATGATTGATAGAAGTCTCCAAAGATCTACTACTAAATGTAGAGAACTCCACACTTGGAAATTTTTGTCCCATTTTATTTTTCAAATATTACGCCAAGAAGGCTTTCAGTAAGTTTTAACAGCGTTCTTTTAAGACCTTGCCAATGCTTTAAGTGTTGTGTATTTCAGCGCTGTTATAGGCTAAGACAACACTCGATAAAAGAAAAAAAGTAATGTTATAGATAATCTTTGACAACACTTTTTTAAATTAGCGATATTAGAGGCACTCTTTGACAGCGCTGTCATAAGTTTTATTGATCAGAAGCATCGTCGTTGATCTTTCTATTTTTTTCCTCTGCATATTCCCTAATTCTAAACAGTTCAAATTCAAACTATGTCAAAACAAATAATTGATCCACTTCAACTTTACTAAAAAGTAAGTTATTACACTTTTTAAAATTACAATAATAAATGGAATGTCCCTTCAAAATAATAATAAATATAATGTAAATTCAATTACATAAGACTTTATCAAACACCACCATTACCTAATCAATAAAACCAACATATGTCCTACATATAACAATGAATATTACATTAGACCTCAAGCAACATGTCACTTTTTTTAGATGAAAAATGAGAAAATAAAGGCACTACTCTATCAAGTAAATTACATCATCAGCAGAGAATGATTTTCTATTAGTTCCTCATTGTTGTTATATTCCAAAGTCTTATTATGTGAATCTTGTTGCACTGCATGCGTTGTTGATTACTTTTAAAAGGATGATTAATTCCACCGGTGATTATAAATTAGGGTTATTAATTAGCAAGACTTTAATGTTTTTGTCTGCGGTTTGTAACATGTGTTTAAAGAGATTACAATATATGTGCTTGTAATTTGTAAATGTATTTACTTATAGATTATAGATTATTCTAGAGAAATGTTAACTTGTGCTCTAAGGAACATAATAAGAATCCAAATATAAAAATATAATCTTGAAAATGTGTATTTAATATGTTGAAAGTTTAAAATTTATCTTTTTAATGCAAATATTTTTTTGGGTTCCTGGGCTAAATGCCTTTAGGGCAAGAGCACAACTTAGGTCCCGTTTGGATTGAGCTTGTTTTGAGCTTATGAAAATGAGCTTATGCAAATAAATAAGCTTTTATATAATTCATAAGTTCTCACTAACAAATATTATATCTTCATAAGTTGTTTTTTCATAAACTACCTTAACAAACTTATGAATAATAATAAAGACTTATTTGTTTGCATAAGTTGTTTTACATAAACTCAAAATAAGCTCAATCCAAACGGACCCTTAGTGGAAATTATAATAAGCGGCCAAGTAATTTCTTTCAACATTTGATGTATCATGAAGTTTGTTAAAAGAGAAATAAATGGGAACAAATCTTCTACAACGATATTTTTCTGAGGTGAGATCTTAGCCGCTCATTGATTTTCAGCAAGTGATAGAAGTTAATTGAAAAAAAAATTGAGCAACGCAGATTTCCACTGGAGGGATAAAGTGAAAATCTCACGGGAGAGAATCGCGATCCAAAATAAAGATATGATTTTGAAAGTATTTTGAATGAAATTTTGTTTTGGTCATTAGTGTTTTAGTCCCAATAAAAATTGTTAATATTTCTTTTAGTCCTTATTTAGAGGGGGCTAAAATCAAATATTCTACATGTGACAAGGATCAATTTCAATATGAATCAAGACAACAAAGATTAAAAGGAAAAGTTATATATTTGCATGACTAAACACAACATTTTTGTGTAAAAAAAAACACAACATTGCATTTCTAGAGAATAAAATCAACATTTGCATGCTTAAACCTATTTTTTTTTACTTGTAATAGATTTATTTGTCATTTTTCTATAACATTTTTTATTATCTATTAGTTCAGATTCCATGTACAATAAGGACAATATTGATAAAATATTAGTTTGGACAATCAACTTCGCAATTCATCACTTCGCCTTGTCCCAAGACTCGTGTTTGGGGGGTTATGGACCGTCTATATACCTTTAAGGGCACAACACCCACCATCAAAGGATTTGCCCATCAAAAAACAACAAAAGGCCACTTCGGCTCGTCCACCAACTTGCCATCCCAAACAATGTTGAAAGAATCTAATTCGCCAAGATCAAGCGTAGGGAACAAGAAAGCAACCTGTGACTTAGCAAGATCGAAGTCGCACGAACAAACAACACCAAGGGAAGAGAGGGAAAAGCTGAGACTAGAGCGAATGAAGGGGAAATGAAAAAGACATACCCCTTTTTAAAAGACCAGCCATTAAGTCGCCTAGGGAATCCCAATGACCTTGTCGTTGAATGGTAACACGTGGCAAAATGCGCCAAGATCAGGACATGTCACCAAAAATGAAGGGTCATCAAATCTGGACCGTTGGATCTTATCGAGGCAAAAGTCTCGCTCGCATGATCCCTCAATGAGCTCGCCAAAGAACATGAAAAAAGACATCGCCCTATATAAATAATCAGATCGTTAAAACCACTTTGCCTTTCCCGAGACTCGTGTTGGTTGGGGGGGTTGTTGACTATCAACTTCGCAATTCATCACTTCGCCTTGTCCCAAGACTCGTTCTTGGGAGCCTGTGAACCGTCTATATACCTTTAAGGGCACAACTCCCTTAAGAAGGACCTAAAACAACCATGTGCGCGTCCAGACTTCTAGAAGCCACTAGAACGCTCTAAACATGACTTAAGTCCCAAGTCACTCGGATCCTAAGTCATGTAAAACCAAGCCCACGTAGGGCTATAAATAACCCCCTTAAGAGTATTCTTAACAAAACCCTAATTTCAGATATTTTACTCACCGTAAATACATAGTTAATGTATCATTGAAATAATAAGTAAATAAGAACAACTTTTTCTACAAGACATAATAAGCAACAGATAATAGTTTAAATCCTTACTCTGAAACAAATGTTGACCACTTCCAATGCCTTCTGTTACTTTGTGGATGCCTTGTGCTACCAACCAAGGCTTGTTAGAGTCAGCATGAATATTGTTTTTTTCCTAAGTGACAGCAGAAACATGATGTCAAAAAAAACATTATTCATATATACACTCATGTTAAGAAGCAAATAAATTAAAATATAAGGACAAAAAATAAGAAATTGGATGAACTATTGAAAACAGATTGTACACCAAATCGACAATCTGTAAAATCTCTCATCATCACCATGTACAAATTCTGAAATTCATACTACCACCTCCGCACCAAAAGAAATAATCATAAATGAAAACACAAAAATATGAACAAAAAGTCAACGGCCCGATGAATTTGGAACAAATAGAGAAATAAAACTCACCTCACAAAAAATGTTTGATATTTCTTTATTAGGAGTCAATTGTATATGAAAATAAAAGAATGACTAAACCAGTCCACACAATACATCATATTTTTCATATGAATTTATTTACAAATAAAATGAAATTTAAATAAATTTTACTTACGGAATACGATATCCAATTAAATTCCGAGGTACATAAAATTTTACCTTACAAAAAGAAAAATAGAACACGATGAATAAACAAATTAAATAAAATATAACACGACGAATAAACAAATTAAATAAAATAAAATAATGTAAGCATATCCATACAGTGAGGTCAACAAAATGCATGCCAGCAAACCATTTATACACATAGGTATAGTAATTTTTTTTTTTTTGAGGAAAGGTATAGTAATTTTAGATCTCTAGTGAAGCCAAATTAAATACGAAACAAAAATAGAACAATGAAATTTGTACCTTCCTTCCTTCTTTATAATTAATTAAATCGAACAAAGAACAGGCTATTAAAGGAGAAACCAACAGGATCTAAATTGAAAGGGGAAATATATATACCTTTAATTTTGAATGATAAGCAGTGGTGCCAAAGATTTTATACTTCTTGTCTGACCTATCTATGTTATTGTTTGTGAAAGTAGAAATGAAATTTTTTGTTGAATCATGAGTGGAGAGGACACAAAGCATATGCTTATATTGAGTTTTTTCACGAAGATTCCTTGCTATTTCCATTCCATGTAAGTTTCCTTGCTTCTTCCTTGCTTCTTTTTTTTGTTTAAGCTTCTTCCTTAGTTTCATCCGCGTTGTTACCGTGTGAGCATATTTTTATTTTGTTGGAGGAAACCGATGGAATGACCCACTGTCCCTTATGTTATTGCATTCAAAGAATTCATTTTTTTTTTTAACAAAAACAAAACAATATTCTTTCATTTAAATTGATAAAGTACATCAGATACAAACATCGCTAAAAACGTAAAGGGTGAATCTGCGAACAAACTCACAACACCTAAGTTAATAGCATACAACGACAAAATGCCTACAAATAATATGATAAAATCTAATTCACCGAAATACTCATGCTTTCAGATCTGCAACGTTGACGCCCAAATCATTGGTTGAATTTGTAATTGACTGATGTCGATCTTCCAATAGGAACTAAGCGAACACCGCGACAAGACGCCGCACAAAACGACGAACAACACAACGCCGCACTTAGACGACAAAATCACAAAAAACACAAAATAAAAAACTTGATATATGTGAAAACCACTTATTTAGATCGAAAGAAAAGGGGAAAAAAGATGTAAAGAGGTGATTATAGGTCAAATAATGACCTAAAACCACCCCTCTTCGATGAACGAAGGAGAAAGAAAGTTTAGAGAGAAGTTAAAGTTTCTTTACATTCAAAGAATTCATTAGTATTATTATTATTATATTGTTATTATTATTATTACTACTAAAGGAAAGAGGAGCATTCATGTTCGCGTCTTTCTGTTCTTTTTATTGCGCTAACGCGTATAGATTATCAACGATATTTTATATAATTTTTTATATATAGACTAGCGGAAAGACGGGCCCTATCTGTTTGCTCTTCCTATTGCGCTAATGCATGTGATTATTTTATTATGTTTGTTTGTATATTTTTGATTAAATTTTTTAAATTTTTAAATATTAATGAAAATTATTGATATATTGATTTATAAACAAAATACTGTCAAGGCATATAACAAAATTATTTTTAAACTCAACGTATTTTAGTTTGTCTGCATATAAAATTAAGATAAAATAATGATAATTTATTATTTATTCTAATAGTAATTAATAACATCATAACATAAATGTATAAATAACATGTTATGTAAAAGAAACATTCCTATGATTGCGATAAAAGAATATCTTTAAAAACTTCATTTTTCGTAAAGTCTCCATCTTCTCCTTCTATTTTCCCTTCTTTAATGAGAACTTATGTTGAATTTTGAGAAACTCCTCTTGATAAAGCTACATATAATTGACCATGGCTGAAAACATGTCGTGGAAGATAGTCTCGTTGCACTTTCAAGTGATTTTCACTATATATATTCAATAAGAGGAATACTATGGACACTCTCTTTTCAACACTCTTTTAACACTTACTCTTTTATTGGTTGAAATTAATGTATGTCCCACCAAGTGAAACCCATTTTCAAAGTGTGAGACCCACCTTGATTTAAACCAATAAGAAAATGAGTGTTTGAGAGAGTGTTGCTAGCACTACTCATTCAATAAAGGTTGCAAATGCTCAAGCACACAAGCAAAAAACTTCCAATGCTCAAGCACACAAGCAATAGATTTTTAATGCTCAATCACAAATGAAAAAGACTTCTCACAATCTAACTTAATCCAATAAGTGATTGTTTGATTTTACACTTAATATACAATCATAGGTGTAAACAAATATAAAATAGAGTAAGACTCTTGAGACTTAAGAATTTCCAAGATATAAAATTTGTAAGAAATTCTAAGTTTAAATGTGCTATTAATTTAAACAAAGTAAGGGCACTTTCAAAATATACAAAGTTTAGTTAATTTCTTGAAGTCTTCAACTCCTTATATAGTGAAGGATATGAGAGACGTTGGAGAGGTGCCATATCATGATTTAGAGTTTTTGAGAAGTTTGATCATAGGCATTGGAATGTTTTTTGATTTGGTTAATGTCATTGAAAAGACATTTAAAATTCCTTTGCTTCAAAAGAAATTATCTCTTTCTTTCTGTTTGTCTTTGGAGTTCTTTGTTTGTTCCTGCACGTGGTTTGAAGAAGACAAAATGTACTATCTGAGTCTGATTGTGACATCTTCAGAAAACGACAAGTCTGAATGTTCTTTAGAGTTAGGTAACCTCCAGATACTTCTGACCTTCAGAGTTTGATATTTAGAGACTTGAGTCTTCACAATCTGGTCCAAACCTTCAACTTTCCTCAATATTCAACTGCTCTAGTATGTGTTCTTCTAGAACCAAACTTGATTTTAATACTTAAAATTTTAGTTTATGATCCGACACACTTAAACACACATTAACATATGCAATTGTTTTTTAATACTTTGTTATCATCAAAACTTTAAAAGCATTATTCAAAAGCATTTTATTTCAAAACATTCCCCTTTTCTCCCCTCCTTTTACGTGAATTTAATGAAGTGATTAAGGAAAACAATGAATTCTGAATGATCGTGCAATCTTTCGATGTTTACTACAAGAAGTCATAGTAAATGAGCACGGAGCTTTTGGACGATATCTTTGTGAGGTTAGAAATATTTGAACTGTTTTCTTTTTCAACTTAGCATATACTTAACCTTTGAAGATTACTGCACCTTTTTTTTTGGGTAGTGTTGAATCTTACTGCATCTTACTAACCTATGAAGTCACCAAAATTTTATAATATGATATCTGGAGTTGAAATTTCTATTGGCGGCTTCTGAATCATCATAGTTGTCCTCCGCAAAGTCCCCTTCTATCAACTGTTCACATCTTCATCAATTTAAAATTTTAATTCCAGATATCAGATTACAAAATCTTGAATAATCACAGACCGGTAGGTTTTCAGAAGATAGTAGTGACTCTCTCAAAGTGATTCCTAATCCCGAAATTTTTGTGTAAAGGAAACCACCGTAATTAATCAAGGAGCATATGATAATGTTTAGTGGTGACCCATCAATTATTTTTTTAAATCCAACCAATCACCTTAAATAATATAACAAATTCGTTGGATAAAATAATTATGATTAATTAATTAAATATTATCAATAAATATATAAATTTCGTTTTTAGTCTCTATAAAAATAAATCGTACATTTTAATCACCGTAACATTTTATTTTACAATTTTAGAGGTAAACAAATGCCGATGAAACTTTTTACAAGACTAAAAATGCTGATGCAAAAATTTACAAGAACTAAAATGTGTGTTTTTTTGTAAGGACTAAAACCAAATATCTAAATCTATTTAATTAACCCAAAAATTTATTCATTTATAAAATTATTTTTTAAAAATGTTAATTTTATAAATACAAACGCCACAATCATATTTTTGGTTGCCAATCACCACATATGGTCACATATACCACTGGTAGCGACCTCTAGTCATTGGCTATCGTTGGTCATCATTGTCCGGGATCATTATTAAAAGGTTTTAGAGTAGTGACATTTGAACAACCATTTGAAATAACTTGTGTCATAATTTTTTTTCATTCTTTTTTTATTGCAAATTTAAAAAACTGTGTTTTAGTCTTTGAGGTTGGCTGGATCACATATAACGTCAGAGACTAAACCAAACAACTTTTCAATTTGCAATAGCTGGAATGAAAAAAAAAAACTTACATGACTAAAATTAAAAATATTATAATTTTATGAACTAAAATTATATTTAAACTTTAAAAAACTATCAAATAATAATTAATTTAATATTTCTAATTTTTTTTGAAGATGGTAAAATGAAATATATTATCTGATTTGCTAGTTTTTTAAGCACAAAAGTGTCGAAAGAAGCCAGAAAATATAAAATGAGTTCCATCATAACTCTAAGGAGTAACATAAAAGAAAAAAAAACAAAGCGAGATTTGTTACGACATGATTCCTAAACGAAAGAAGGGATTAAACGGTCATATGTGATAGTTGAAAGCATAAAATTAATGTGATTCACTTTCAACCACCAATAAAATTGAAACTTAAATTTTTTAAGAATATGTTGTAACCAGTCCTCTTTTGTTTAATATTTCTAATTTTAGGCGTGGATTGGTAATCCATATATCAATAACTTTTAATATATATGGATTAGATTATTTTTAGGCAAAATTACACTTTTAGTCTCTTAACTTAATTTCAGGTAACAGTTTGGTCCTTTATCTTTTTTTCATTTCAATTTGGTCCTTTTTGTCCATTTTCATATGAATTTTTAAGCTTAAAATTCACGATTTTATTTTCTTATGGTCTTTCAGTCTTCAAATCTATGATCCTCATCTATGTTTGCATAAGAATATTAGATTTGAAGCTTGAAAATGTATATGAAAATGGACAAAAAAGACTAAATTAAAATGAAAAAAAGATAAAGGACTACACTATTACCTGAAATTAAGTTAAGAGACTAAATGTGTAATTTTGCCTTATTTTTATTAAGACTTAATCACAGTTTTCATTTGATGTGTGTCTATCTATCCATCCATCTATACCATTTAATTAATGATAGTTTTCTTTACGCCTTTTAGCATTCATCATGATTTTAATTTTAATATTTTTTAAATAATGTGATTCATAAATCATACTTCAAATAATGTGATTCATAAATCATACTTCATAGCTGCACCATCCCCCGAAATTGTAGTTCCCCTGTGCAGACAAAGAACAAGAAAATTCATTAGACATTTTAGTATTTTTCTCTTTGCATTTTTTGTCGCCAAATCATCTCTAATTTCTTCAAAAAACATTCTTTTTTAAAAAGTCATTTCGGTAGAAATTAAAACAAGAACACTTGATATATACTGTTCACATGACCTTTGATCAATGTGCTGTGACAATCATTTACTACTTAAACAATAAAATATTTCACATTTCTTGTAATGTTCTAAAGCATTGTAGATATGTTTTAGCATTCCAAAATAAATTGTAGTTGACATAAGAATTTTCAATGTCCCAAAATGTCAAATTAAGAATATGATATCTTAATTTACCAACTGATTAGGTTGCCTTCATATGATTGGAATCGAGTGAGAGGGTCACAAATTGTCCAAAAAAAAGAAGTTAGGGTCAAAAAAAAGTGATAGACTAACTTATTCAAAAGTTTTTTTACAAAAAAATTATCTTATTAGATATTAAAATTAAATGAGTTTTTACTCTCTATCTTAGGGTTAGTCATCCATATTTTTTGTACTTATGGTATCGATTTATTCCCAATAGAATGAAGTATGAACAAAAGTAGTAGTTGATAAATATTTATATATCTTTCAACTTTTTTGTTTGTTTATATTTCATTTCAAAGTGAAGATTAGTGAAATTTTAAAAATAGGATAAAAAAACATAGATATGTGACGTGGACACACTAAACATGATTAGGGACAGTGATAGCCACCATATCTTTGACTTGTCTATACTCTATAGAAGTGGTTGTTCTCCAATCTCCATCACTACCCAGTCAACACATTAAGGATAGTCATAAATAGATAGTTTAGTCGATGATTTTGATTTTAGACTCTCAAAGTTCATTTTAGTTCATATATTGTTACACTATCTTTCCCCATTGAACGCTAAGATGCTGAATCATGTGTTGTTGAACACTTTGCATGAACCAACCTAACCTGTTTTTTATTTTTATTTTATTTTTTATTTCTTCTTTCCTTTTACGTTTAAATAAAATAAAGAACAAGTTATAAAAGGAAGAGAAAACGACGAGGATTTAAAATTGAAAGTTTAGCATATTATACCTTTGAAACGTCAACCAGGTGTTGTACTTCTGTCTTGCCTATAATTGTTATTGTTGATGAAAATGAAATTGAAATCTTTTGTTGAAGAAAGAGGAAATCCATGATGGTTTATATAGATAGTTATCACGAAGTTTCCTTGAAATTTCCTCCCCTCCATGTTACTTTCTTTGCTTCTTCATTTCAATGTCGTGTTGACACATTGTTAGCTAAAGCTAACCGCGTATTCCTTATTGTTCTTAGAAAAATTATCTTTCGAAACATAAATTCCACATCAAAATTAGATTATACTAGATTGTTAATACAATTTAAAATTTAAATGTGTGGTTAGTTATGCTTAGTTGATAACCATCTCTCAACTCATTAACCATGGTTAATTTTCAACATTAATGACCACCTCTTTTTAGATATATTTGAGCACAATTTTTAGTTAACGAATTAACATTAAAATCTTAGTCTTGTAACTTTAAAATATAATGTTTAAATTCTCTCAAGACGGTTGTGAAATGATTTTTTTTTATTAATGTGAAAGATATTTCATTAAACATCCATATCAGTTACAACATAAGAAACAACAATAAGGACAATCTTCAATCCAAATTGTGTCTTCAAAAGATAAAACAAATTTAGATAGATGGTGAGTAGAAACGTTAGAAGTTTGTTTCACATGCTCAATTAATAAATTAGAAAATGAAGATCTAATATTACGTTGTCTATAAAAAAGCCAATACAACAGTAATTTATTTCGAACACACCGAATCCCATAGCATAAAGATAGTGTTGTGAAAGTGGTCAAAATTAGAGAAATTGAGGTTTCTTGAAACTGTCAATTCGGGGCCCGAATGGTGTTGTCTGGGGCATAAATTCTGCCTGATTTTAGAGCATTCTGGTGCATGATTTTTCGGCGCCTGAAGAGCAAATTTGGGGCCTGAACTGTCGAAACAGAAAATAAAATTGTAACGTATTTTTTGGGCTGGATTTGTTTCAATTTTAAGAGGGTTACTTTTACTATAAATATAGGCTTTGTATCAGAGTAAACCTTGAGATAGAGGGGGCTAAAACAAAGCTTTAGAAATCAAACTAGGGTTTGTATAGAGTTTGCTCTTGGCAACAAACACTAGGATTGAGTTGATTCACCTTGGGAAACACTATTAGGATTGAGTCTCTTGGTCACGGGAAGAGATTGAGGATTTGGGTAGAAATAGAAGGGAGACTTATTCTTGTAACCCATTGATATCTCTTTTGTAAAATTACTCATCATTATCGTGGAACGGAGGACTGCTCTCTCCCCCAGACCAGGTCAATTTGGACCGAACTAGGTAAACAAATTCTTTTGTATTCTCTCTTTCTTTCTCTCGTTGTTTTCTTCTTTTGCTTGTATTTATAATTGTTCCACGTTGATATTGGTTGCTAGATTATTAATTTCTCCACGCATCAAGTATTTATTGGTGTGATTTTCATCGAATTCACAACAATTGACGCCCACCGTGGGGCAAGGATCAAAGGATAATCAAGTACCATGGGTTCGAAGTGGGATATTGAGAAATTTATCGAAGATAACGATTTTGGGTTATGGAAGGTAAATATGGAAGCAGTGTTAATACAACAAAAGTGTGAGAAAGCTTTGAAGGGTGAAGGTGCGTTACTAGTCACCATGTCACGAGCGGAGAAGACCGCGATGGTGGACAAGGCCAGAAGTGCCATTGTCTTGTGCCTCGGGGATAAAGTTTTGAGAGAAGTAGCGAAGGAACCAATCGCGGCATCGATGTGGTCAAAGTTCGAATATTTGTATATGACAAAGTCTTTGCTCATCAGCAATTCCTAAAGCAACAACTTTACTTATTCAAGAGGGTAGAGTCAAAGACCGTCATAGAGAACCTTGCGGAGTTCAACATAATCCTTGATGACTTGGAGAATATCGTCTCTGAGGGTTATGAGGATGAAGGTGTTTTGGTGGTGTGTTGTTTGGAGGATGAAGAAGGTGATGTTTCTCACTTTGGGAGTGATGCCTGATAGAGCGGTTGTCGTCTGGAGAGACGTTAAACACTCAACATCAGCCTGAAGAGGCGGTGGTAAGAATACTCATGATCTACCTGTTGAGGTGGAGTTTCAACGTGGAAGACATAGTGGGATGTACACATTTGCTAGTTGAGAGGTTGGAAGCTCAGCTTTAGGTGGAGTTGAACACACCGGAAATGGTACGACTATGGAGGACCTTGGGTGCTATGCTCTAGTGATGAGCAATGGATTTCTTCATGAAGATGGAAGGAATGTATAACACGACTTGCTAGATTACCCTAAAAATCCAAGGGTGATTGGATGCAAGGAGATCTTCAAGGAAGCGGGAGATGTTATGTGTTGAAGATGTTATAGTGGATACTTGTGGAACTACCTAAAATTCCTAGCGTAGTTGGACTGCAAGGACCTTCGAGAAGGCAGAAGACATTCCGATGGCTGAAGGGGTTAAGGTGTGTACTTGTGGATTACCCTAAAAATCCAAGGGTGATTGGATGCAAGTAGATCTTCAAGGAAGCGGGAGATATCTCGTATTGAAGAGGTTATGGTGGATACTTGTGGAACTACCTAAAATTCCTAGTGTAGTTGGACTGCAAGGACCTTCGAGAAGGTGAAAGACCTTCCGATGGCTGAAGGGGTTAAAGTGTAAACTTGTGGAGCTACTTGGTGTAGTGGGAAGCAAGGGAAAGAGCAGCAAGGTGGTTGATGGTTTGGCATCATCACTAATTTAGAGTCAAAGTGGAGATTGTTGTGAAAGTGGCTCAAAATTGGAGAAATTGAGGTTTCTGGAAACTGTCAATTTGGGGCCCGAATCGTGTTGTCAGGGGCCCAAATTATGCTTGATTTTGGAGCATTTTGGTGCATGATTTTTCGGATTCCAAAGAGCAAATTTGGGGCCCGAACTGTCGAAACAGAAAATAAAATTGTAACGTATTTTTTGGGTTGGATTTGTTCCAATTTTATGAGGGTTACTTTTACTATATATAGGCGTATTAGAGTAAACCTTGATATAGAGGGGGCTGAAACAAAGCTTTAGAAATCAAACTAGGGTTTGTATAGAGTTTGCTCTTGGCAACAAACACTAGGGTTGAGTTGATTCACCTTGGGAAACACTATTAGGATTGAGTCTCTTGGTCACAGGAAGAGATTGGGGCTTTGGATAGAATTAGGCGGGAGACTTATTCTTGTAACCCATTGATATCTTTTTTGTAAAATTACTCATCATTATAGTGGAACGGAGAGCTGCTCTCTCTCCGAGACTAGATCGATTTGGACCGAACTGGGTAAATAAATTCTTTTGTGTTCTCTCTCTTTCTCTCACTGTTTTCTACTTCTGCTTGTGTTTATAATTGTTCCACGTGATATTGGTTGCTTGATTATTAATTGCTCCACACATGAAGTATTTATTGGTGTGATTTTCATCGAATTCACAACAGATAGAATCCTTTTAGAAACTTCAGAAGGGAGCGAGATAATGATATTTTCGAACCAATCAGTGAATAAAGGAGACATGTTATCAAAATGCACACTCAAGTGAGAAAGAAACCAAACATGTTGAGCCCATGGGCAAGTCTTGATATGATCAATATCCTCTTCTTTCTCATGACATCAAGGACATAAAGGATCAATCAACATACCTCTTTTAATCAAATTCTTTTTCACCGACAAACCTTTAAGCAAAATTTTCCAAGCCAGATTGACATGTTTGGGTAAGGTTCTTATATTCCAAAGTTTAGACCAAACTTTGGATTTGTCATCATGCAACAATTTTGGGAGGCATTAGATTTCTCCGAGTTCCACTTGTGTACCATTAAGGTACCAATGGTATATACCATTGGCCAATTAGAGTGTGCCACCTACCAATGTTACTTTATAAATGTTTTATTTGATATATTTTTTAAAGTATGTGCCATGTGACACATTTTAATTGGACAATGGTATATACCATTATGGTACACAACAAATGCTATCCAGATTTCTCCCAATACCTAGTAGAGTGGTAAGTATTTATGACTGAGAAAACACCTTTCTTGTTTCGACCCCAATCTAGTCTATCCATCCGAGCAGATCAAGGTAAAGGTAACCGTAAGATTTGCATAGTTTTAAAGGGTAGAAAAATATCGGTAATTATTTGAGCATTCCAAACCCCAAGGTAACGAGAAATAAGTATATATAATTCTCCTATTTCTCAATATTTTTTTACAAAAAATAATATCGCCTATCCTGAAAATCATATATATTTGAATATAATGTGGATTGCTTATGGATGATATATATATTTGAACATTTAAAAATTAGGCTTAATTACATAAATGATCCCTTAACTTATTTGTTGTTTTCGATTTGGTCCTTTAACTCTAAAAAATTTCAGTTTGGTCCTTTAAAATGTTTCCGTTAATCAATTTGATTCATTCACGTTAACTTAAACTCCAAATGTATAGTGTGGACCAACATTGTAGGGACCAACATTGTAGATGGTCTACCATAAACTTTCATAATTTTTTTAATTTAAACCGTTAGATTTTTTTTAAGAAAAGACTACCATTGAATTATGCAAGTCTATTTTATCTTATGGTAAGCCAACAACAACTAATTTTATTCCTACTTCTTCATCTTTCTCCTTACTCTTTTCTTCATCTTCATCAAGAACAACAACAACAACAATCAATCCAGAAATTCAAGCCAAAATCTAGAAATTCATCTTCATTACAATCATCAACAACAATCCAAAATCAAGAAATTCATCTTCATCACCACAATCTCATAAACAATCAACAACTACAATCATCAACAACAATCAACAACAAAATCACCATCAACAACTACACCTTCAATTCTTTAAATCCATAAATTCATCAACAACAAACAACAATCAACACTTCAACAAACAAATCTAAACCTTCCATTCTTTTCTTTTTTATGACACTAGACCTTCCTATAGGCAAATCGCCACTGATATACATCTGGAACCAATAAAGGAAAAACAAAAACGCGATTCTAAATCAAATCAGATCCTTTATTTCAAAACGCGATTCTGGAAAACTCGATTTGAAAACGCGATTCATACCCCTCTTCTACTGAAAACGCGATTCTGGAGAATAAGGGAAGAATTAATCTTGGTTTTGATTTGATTCTGAAAATACCAGTTTCATACCCCTTTGATTTGAAACGTGATTCTGAAGAAAAAAAAAGGAAAGAAGTCATCTTGGTTTTGATTTGATTCCCCAACCTCATTTGATTTGATTTGTTACCTTATTTGATTAGTGATTATAAGGGAATATTGGATGAAAGAATAAGGATGATGAAAGATTTTATTTTATTTTGAAAAGTTTTGATTTTTTTGTTTGTTTTTTTTATGGAACTGAGTTTGAAAATTCTAGGTTTTGTTTAATTTTTTTATCGATGTATGAAGATGTTGATGAACATAATAAACAAATTTAAAGAATTAAGATTGTTGTTGATTTTTTTTTTTACTATCATGGGTTTATATGAACATGATGATGAAGATCAAGAAGAAGAATGGTGAAAGAGATGAATAAAAGTAAAAAAATTATGTGGTGATGGTGCACTATAAGATACAATGGACCTGCAATCAAGTGGTTAAAATCACATCATATATATTATACATTAAAAAACTAATGGCGGTGACTAACTTCACTAACGGATGTGTACATGATGGACCAAACGGAAATTTTTTAGAGTTAAGGGACCAAATCAAAAACAACAAATAAATTAATGGACTATTTATGTAATTAAGCCTACAAATTATGGTGGATGACTTTAAAAATCATAGTTAATTATGCTTAGTGCATGGTTAATGAATTGCAACAACTTATTATATTATTAGCCATCTATTAAATACATCAAAGAACCATGTATTTACATTATAGTTCTACTATTAGTCATCTAAATTGTTGTTTTTTTATGTAAACCTTTTTACTTCATTTATTGGTTTTCCCTCTTTTATTCTTAGGAAATGCTAACAAGTGCCATTGTTAAGAAGTCTAAATTAAAGAAAAAAATTTGTCTTAAAAATAGTGCATTTAATACATTGAAACTTTAAAAAGTAACTTTTTCTACTTAAAATTTATCAATTATTTCTATTTTTAAATCCTTAACAAATGTCTTTAATTAAAACAAGCGTTAGCAAAAACTCTTTATTCTTTTCCCTGCTATTTTTTTAGTTTGTTTTTAGTTTTAAGTTTGTTGGTTTTGTTTTAGAGTTGGTAGTAAGTTTGTTCATGCCTCTCTTGTATAAAAAAAATGCCATCTTCTTTTGACTTGCAGAACAAATTATGTGCATTTTCTCTTCAGTTTCTATGTTACTTTTTACATTCATATTAGAATATAGTTTTTCGCTTTTTTTAAAAAATCATCACAATCTACTTGTAGTGGCATGACTTAAGAAATCCAACCTTAAGGACTATTTTGTTTATGGCAAACATTTAAGGTGAGAGGACAGTGTCATGGTCCAAGAAAGAGATGCAGTCTTAAGGATGATTAGACATTGGCATCATAAGTCGAATGTATATACACAATCACCAAATCCAATAAGCTAGTGAAATAAGATGAGATCAAACTAACAAGGCTAAAACGACACTACTAAAAAAACAATATTTTCAGACGGATAAGTTTTCGTATGAATTTTTCAGATTAATTTGGGATAGTTTTAAAGGAAATTTTTGTCCCAAATCCATCCCAAATCGTGTGCAATTTTTATAACATGTTCAAACAAGATTTTTTCCAACAAATTTCGTTAAGAAAACAAATCTGTCCCAAAACCGTGTGAAATATTGAGACGGAGCTCGGACGGTTAATATTTGAGGGTTTTTATATGCTGTAACATTTAGATAATCACATGGCCGCGTATTGGGCTGGTTTAGTGTGCAGCATTTGGAAGCAAAGATTTACTAAGTTGAGGAATAATGTCTCTGAAGCAAGTTTGCAAATATGGACAGAGTCAAACACTTGATTGAAAATTGGAGCAGGCAGAATACACTGCATACTTGGGCGAAGCTGTTACACCAGACATACTGATACAAATTGGATGAAACCAGCAACGGGGCGCTACAAATGCAACTCTTGCGGACCATTCTGTTCACATCAAAATCGCCAAAACAGTTCGGATTTTGCCAAATAGGGGAAGCCTTGGGCCTTCTTCATCCGCTCACTTGGGTTCATGACTTGCATCTGGGGCAAGTGGACTTACACTACACTAAAAAATCGGTTGATCTTTTTAATAGTGATAAGATTGACGTCAAAGAATTTGGAGACATTAATAGCGAGTGTGGATGTTTTTTGTTTTTCCATTTGGAAAACTCGTGCCGAGTTTATTAAGAGACAAACAAATGATCGGTAGTTCACACTCCATCAAGAATAGCCAGATGTGGCCCACATCTCTAGCCAGTTCTCATATTTTCATTAATGTCCCAACATGTATTTAACACCTTATTATGAAAGGCCTATAATCATAATTTCAGCATGAGCAATGCTATTAAAAATAATTGTTTCTTAATATATTCTGGACATATTAATTCACGTTGTATCATAAAAAGACGGATGTAATTAAACATCTAGTTTTACTAAAGTTAATTATTTTATTTTTTTTAAATTACTTTTTAATTTACTTTTCAAATTACAATTGCAACATAACAAAATGTTGCTCCCAACAAACAAGACTAGTTATTATGTTACAAACGTTTTAGGCGTTTTCATCATGAAAAGGTTTCATTTTTTGTTTTCTTTGGTTGTTTCCCTTCAAAGGCGAAGTCTTACTAGCTGCTTCCCTTTAAAGGGGAAGTCTTACAAGGATGCTTCCCTTCATAGGGGGAAGTCTTGTTGGCTGCGTCCCTTCAAATGGGAAGTTTTACTAGCTACTTCCCTTCAAAGGGGAAGTCTTACAGTTTGCTTCCCTTCATATGAGAAGTCTTACCGGATGTTTCCCTTCAAAGGGGAAGTTTTACTAGGGGACTTCCCTTCAAAGGGGAAGTCTTGTGAGGATGCATCAACTTATAGGGGAAGACTTACAAGCGTCATTTTTTCTTCTTTCAGGTAAGGAGAAATCATGCAATTAGTAAATATTAAAAATTATAAGACATTAGTAAATACTAAAATCATGCCTCGTGAAAAATCTTGCCCTCGTGAAAAATCTTGCCCTTGTGAAAAATCATGCAATTTTTTCTTCTTTCAGGTAAGGAGAAATCATGCAATTAATGTTTACAATTTATTTTTGTGCTAGACATTATTTAAACATATTAAAAATATTATATATAAAAAAATTTATAAGAGTATTTTATAGTACTTTTTTTATATAAAAAATGTAATTTTTAATACGGGCCGACCCTTTAGCCCGCGACCCGTGTAAGACCGGGTCGGGTAGTATATTTCAAGCCCATTTTACAACCGGGCTTTTTGGCCCGGCCCGATAAATCCCGAAGCCCGTTAGGGCCGATCCGTTTTGACAGCTCTAGTAGTAGTGACGAAGATTAACAAATTTCCAAGTTTTGAGAACGAGGTCTTTATTCATTTCTTCCAGCTTGTAGGCATTGTGAAACAACTTTCCTTGTATTTTATAAGGTCTTCCTAGTTAAGTAACAACTTCCCAATTCTTGTGGGAGCCACCACTTGTCGGAGCACTAAGTCACCTTATTTCATTTCTATGGGAATCACTTTGGAGTTGTATCGCCTTGTTGCACACTGCTTGGCTGCGAATTCATGGATGTGGGTGGCTTCTCATACTTCATTAAGTAGGTCGATGTTGTACCTTAAGCTAGTCTCATTGTCTTTCATTAAAACAAGAGTTAGTTCTTATAAACATATCCTTGTATTTTTGGTATTGGATCAGATCTGCAAAAATTAAAGGTTAGTATATGGTGTATAACTTACCTTTCTCTGAAAATTTCTCTCATGTCAATTTCCACTAGGAAAATGACATCAGCGCCGTATATCATAGCAAACAGTGTTTCCTTTGTGGTGGAGCGGGGTGTTGTATGGTACGACCATAATACTCGTGTTTTCATGTTGTTTGTATATATTAATTCCTGTTAATAAGAGAAAGATTTATAAGGAGTTATTTATTATTTATGTTACCTCGTATAACTGTTCGGACCAGAGTACCTTTGTTGCTTTATGCTTTTTTTTTTTATACTATTCAATATAACTTTGTTGGCTGATTTTGCTTGGCCATTTGACTATGGGTGCTCCATTTGTATGAGTTTAGTTTGGATTTCATGGTTTTTACAGAATTCTTTCACCATTGAACTGGAGAACTAGGTCATGTTGTCATTCTCTGTATTTTGACATCCCAAACTTACAGATGATATTCTTCTTGTAGAAACATCTTAATTTGTCTGCCTTGATCTTGGTGATTGCTTCTGCTTTAATCCACTTTGTAAAATAGTCCATGCCCACTATGAGGAATTTAAGTTTCCTAGGTGTTCGGGGAAATGGTCCAACGACACCAACCACCGACTTATGGAAGGGCAAGGGAAAGTAGACATAATGTAGTTCCTCAACTAAGCATGCTTCAAGTTAGAGAACATTTTCCCTAAAAAAAAGTTAGAGAACATTTGGCATTCGTCACATTTTCGCAAAAATTCTGATCTATCCCTTAGTGTAGTCGACTAGTAATACCCCGCCCTTTATAACTTAACTGCCAACGTTCGTCCTCTAATATGGCTGGTGTTGAATTCTTCTTGCCCTTTATAGCTTGGCACATCATGTAGTATCAGAGTGTTGTTTCCAGGTTTCTTTGTGGTAGCTAGCTTAGATAGGAGATCCGCTCTAGCGTGTTGTTCTCTAGGAACATATGTTGTTTCAAAGAAATTGGACGTTTTCGCCAAGTCCTGTACCCTTTTCAATTATTTGACTAATTGGACATCATTTTTTTAATACTCACCTGTTACATGTCTTCCTTTGGTTGTCGCTTTCCCTAAAAGATATCTCTCAAACATTAATATAATAGGTAAAAACGAAAATTCAGAGAATCTAAAAGACATTGAGCAGGCCTAAAAATAAATTCTCTCTTTTACAACTCAAACACCCAACATTTGGGCCTAATTGAAGGCCACATGATGACGTTTTTTTCCGCCTCAATGTCCATTCCAATACACTCGTAACGAAGTTAACATAAGCAAAAGTTCACTACTCCAGTCACCAATATAAGAAAACATTCATTTTTATTATATACTTTCTGTTATAATGGAGTTCGGAGACCGAAGGAAGTGCCATATTCTTTCTTTAAATGGTCCAAATAATTCATTCTGAAGGTGAGAAAAACACAAAAAGGAAAGGGACGAGAGTTGAATTGTGTTAACTTCTTCAAACTTTTTCTAAGTGTTCTTATTGATTAGAGTTTGAATGTAGCGTTCAGAGTCTGATGCAAAGTTCTGAATGCAGCGGTTATAAGACCAAAAAACACACACACACAGAGAGAGAGAGAGAGAGAGAGAGAGAGAGAGCAATTTATACTAGTTTCTCTCACAAACTGAGAGTAGTCTAGTCCCCTTACTCTTCCAAGTGATTTTCACTATAATCACTAAAGATTACAAATACTCAATGCTCAAGCACAAAAACAAGAGATTTTTAATGCTCAATCCAAAAAGACTTCTCACAATCTAACTTAATAAAATAAAAAATTGTTTAATTTTACACTTAATATACATCCTGAGGTGTAAATAAATACAAAACAGAGTAAAACTCTCTTAAGACTTAAGAATTTTTATGATATAAAATTTGTAAGAAATTATAAGTTCAAATGCGCTATCAATTTTGACAGAGTAAGGGCACTTTCAAAATATGCAGAGTCTTGTTAATTTCTTGAAGTTTTCAGCTCCTTATATAGTGAAGAATATGAGTGATGTTGAAGAGGTGTCATCACATGATTTAGAGTCTTTAAAAAACTTGATCATTGAAATGTTTTTTGATTTTGTTAATGTCATTGAAAAGAAATGAAATTTCCTTTGCCTCAAAAGGAAATATCCATTTCATTTATTGTCTTTGAAGTTCTTTGTTTGTTTCTGCACGTTGTCAGAATAAGATAAAGTGTACTATCTCAGTCTGATAGTGACATCTTCAGAAGACGACAAGTCTGACACGTTCTTTAGAGTCTTCATTCTTCAGAGTCAAGTAACCTCCATGTACTTTTGACGTTCAGAGTCTGATATCCTTCAGAGACTTCAGAGAGTGGTTCAGAATTTCAGTTTCCCTCAATATTCAAATGCTCTCGTATATGTTTTTCCAGAACCAAACTTGATTTTAATACAAATTTTAGTCTACACTCTTACACACTTAAACATACATTAGCATATCCAATTATTCTTTAATATTTTGTTATCACCAAAACTTCAAAGACATTATACAAAACCCATTTTATTTCAACGTATTCCCCTTTTCTCCCCTCCTTTTACGTGAATTTAATGAAAAGTGATTAAGGAAAACAATGAATTCTGAATGGTCGTGCAATCATTCGATGTTTACTACAAGAAGTCGGAATAAAAGAGCATGGAGCTTTTGGACAATATCTTTGTCACGATAGGAATATTTGAACTGTTTTCATTTTCAACCGAGCATATACTTAACCTTTGAAGATTACTGCATCATTTTTTTTTTGTTGGTGAAGATTACTGCATCTTACTAACCTCTGAAGTCACCAAAATTTCATAATATGATATCTGGAGTTGAAATTTCTATTGGCGGCTTCTCAATAATCATAGTTGTCCTCCGCAAAGTCCTCTTCTATTAACTGTTCACATCTTCATCAATTTAAAATTTTAATTCCAGATATCAGATTACAAAATCTTGAATAATCACAGACTGGGAGGTTTTCAGAAGATTGTAGTGACTCTCAAAGTGATTCCTAATCCCGAATTTTTTTGTTCGTGAAGGAAGGAAACCACCATAATTAATCAAGGAGCATTTGATAATGTTTAGTGGTGACATGTGACAATTAAAAGTAAAATTAATGTGATTCACTTTCAACCATCAACAATATTGAACACTTTATTGTGCTTACAATCTATTTTGTAATTAGTTTAGTTTTTAAATTTCTAAGTTTCCTTTAAAAAAAAATTGGTGTCTGTCTATCTATTCATCCATCTATGCCATTTAATTAATGATAGTTTTTTTTTTAAGCTTTTTAGCATTCATCATGATTTTTAATTTTAATATTTTTAAATAACGTGATTCATAAATCATACTTCATAGCCGCACCATCCCCAAATTTTAGTTCCCCTGTGCAGACAAAGAACAAGAAAATTCATTAGGGCTCTCTCAAAAAAAGAAAATTCATTAGACATTTTAGTATTTTTCTCTTGGTATTTTTTGTCGCCAAATCATCACCAATTTCTTCAAAAAACAATCTTTTTAAAAAGTCATTTCGGTAAAAATGAAAACAAGAACACTTGATATACACTTGCACATGACCTTTTCAATGTGCTGTGACAATTATTTACTATTTAACAATCAAATATTTCACATTCTCTTGTAATGTTCGGAAGCATTGTAGATATGTTTTAGCATTCTAAAATAAATTGTAGTTGACATAAGAATTTGCAATGTCCCAAGATGTCAAATTAAGAATATGACATATATTAATATACTAACTGGTTAGGTTGCCTTCCTATAATTGGAATCGAGTGAGAGGGTCACAAATTGTCCAAAAAAGAGAAGTTAGGGATCACAAAAAAGTGATTGACTAACTTATTCAAAAGTTTTTTAAAAAAAAAAACTTATTAGATATTAAAATTAATTGAGTTTTCACTCTCAATCTTAGGTTAGACAGCCATATTTTTGTAATTATGATAACAATTTATTCCCTCAAGAATACGGTACAAACAAAAGTAGTAGTCGATAACTCAATATATATGATTAAAAATTTAGTCCACATGCATTAATCTTTCAACTTTTTTGTTTGTTTCTTAGAAATTGGCTTGTGAGGTGAGGATTGTCTCAACTTATAAACACATTGTCAGGCCATCACCTATTTAATATGGGACTCTTAACATACCCCCTCACGAACAACTTTATGGGCTTGGTTCGTGGACATAAATGGTGGGTGGCCCGATAGCAGAAACCTGATAGCAGGTGACCCAATGGATCTTAGAGAGACTCTTATACCATCTTAGAAATCGTGGTTGGGCCTAACATAACCCCACAAAACCGGCTTGTGAGGTGAGGAGGCTTATAATCTTCATATGCTTTAGGCCTTGGCTTTGATAGCTTTTCTTTAGGGACTTCATTTAAATTGGGGGATTGGTATATCTTTGATAGTTTCCATGGTCTCTCTTGCGCGTAAGTGTTTATTTGTAATGAGAGTGTATTATTTGGACTAATCCCCCAAAACTTCATTTGTATTTGATTTGTGGTTTTAACCGTTTCATTGGTTATACCGCTTTTATTGGAATCTCATCTCTTTCGACCCAAAAAAAAAAAAAAAAGGTGAGAATTACCCCACTTATAAACACATTGTCGGGCCATCATCTATCTAATGTGGAACTCTTAACAGTTTATATTTCATTTCGAAGTGAAGATTAGTGAAGTTTTAAAAATAGGATAAAAAAAAAACATAGATATGTGACTTGGACACACTAAACATGCTTAGGGACACTGATAGCCACCATCTTTGACTTGTCTATACTCTATAGAAGTGGTTGTTGTCCAATCTCCATCACTAACCAATCAACACATTAAGGATAGTCATAAATAGATAGTTTAGTCAATGATTTTGATTTTAGACTCTCAAGTTCATATAAAAAGATACTGAATCTTTGTACCCAAAAAAAAAAGAAGATACTGAATCATGTGTTGCATGAGCACTTTGCATGAACCAACCTAACCTGTTTTTTTTTTCTTCTTTCCATTTTACATTTAAATCAAACAAAGATCAAGTTATAAAAGGAAGAGAAAACAACGAGGATTTAAAATTGAAAGTTTAGCGTATTATACCTTTGAAACGACAACCAGGTGTTGTACGTACTTCTGTCTTGCCTAATGCCTATCATTGTTATTGTTGATTAAAATGAAATTGAAATCTTTTGTTGAAGAAAGAGGAAATCAACGATGGTTTATATAGATAGTTTATCACGAAGTTTCCTTGTAATTTCCTCTCTATGTTACTTCCTTTGATTCTTCATTTCAATGTCGTGTTGGCACATAATTACATCAAGGTGCTATATATCAGCGGTGTTAGCCAAAGTTAACCGCGTATTCCTTATTGTTCTTCTTCTTAGAAAAAGAAGTGATCTTTGGAAACCATTGATGTGGAATACGCGTTATCAACATCAAAATTAGATTATAGATTGTTAATACAAGTTAAATGTGTGGTTAGTTATGCTTAGTTGATAACCATCCTTCAACTCATTAACCATGGTTAATTTTCAACATTATTGACCACCTTTTTTTAGATATATTTGAGCACAAGTTGTAGTTAACGAATATCATCTATATTACCTGACTTAACATTAAAAATCTTAGTCTTGTAACTTTAAAATATAATGTTTAAATTCTCTCAAGACGGTTGTGAAGTGATTATTTTTTATTTTTTTTATTAACGTGAAAGATAAAAAACCAACTATGAGTGAGAAACTAGAGAGAGAAGTTGTGGGGGGAATGGGTCCATTGGGACAAATGTGAGGGACACTGTTATGGGTAAAGAGGCGGTCAATGCTTCTCCGACGGTGGTGGTAGGGCGTGGAGGTTTCCAGCATCTTGACAACTCAATGATTCCCTTCTTGTTCACTAATTTCCCAGATCACGCGTCTAAACTGGATCTACGGAAGCTATTTGTGTCGTATGGCAAGGTGGAGGAAGTTTTCATCCCAAATAAGTTGGATAAGTTTGGCAAGCGATTTGGGTTTGTGAAGTTTAGGGAAGTTAGGGATGAGGAGGCACTAACGGCGAGTTTGGAGGAGGTGTGGCTGTGGAAGTCTCGGTTGAAGGTTAATAGAGCTTTCTTTGGTAGGGCAGAGAAGACGGTGGTGGAGAAGAAAAAGGAAGTTGTGAAGTCGGTTACCAAGGTTGCAGGTGGTGGAAGGCCGTCCTCAGTTAATGGTAGAACTTTCGGAGGGGTTCTGATGAATGAGGAGGATAGAGGTGCGGTTGAGTTCCTTTGCTTCGAATTCCATCCATGTGAGGAGATGTTGGAGCTTTTGAAGGAAGGCTATGTGGCGGAGCTGAACCAAGATCTTGAGGTAAAAGGTGGTCTAACAAGGGTTGGTGATGGAAGGAATATCTAATGTGAAGGTTACAGGGATGGGGGATAGGTTGTTGCTTCTGCAGATGCGGGAAGATGGTGGTTTGGAGGAGGTAATGAAGAGTCATGAAGAGTGGTGGAATGTTATGTTTAAGAGAGTTAGGAGGTGGTCTCCTCAAATGGTGTCTACAAGCAGATCGGTTTGGCTGAAGGTGCATGGAATCCCCCTCCATGTGTAGGATGAGCCATTGTTTAAGAAGCTTAGAGCTTTGGTGGGTGTCTTTGAAGATTTTGATGAAGACACAATAGCAAGGAATAAGTTTGATGTTGCACGTATCCATGTTTCTACAGAGAGGAAGTCCTTTATTGATGTGAGGGTGAAGATTAGGGTGGTTGGGGCGGAGTATACCTTGTGGATGGTAGAGGAGGGTGGCAGTTGGAGATGTCTTACGAAGGAGAGAGGGTGGCCAGTTGATGATGTCATGTCTGTGGGGTCCAGGGAAGCTGAGGTGTTGGGTGATCAAAAGGAGTTTTTTAGTGATGATGACGTGACCAGTTTTAGCTCACATAATTCTGGCCATCTTGGGATTGAGTGTGGACTTCCTAGGTTGGACTCTAGACATGGGACAGAGAAACAAACAAGGGTGCAGGAGGAGGTTTCTAGGGGTCCTAAGTGCCTAGTTCCCCAAAAAGTTGATTTGTTTTTGAATGAACAAGTAGATGGAGGACATGTGGCAGGGGGGTCAAAGGATGTTGATGGGAGAGAGAAGGAAGTTGACAGTTGTATAAGGTAGGAAGGAGAGTTGGCTGGGACCCGTGCGGAGAATTTACAGGTTGAGGGGGAGCATGCTTCACGCGCGCGGGCATGTAGTGTTGGGAGTGTAAATGGTGGGGTCCAATATGAGGAGGCTCCTGGGTCAGTTCTTGGAGGCGGGTTTCCGGTTTTGAGGACCAAGTTGGATCAAGGTGGGCTGATAGGTGATGGGTTGGCAGCGACCCAATCATTTGTTGAGGTAACTAAAACGACCGATTTTTCTAATATTATTTCTACGACGGGAAAAAGGAGCCCAGGGTGTTTGAATAGGAATTCTGGGCAGTTTGATGGAGGTGCTCCCGGTAGTGTTAAGAAGAACCAACACATTATATTTTTTCCAAAAGAATCTGATTTGTCGAAGTATAGTGACTCAGTTGCGGATTCTGAAGCTGATGTACAAAGGCTCTTGAAGGTGAGACAAAGAAGTAGGAAGAAGAAAAATATGGGCTCTCTAGAAAAGAAACAAATGGTGGCAGCTATGGAGGGTAAGGTTCTTGGTAGTCCAAAAGCGGGGAAGAGGGAGAAGAGGATGAGTGATCAGAGTACTTTGAAGAGAAGGGCTCTCTCTCTTCAAGAGGGAGGTCAGGAGGACAATAATTTTGAGGATGATTGTAGAGAGATGAGTTGTTATTCTTGTGATCAGCTGGAGTATGGTGGTGGTTTCCAAGGTAGTCAGTTTGTTGACGGGGGGAAAGGCCTTGATAGATAATTTAGGCAAGTGCACCAATTACTATCGAAGTAGTAAAATAAGATTGTTCCCACAAGGACTGTGTTAACTTCAATAATTCAAAAGCGTTATTATTTAGGATGTATAAAAGTCATTTTGTTTTGCCACTAGGCAGTTGATTGGTTTGATTGCATAATAGTAAAGACAGAAAATAAAGATTGGTTGTAAAGAATAAGAGAGAGATGAGATTAGGTCCTTCAAATCATTTATGTTCCCCTAATTGGTATACTGCACCTATTCTTATGAATGATTTTCTAGTTCCACAATGATTAACAAATTAGCCCTAATCAATCCCTTGACTTAGGACCCTCTTCTCCGATTGCAGCCCCTAATTCCTTAAGTGGTCTAATATTCTTTGAAGGTTTTAGGAACGTTAACCTATTATCACTAATAAACGATTATCCATTCCTAGACTAACCATGTTTATTAGAAGAATTCAATTAGGTCTAAGTAGAAAACTATGGTTAGTAGTCATTCATTCTCACTAAATCATGTTTATATTTGATAAGGATATAAAAAGCATTAAGAACAATTGAATTGAATAAAAACTAGATTGTCATTCACAATAAATAGAGTTTCACAACAACATGTATCAATTAGGGTTACAAAGAATCATCTCAGACGTAATCTCTAAGAGATTTAGCTACTCATAATCGAGTTTACAAATAGCATAATCAATAATGGAATCAAAACATACATGAACTGATAGAAGGTTGAAGAAATCGCCCTTCTAGCCGTTTTTAGGTCTCAAAATCGCACTTTGCTCTTCTCAATTCGTAACCCCTGTCTTCAGAATAGACTTCAGCTTAAATAGGCACATAAATTCGCCCAAAATCGTGTCACGTTTCAAGTAAATCGTGACACGTTTTCCTTTAAATAACAAAGAGCTGAATTGGGGTTTCAGCAAATCGTGTCACGTTTTTGCCATCGTGACACGTTTTGCTCAATGCCGAGAGCATGTTTTTGACTTGCTAAATCGTGTCACGTTTTCTTCAAATCGTGAAACATTTTCCTTCTTTGTACTTTCTTCAGTTTTTCTGCTTTTCTTGCTGCTTAAGTTGCCCTGTGAACTTCAAAATGTGATAAAAATACATATAAAATTACGTAATGACGAGGTGTCATTAGGCCTAAAAAAACTAGCGGCAAAGAAGGTGCTTAAAATCCAAAAAGGTTTCGGGGTTTCCTATACTATGAAGGAGGTTCCTATTATTGAGAAACTTGTTGCATTTGAATTGGTAGCGGTGAAATATAAAGTTAGTAGGGAGGAAGAAAGGTGTGCCTAATGATAGTGACGACCTTTAATGTGAGGGGGTTAGGCGAAAGGGTGAAGAAGAAAAAAATCCGGGATTTGGTGAGGATCAATAAGGTGGATTTTTTGGCGGTGCAAGAAACAAAATTACAAGATATCTCTTCGGAAGGGAATAGTGGTGGTATCCTCTCTCTTTGGAGGAAATCAAGTTCTAATTTTTTGTTCTCTTTTCAAGGAGAAGGATACGTGGGAGTGTGCTTGGAATGGGGTGTGGAGAAAAAAAGATGCATTGTGGTTAATATTTTTTCTAAATGTGACTTGGTGGTGAAAAGGAGGATGTGGGAGGAGTTGGTAGAAGAGCGGAGGAATAGAGGTGGGGGGCGTGGTGTGTACTTGGTGACTTTAATGTGGTGTGTAGGCGTGATGAGAGGAGAGGGGTTAATGAAGAAGTATCATCTGGGCAACTTTTGGAGATGTACCTTTTTAATAATTTTATAGGTGAGATGGAGTTGGAGAATTTAAATCTTTTAGGTCGTCGTTTCACTTGGTATCATCCAAATAGGAGATCCATGAGCCGGATTGATAGGGTACTTGTTTCGAAAGAATGGAACCTTATGTGTGTGTGTGTGTGTGATCATTGTCCGTTGTTGTTGAAAAATGGAGGGTGAGATTGGAGTCTAAAACCGTTTCGCTTCAACAATTTTTGGCTTGAGAATTCTAAGTTCAAGAGTGTGGTGGAGGAGGCTTGGAGGAATCAAGAAGTGAGTGGTTGGATGAGTTTTGTGTTAAAAGAAAAGTTGAAGGGCCTTAAATTGAAACTCAAAGCTTGGAATAGAGAGGAGTATAGGGGAATGGAAGAGAGGGTAGAGAAGTTAGTGGGGGAGATTAAAGGGTTAGATGAGAAAGGGGAGGAGGGTACGTTGGAGGAGGGGGAAGTAAGGGTGCGCAAGGCAAAATTTGAAGAACTTTGGAGACTTCTAAAAGCAAAGGACTCTTCGATTGTTGAAAGGTCCCGTTCGAGATGACTTAAGGAGGGGGATGCTAACTCAAAGTATTTTCATAATTGTCTTATGTCGAGAAAGAGTAGAAATTTGATAAAGGCATTAAAGGAGGGAGATGGGTGGGTGGTGTCGCCTTATGACATATGAAGGAATGTGGTGAATTATTTTACTAATCATGTGGCGGATAGTAGTTGGGAGAGACTGAAGTTGGATGGTGTTGTTTTTGATCGGATTTCAGAGGTAGAGAAGGAGCGTTTAGTTGCTCCGTTTACTTTGGTGGAGATTAAGCGGTAGTTAGAGATAGTGATGGTACCAAAAGTCCGGGTCTGTATGATTTCAATTTTGCCTTTGTTAAGGACTTTTGGTATTTGATCAAGAATGAGGTGAGAATAATGTTTGATCAATTCCATGCTAATGAGAGGTTTCTGAAGAGTATGTTGGCGTATTTTGTGACTTTAATTCCTAAAGTGTCCTCCCCTTGTGAGTTGAAGGACTTTAGGCCTATCTCCTTGTTAGGAAGCCTCTATAAATTATTGGCCAAGGTGCTTGCTAAAAGATTGGCAGGTGTTATGAATTCCACCATATCGCCATCACAATCGGCTTTCCTTAAAGGGAGAAATTTGGTCGAGAATCTTTAGGTTATGAATTCAATCCTCCGTGGTTTTGAGATGGTTTCGGGATTGAAGATTAATTTTCTAAAGAGTTCCTTGATTGGGGTGAATGTTAGGGAGAAGTTTATGGAGATGGCGTGTGATTTCTTGAATTGTAGTAAGGGGGTCTTCCGTTCAAGTATTTGGGTTTGCCGATGGGAGAAAATGGATGGAGTTTGTCTACCTGGGAACCATTGGTGGATGTTTTGAATAGCAAGTTAAATATGTGGGGACATAAGTATATTAGCTTTGGAGGTAGAATAATGCTCTTGAATCCGGTCCTCAATTCGATTCCCATCTTTTACTTGTTTTTCCTAAAGTTGTCGGTAAAGTCGTGAAAGAGGATTGTTAGAATTCAAAGAGAATCTCTTTGGGGAGGTGTGGGGGGAGGGAAGAAGATTAGTTGGGTGAAGTGGGAGGCGGTGTGTCAACAGAAGAGTAAGGGTGGGTTGGGTGTGAAGGATATTCGAGTGATGAATATGAGCCTTTTAGCTAAGTGGAGGTGGAGGTTGCTAGACGGTGAGAATACTTTGTGGAAGGAGGTGGTAGATGAGAAGTATGGCCCTTGTGTGGGGGAGAATGTCGGAGGGGGACATTTCTTCTTGGCCAAGATTTGTATCAACTTGGTGGAAGGATTTTGTGAATTTAGGGGATTTTGGTGAGGTTGGTTGGTTTAATGCGGAGGTAGCTCGTAAGGGGGGAAATGGTATGTTAACGAGTTTTTGGAATGATAAGTGGAAAGGGGATTAGTGTTTTAGGCTAAAGTATCCTAGACTTTATATGATTTCAAATCAAAGAGAGGCGTTGGTGGGGGAGGTGGGAGTTGTTGGGGAGGATGGGAGGGATTGGGTTTTAACTTGGAGACGACGACCTTTTGTTTGGGAGGAAGATTTAATTTTGAGTCTCCGGGAGGACTTAGAAGGTATGACGTGGTCTCTCAATGAGGATGTGTGGAGGTGGAAGCTAGAACACAAAGTGGTTTTCTCGATTAAGTCGGCATATGATAGGTTGATGAGTGCGATTGACTCGGAGGATGTTTGGGGAGTGGATGAAAAAAGGGTGTTTGTGAATTTATGGAAGTGCCTGGCACCGTCAAAAGTAGTGGCGTTCGCGTGGAAAGCATTGCTTAACCGTGTCCCAACTAAGGCAAACCTTGTCGTGCGAAATGTTCTTCATCTGGAAGTGTCGATCAATTGTGTGTTGTGTAATGAGGCGGTCGAAACTACTAACCATCTTTTTTTGCATTGCAATTTTGCGAGCCTAGTGTGGTCACGGTTGATGACTTGGTTGAATTGCCATTTTCTAAACCCACATAATCTCTTGTTCATTAGGAGTGTTGGAGGATGAGGGGTGGTAATAAAAATCGGTCAAGAGGCTTGTGGTTGATTTGGCTCACGACGATTTGGATTTTGTGGAGAGTGAGGAACGATAAAATCTTTAAAGGGAGCACTCAAGAGGTGGACGAGGTTGTGGAGGCGGTGTAGGTTTTAGCATGGCGTTGGGTGTTGGAAAGAATGAATATTCCGGTGTGTCTTTATTATGAGTGGTGTCGGGATCCCATTTTTTGTCTTGGAAGGGTTACAGTCTCTAGTTAATGGCGTGGCGGCTGGAGGTTTTTTGGCAGTGGCAGGTCTCTGTAGCTGTCATGTGGTGCGCCTGTCGTGGCTTCTAGTTTTGGTCTGAACTGTTGGTGTGAACAGCTGTTGTTGTTTGTTTTTTGGCCGTTGTAGTGCAGTTTTTGCCTTTCAGTTTGGGTTGGTGTTTTTCTGCTGGGACTGGTTTGGCAGGGGCCCGATTTTTATGTTTTGCAACTCTGGTGTTGAAGAACAACTATGCGTGTGTTGTTGATCATGTATAGTTTTGCTTCACTATATTGGTGTGTTGCTTACTCCTTGGTTTTCCGTCTATATGTGGGGCTTATTTATATCTTTGGTTCTCAATATGTGGTTTAATGCTTCTTGCATTTCTGTCGTGAATGATATTTGCTATTTCAAAAAAAAAAAAACGTGAAAGATATTTCATTAAGCAACTATATTATCAATTATTACATAAGAAACAATACAATAAGGACAATCTTCAATCCAAATTGTGTCTACAAAAGATAAAACAAATTTAAATAGATGGTGAGTAGAAACATTAGATGTTCGTTTCACATGCTCAACTAAACAATTAAAAAATGAAGATCTAATATTACGATAATCGTCTATAAAGAAGCCAATATAAGAGTAATAAGCAATATTACGAAATCTCAAGTCAAGAGCAAACTGAAATGCTAGTCGAAAGCCATGAGCCTCAGCCACATCTTAGTCAGGTAATGTTCAAATATTCCACTTGCGGCAATCAAGACAATTCCCTTAAAATCTCTAACAATGGCACCAATTTCAGAAAAAATATTATTCGGGTCAGTAGTATCAACATTTATTTTGTACCAGTTTTTAAGCCAGATTGATATGTTTGGCTAAGGTTCTTATGTTCCAAATTTTAGACCAAACTTTGGATTTGTCATCATGCAACAATTTTGGGAGGCATCAGATTTCTTCCAATACCTGATAGAGTGGTAAGTGTTACCAAATTTCATAAACAGTTCAAATTTATATAATTTAATTTATCAATCATCAACGGAAGTAATTATTGAACAAGTTTACGATCATATACAACATGTTTGATTTACTGAAATTTAAAGTTCAAGGTCATAGGAATACCTGGATCCATGACGAAAGAGTTTTCCGGCAGCAGTGATCTGAAACAAAGGTAAAGTCAGTGGCGGTTGGTTTGGTTCTTCCTCAACCAGTACCTTGATGCCCTAATGCGCTTCAGATGGGGAGAAGAGCGGTTTTGCTGTGTATGGTATATTGGGGACCATAGCCTCTTTATATTGGATGGCCATTATGATTTCCCATTATTTTGTTAATGGACCATCCAGACATCCACCCGATCCAAGCCCATATCACTTAAATAATTAATTATTATTTTAATAGAAACCTAATAAGCCTTTTTCATTATATGATCATTAATCAATTAAGGCCCTTATAAAGATAAATAGCTAAAATAAAATAGATATATATGCCCATATAATAATTATTGGAATATTATAATTAAATAAATTATAACTAAATATTCCAACAGTAAGCACTTATGACTGAGAAAACACCTTTCTTGTTTCGACCCCAATATAGTTTGTCCATCTGAGCAGATCAAGGTAAAGGTAACCGTAAGATTTGCATAGTTTTAAAGGGTAGAAAATATCGTTAATTATCAGAGCGTTCCAAACCCCAAGGTAACAAGAAATAAGCATATATAATTCTCTTATTTCTCAATATTTTTTACAAAAAATAATATTACCTATATTTTAAGTCCTGAAAATCATATATATTTGAATATAATGTGGATTGTTTATGGATGATATATATTTGAACATTTAAAAATTATGGTTGATGACTTTAAAAATCATAGTTAATTATGCTTAGTGCATGATTAATGAAATGAAACAACTTATTATATTTATTATTATATTATTAGCCATCTATTAAATACATCAAAGAACATGTATTTGTCTCTGTGAACTTAACTCAGTTCGTAAAGACAATGCATAATATATGCAAGGTCTCGGGTTCGATCTCCGGACACCACAAATAAAAAAGAACCATGTATTTACATTACACTACCTCTCTCCCTAATTATAAGACCCTTTTGAGAGAAAAATTGTCCCTTTTTATAAGGCTCTTTTGCTAGTTCCAACTACATTAATTATTTCTTTACATACATGCCCCTATTTATTATACATCTTTTTCTTCAATCAGCAATAAATAACATATGAAAAACATAAACTGACTCTCTCTCTCTCTCTCTCTTAAGGATAAAATTGTAAAAACAATAGTGATTACAAACAAATTTTATACAAATATTCACTTTCTTAATTCCCGTGATTTTAGCAAAAAAGTCTTATATATAGAGACGGAAGTAGTAGTATTAGTTATTGTTAGGAAGTCTTGAAAATAGTGCTTTAATACATTGAAACTTTAAAAGGTAACTTTTTTTACTTAAAATTTATCAATTATTTTTCATTTTTGAATCTTTAACAAATGCTCTTAAAACACTCGTTAGCAAAACTCTGTATTCTTTTCCCTTGATATTTTTCAAGTTTGTTTATAGTTTTAAGTTTGTTGGTTTTGTTCTTGGGCTAGTCACCATATTTTTCATTCTTATCCTTCTTGTATTGAACATTGGTTGATTAAGGATAATAGTTAACTTTGCTTTTGTTAAAAGAAAAGTTTGTTGGTTTTGTTTTAGAGTTGGTAGTAAGTTTGTTCATGCCTCTCTTGTATAAAAAAATGCCATCTTCTTTTAACTTGTAGAACAAATTATGTGCATTTTCTTTTCAGTTTCTATGTTACTTTTTACATTCATATTAGAATATAGTTTTTCACCTTTTTTTAAAAAATCATCACAATCTACTAGTAGTGGCATGACTTAAGAAATCCAACCTTAAAGACTACTAGATTGTTGACCCGTGCGTCGCACGAGTTTATTGTTAAGGGATACGAATAATAAAATGTAATATATAATTGATAACTGTGAAAAAAAGAACAGGTGATAATCCATAGTAGACAACATAAAACACTTCATAAAATGGATAAAATCAGAAAATATTATAAAAGAAAATTTGGTAAAAGAAATATGAAAATTTTGCACGTGTGTTACATGGAAATTAGGGTAGCAGAGTTTCCATGGAAATTAGGGTATTTTGTTTGTAAAGGTACTAAATAAGTGTACAACAACTTGTAAAAAAAAAAAAGTCTACAGAAACAATAGATATATACAAAAGATGACACAACACAACATGATAGGAATGAAAAACTCATTAGTGAGGAGAAATATTAGGGATTGCTGCATTTTAGAGAGAATTTGTTAGGTTAAATTGGTGCGCTGCATGTTAGATGAAATTTGTTAGGTTAAATTGCTGCTAACGTAATGTAGCATTTTAGAGGGAAATTATTAGGTTAAGTTGCTGTAGATCTAACAAAATTAATAACGATTTTGTTTATTGCAAAAATTTAATGTGAGAGGACGGTGTTATGGTCCAAGAAAGAGATGCAGTCTTAAGGAAGATTAGACATTGGCATCATTAGCCGAATGTACATACACAATCACCAAGTCCAATAAGCTAGTGAAATAAGATGAGATCAAGCTAACAAGGCTAAAACGACACTACTAAAAAACAATGTTTTTGGACGGATAAGTTTTCGTATGAATTTTTTAGACTGAATTGGGATAGTTTTAAAGGAAATTTTCATCCCAAATCCGTCCTAAATCGTGTGCAATTTTTATAACATGTTCAAACAAGATTTTTATCCAACAAATTTCGCACGAATTTCGTTCAGAAAACAAATCCGTCCTAAAACCGTGTGAAATATTGAGGCGGAGTTTGGACGGCTAATATTTGAGGATTTTTATATGCTGCAACATTTAGATAATCACATGACCGTGTATTGGGCTGGTTTAGTATGCAGCATTTGGAAGCAAAGGTTTAATAAGCTGAGGAATAATGTCTCAGAAGCAAGTTTGCAAATTATGGACAGAGTCAAATAGTTGATTGAAAATTGGAGCAGGGAGAGGATACACTGCATACTTGGGCGGAGCTGTTACACCAGACATGACTGATACAAATTGGATGAAACCAGCAATGGGGCGCTACAAATGCAACTCTGGTGGACCATTTCGTTCACATCAAAATCGCCAAAACAGTTCGGATTTCACCAAGTAGGGGAAGCCTTGGGCCATCTTCATTCGCTCACTTGGGTTCATGACTTGCATCTAGGACAAGTGGACTTACACTACACTAAAAAATATGTTGATCTTTTTAATAGTGATAAGATTGACGTCAAAGAACTCGGAGACATTAACAGCGAGTGTGGACGTTTTTTCTTTTCCCATTTGAAAAACTCGTGCCGAGTTTATTAAGAGACAAAACAAATGATCTATAGCTCACACTCCATCAATGATAGCCACATCTCTAGCTAGTTCTCATATTTTCATTGATGTCCCAGCATGTATTGAACACCTTATTATGAAAGGCCTATAATCATAATTTCAGCATTCTTCCAGATTAAAAAGAATTGTTCCTTAATATATTCTGGACATTAATTCACGTTATATCTTAAAAAGACGGATGTAATTAAACATCTAGTTTTACTAAAGCTAATTATTATTATTTTTTTAAATTACTTTCAAATTACAATTGTAACATAACAAAATGTTGCTCCCAACAAACAAGACTAGTTATTATAGTTACAAATTTACAATTAACAAGTTGATTATTCAATCTGAATACCATTCATCTCCAAGTTATTCACCTTGGTTGGTTTCTTGTATTTCTTCAACAAGAGAGAAGAGCAAACAACACTGATAGAAGAAGCAGCCATTGCAGCTCCAGCAATCCAAGGTGGTAACCTAAATCTAGTAGAAGGAAAAAGTATGCCAGCAGCAATAGGAATGGCTAGAATATTATAACCTAAAGCCCAAATATAATTTAGACGTATACGTGAGAAAGTTTTCTTTGCAAGGTCAATGGCAATTATTATATCCTCTAAGTTACTCTTCATAAGAACAATGTCAGCTGCTTCAATAGCAATGTCTGTGCCAGCACCAATTGCCATTCCAACATCAGCTGCTACTAGTGCAGGTGAATCATTGATCCCATCTCCTACCATTCCTACAGTGTATCCAGAATTCTACCACCAAGTATGTCAAATAACTATCACAAGATTGTCTAAAGATTATATAGGGTTAATATATTTTTGGTCCCTACAAAATTTAATTTTTTTAAGTGTAGTCTCTAAGTAAATTTTGTTCAATTTTAATAAAAATAAAATCTAAAAATTGAATAAAAAATGAAAGTTTAAATATGTTTTTAGTTCTTGCAATTATTGTGTGTTTTGGTTTTAGTCCCTTTAAATATTTATATTTTTCTTTTGTGTGAACACTCCGTTTTTTAGGAGAAGGGAACCTTAAAGTCTGACGACAAATTATTGCCATATCAAGAGTCGAACTCGGATTCTTCTGTACGATCCGTTTTAGTGGGAGTTCATTAACTACTTGAGTTCAATCACTTGGTTAATCCCTCTAATTATTTTGTTTAGATTCAATCTTTACAAATTCAAACATGGTTGCTTTTAGTCTTTGACGTCATACGTGACCCATAAATCACGTCACATGGCCCAATAAGCTGACGTTAAAGACTATAAACAATAGGTATTAAATTTGCAAAATCTAAACAAAAAAGCTTACTGAGATTAAAACCAATACACTATAAGTGCGGTGACAAAACTCATTTTTAAACCAAAAATGAATAAATGTCCTACACCGAACAAAGTCTGAAAACCATGAGAGGAAACCCTAACGGTGTGTTTGGATTGAGGGTTTAGGAGGGGAAGGGAGGGGAGGGTTCACTTTTCTTTTTTAAACTACGGACTATATAACATGTTTTTCTAAAATAAATTAAGTGTGATTGAAGTATTATATCATCGTTTATCATGTTAATATGTTAACTTTTTAAAAAACATTTCATAGTGTCCGTAAAGGAGTGAAGGAATAATTTGGAAATTGGAGACCATAATTTTGTGTATACCTGCAATTCCTTTACTTTAGTAGCTTTAGTCTCAGGTTGAGCCTCAGCCATGACAGTTTCAATACCAGCTTGTCTAGCTATAGAATTTGCAGTTCCCCAATTATCACCTGTCACCATTATGCTCTTTATTTTCATGGATTTAAGAATAGAAATAACTTCTTTTGCATCAGGTTTCAATGGATCAGACACAGCCAAAACTCCAACAATTTCTCCATCCAATGATACTAAAATTCCTGTTTGAGCCATGTTTTCAGCTTCTGCTAATATTTCTTCAGCTTCCACTGAAATAGCTATGTTATGATCTAACATCAGTTTTTTATTTCCAACCATTATTTCCTTGTTTTGAACAATTGCCTTCACTCCATGTCCTGCAATAGACACAAATTCTTTTGCTTCTGGCCATGATGAATTATTTTGTTCATCTTGTGTGATATTTTTGGCATGATCAACAATGGACTTTGCTATTGGATGTTCACTATTCACCTAATAATATAGATATAACAATCAACATTATTGAATATATGAATACACCATTGATTTAGTACTTTGTATATCACAGGGTCTCTAATTCAATAGCAAATCGTTATAACTTATATTGGCCCCTGGTGTCACTAATTAAACAAATATTCTTGAGTGTGTCTTTTGTAACTAATTTCATGGATCGAATCGACAAACATGAAACAAGTTTGAAAACACAAGTAACTAATAAAAAACACATTTGGAAACCTAATAGACTAATGAGAGACACATTCAACGATATTTTTGTTTCCTATACCTTTTTGTCACGACCTTTTTCTCGGTACCGTACCGTTTTTTGAAACCTTGACTATAGTGACCACACAACCGAGGACTAAAATGACTATTTACTCCCAATTTAATCCATATGGTATATAAAAATAGTAAGTAGTGCCTGAAGTACATAATTCCGTCATTTTAATCTCTAACTATATGAAAATCAGGTGTGTGTTAGTCCATAACATCTTGATAGCAGAAACTAAAATGATAGATTTTATGGACTACTTATTAATTTTATACATCTTAGAGACTAAATTGTAGAGGGAGTGATAGTTTAGAGACTAGATTGATGATTTATTATATGAAAAATAGAAGAAATCTTGCCTCTGCTGCAGCAACAAGTTCATAGAAATCTTGAACTGACATGTTATTGAAGAGTTTTGTAGTTACAACCACCGGCTTCCCAATAGTGAGAGTTCCTGTCTTATCAAACACAATGCAATTCACCTGCAAAATTGCAAGTAACAATTGACTTTCCTACAGTTGAAATGCCAAGTTGAGAGAACAATGGATACATGCAACTGTCAATGCTATTCACTCACCTTGTGTGCACTTTCTAATGCTTGGCCACCTTTGATCAGCACACCTTGAGTTGCACCAACTCCGGTACCAACCATGACCGCTGTAGGAGTGGCTAGGCCTAGAGCACAAGGACAAGCTATGACCATGACTGAAATTCCAAACTGAAGTGCAAGCTCAAAACTATTCATAGAAGATGGTATCCATGATTTTGGGTATGAATGCAATTTTCCAGCTACAAACCATGATATCCATGTTGAAAGAGATAACACAATCACCTGCAAAAACAGGCACTAGTAAGTATATGTAAAATACAATTCTATTAGTTGACTTAAATGTTTCAACACTTAAAACATGTTTGAAATCAAAGTGAATTTGACAAAATCACGTTGACACCGTGATTTCATTGAAGCTCTATAGTGTTGTTTTTGAAAATAAAAATATCTGGTTAGCATTAGTAATCTAGACTTACTATAGGAACAAAATATTTAGAAATTTGGTCAGCATATTTCTGGACAGGAGCTTTAGCCATCTGAGCAGACTCAACAAGTCTAACAATCTGTGAAAGTGCAGTTTCTGATCCAACCCTTGTTACCTTAACATGCAAAACACCATTTTCATTCACAGTACCACCAATCACCATATCACCCTTGATCTTAGCAACAGGCTTTGCCTCACCAGTTATCATACTCTCATTTACATGACTTTGTCCCCAAACAACAAAACCATCCGATGCTACTTTCGCGCCCGGCACAACTTTGATCACATCATTCTTCTGTATCAACCTGCTATCAATTTCTCTTTCACCTATAACATTTCCCTTATCATCATCAAGAGTTAGTAAGGTTGCTGTATCAGGTGTTAAATCCATGAGTTTCGCAATAGCTTGTGATGTTTTCCCTTTAGCCAACACTTCCAAATACTTGCCAAGTAGAATAAAAGAAATAAGCATAGAACTTGTTTCGAAAAAATCACTTCCTTCGAAATGGGAAGAAAATGTAGCTCTTCCAACAACATAAACTGAATAGAAATAAGCTGCATTTGTTCCCAATGCTATCAACAAATCCATGTTTGCATAACCTTTGCTCAAAGCTTTATAGGCTCCAACATAAAATCTTCTTCCTATGACAAACTGTACCGGTGTCGAAAATTCCCACCTTATGAGCAATCCAATACTCAACATATTGACAATTTTAACCTCTAAAACATCTTTAACTCCAGGTATATACATAAGAACCATAGATGTTAAAAAAACAGGAATAGTAAAAACCAAACTCCAAATTAATAATTTAAAGTATCTATTAATTTCCTCTTGTTTATGTGCTTTTCTTCCACCATCATTTGGAAATATTGTGGCTCTAAAACACCCTGATCCTGAAGATTCAATGAGTTCAATGAAGGTTCTTGGACCAGTCATATAAGGTTTATAAGTTAACACAATTTTATTAATGTCTAAATAGGTTTCTATGGTTTCAACACCTTGGAGTGTCCTAAGAGATTGTTCAATGATATACATTGATTGTTCATTTTTTATGCCATCAATTTTAAGTTCAATTTTGCTTATGTGTTCACCTTTGCTTATTAATATAGGGTTAAAACCTGTGTTTGATACAGTTTCCATTAGTTGAGTGTAGCTTATAATCTTCGGATCATAACGAATTTCTGCTTCTTCAGTTGCTAAGGCCACTTGTGCTATTTGCACCCCACGAAGGGATTGAAGAGCTGATTGCACGTTGGAGGAGCAAGAAGTACAAGTCATGCCACCTATGTGTATTCTACATATTTGAAACGAAGTGTTGTTGGAACTATCATCTTCCATGGATTTGGCCTCAAATCCAGCATCTTCAATGGCCTCACGTATGCTCTCTTCCTGTGTACAAAATATATATGTTGTTATGGTATGCTATGGTCACATACATGTATCCTAAAGAACAAATATTTTTTTACGCACTCTTTAACAAATCATTGAAATTCTTTAAACATTATTTGTATTATTATTTAAACATTTTTTAGCAGAGGATAAAAGGTTGGTTTGATGGTTAGAGTGCGATATTAAGAATTTCGATCCCTAGCCCCAAATTAAAAAGATGTTTAATTTGGTTAATAGCCCTAACATAATATGGTTAATAGTTACTTGTGAATTTATCCTCATTTTCATGGAAACTATATTACCACCATTTTCTTTGAGATTTTTTTTCTATTCTCAAGAAAATTTTATACTTAGAAATAAAATTTATCAAACTTATAACAAACATAGGAATGCATATTTGTATGATTTATTACCAATAATCTATAGAGATAACTTGAGACAATTGCAACCTAAATAATAATAACGATTTGTCATTTAATAGAAAAAACTTTTTTAGCATTTATGTCTTTTAAACATAAAGTATTGGTTGAGTAATGTTTTTTGTACAACCATTTTGTGACAAATTTTGGAACAACATTCTTCTTCTTTCTTTTGGGATAAAAACGATAGGGGGAGAGGGAGAGAGAACATAATGAGAATATGAAAGAGAGAGGGAGATAGAGAATTATCCCAAAAGTTATCATAAAATCGTTAAACAAATATCATTTCTCTTATTGATTATGTACCAAAACACATAATAATTATTTATTGTTTTGTTAAATGACGCATTCTCGTTCCAAACCTTCAGTAAAGATATAGCGATAGCAGTGGTGATGCATTCGTTCACTGTCGCACCGCCTTCAAACCTCAATTGTTTATAAGGCAACGTCGTGGTGGTCTCTTCGTATCCTAGTTTGATTTCATGTTTCGCAGTGTTTTGGGGTTGTATGGTCCTAGATCAACATGTGTTTCACGTTGGTTCTAGGATTGGTTTCATCATATGTGTCTTCGAGTTTTTCTCGGAGGTTGTGTTTTGGGTATTGAAGGTGGCACAACAAATAAGTTTTGGTTCGTTACTGGTCATGATTCTGGCGGCGACGGGTTGATGTTCGTTGCTTGTTAGTGATTTTGGCTCTTCTAAATGTCATGTTGTTTTTCACCTCGACGGATCTGAAGGTTCACTGTTGGTTTGGTGTTTAACCTGTGTCGATATCATTGGTCTATAAAACCCGTGAGGATATGAATGGTTGTTCGTGGGTCAAGATCGAATTGTTTGCCTTCTTCTGTTAGTTTTTTTTTGTTCGTGATCACCATAAATGGAGATAGGTGATGCTCCTTTTTTGGTGGCCACACTGTCTCTTATTGTTCTATTTCTTAATTTGACGCATCTCTAATGTATTTGACTAATAGGCTAGAATCGGTCGTGAGTTTGATGTTGTTTGACAGTAGAACGTAGGTGCATGGATTCGTTACTGTGTTGGCGGTAGGATTCACTCATCATAATCAAGATCTTGATCTGGTGCTTTGTTTCACATTTGTATGCAGGTGTGTTGTATTGTGATAGTAGTGTGTGGTCGGTTGCTCTTAATTGCGATTTATGGTTTCTGCGTACTTCATATGGTTGTTTTGTTTTACCCATTTGGGTTGTTTTTTCTTTTTATTTATACCGAGTAAGGTTTTACATCCCCTAGTCTTTTGTACTCTTTCTCTTTAGTTTTAACCTACTTAGGGTGTTGCAGATATACCTGCACCCCATTTGATAAAACAAAATTAATGTATTCCCCCTCATGTTCCATCTACTATTTTTATAACAAGATCCATGTCATAATTTAACATTTTTCTTTTATGGGTTAATTGTTTAAAATTGACCATGTAATATAAGTGAATTAAAAAAAAAAGACTCTTTATTTAAAAAAACACATATTTTACCTATGTAATTTGAGATTCTTTCTATTTTTGACCTCATATTTTTGACGAATTTTTGTAAGCATGTTTAAGACGTTAAAATTTGACTTTCAAAATAAAATTATAATTTTCTAGCAATGGACGAATTAATTATGAATTTTTAAAGTGTCATAAACTAAAAAAAACAAAACAACTAAAATCTCGACCTAGATAACAAATTTTGAGTTGATTGTTCGTTGAGAAATCTATAAAATACATAGAAAGAATCTGTAATGTTTCATAGCATTTCAAAAAACACCTCGATTTATTTTGATTTTTCAACCAATATATTCACGGGTCAAATTTCATTCCCTAATTTTACTAGCATGTTTATAACATCATAAAAACTTCCACCACTAAATTTTGAAGTTTTTAAACGAGAGACGAATTAATTACAAATTTTTGTGTCTCTTAATCATAAACTTCTTAAACAAGTCATTTTAAAAAATTAACATATTTAGATTATAATTATAAGAATATTTTTAAGATTAATGCTACTACTTATTAATGCTACTTACAGTTTCTTTTTAAATTATCATTTCAAGATTATTTACTCATATTTAGCTAAAGTAAAATAAGAAACGATTACATACTTTATTGATAATTATCATTTAAAGGTTTATTAATCGCAAATGTTTTTCTCTAATAATTAATGACAAATGTCAGTAGTTAATTTGTTAAATAATATTTTCTTATTTGTTTGAGTTTAAATCCATGACCTCCAACTTATTTTCCCTTAACTAAAATCACCCAATTATCATTTAATGGTTATTTGCACATATTAAAAAAATCAATAAAATTTGTTATTTTTGATAAAATTAACATCATAGTCTAATTATTATCCAATGACACTTATTTCTCTATCTTTAGACTAAGAAGAAGAAAACTACTTAAGAATATTTTTTTCTGACAAAGCTTAAAAATAATTTTGACAAAACAATTGTTAATATACGCTATTTTTTAGGTTCCATCTGAAAAAAACAATTTAGTATTTTTTAGGTTTATTAATTTGAACTTTGAAAATAACAATTAAAATGAAACAGTTTTGGTAAGAAAAACAATACTTAAAATGGGAACGGATGGAGTGTATTTAAAGATCACGTTTAAATGTCATCGTGAACTTAATTCAATTTGTAGAAGACAATACATAATATATGTAAGGGGTTCAAACCCCGACCATCACCAAAAAAAAAGAACACATTTAAGTATATGCAAGGTTTAAGGTTCAAATTTCAAACTTTAACCACCAACAAAAAAAGATCACGTTTAAATAAACCGTCTCTTTAGAACTTTCAGCCTACAATCTAAAAATAATAATTAAAAAGAAAGAATGTCATTTTCTTGAATGCATATATAACATGCCCTCCTCTTCAGCTTCCTTAACTAATCAGATGCAAGATATATTATACATAATTTAAATTTTTGGTAGTGTGTGTATATATATAACTATTCAAAAAAAAAAAAATACTCTATATATAAATAATTTGAATAATATGTGAAAGTAGATTTCTCACCAAAAAAAAAAATGTGAAAGTAGAGAATTTAAAGAAGAATATATACGTGTTGCTATGCATATCATTTGCTAATTACAAATATTATTCTCCAAGTTGTTTTATGAAAAAAAGTATTCACAATTTGTTACCATAAGTAATCTCCTAGAGAAAGAAGTAGACACATAAAATTTCAATTCGATTTTCTTATTCCTAACAGCCAAGAAACATTATAATAAATAAATAAATAAATATAAAGGAACATACAAATTGAAGAGCAACAAGAATATTATAAATAAAATGTTGAGATTGAAAATATACTCACGTTAACAATGGTGGGAAGATATAGAACCTGGGCTTTATCATTCAAGACATCAACAACAGCCTCTCGAATACCAGGTAAACGTTTGATGGCTTTCTCAACTGATCCAGCACAGGCAGCACATGTCATTCCCATAACGCAGAAAACAACAGTTATGGCCAGCTCTGAGCCTTCTCCCATCGATGACGACGTTCCTTTTGGGTACGTCGTCATCGACGGATAGTGTGACTCAGGTGACAGGTTCCCACAGCACTGCAAGTGTAACCCTCCATTTATGCATTCCCAAGCACCATCAAACTTTTTACGACCCATTGATATCAACTATTATTCCTAATACATTTATTGATTACTTTTAAGCACTGATGATTAGTGGTTACTACCTTTTTTTAAAGCTTTTTACACTTTATATCATCCAGTGCATAAATTCTCTGGTTCCTCTTGTTATATTTATAGAAGAATCCAATGATAAATAAAGGCCATGATTCGTGTGGGATGGTAGAATGAAAAGAAGAGGGTGTGCATATGGTTGGGACATGATTGAGGATTAGTGGGGTAGTAAGAGACGTACTCCTAACCTTATTTTATTCCCAATGAGCTAGCTTACTTAACTAATGTTATATTAATCATGAGACTTTATCTTAATATTGTTTCAATTATATTAAATTAAAGGAAGAAGATCCAAATAAGATCAAGGTATGCCTAAAAAGAATTCAAACAGTGTCACATGTAACAATTACATGTAAAAAAATAAAGCCAAAAAAAGCATGATAAGATGGAGAACCCAAAACAAACCAACTCATTACTCCACCATAAATTAAAATAAAAGAGTATGAGGCTTACGAGCCTTCAACCACCACCAAGAAGAGATTTTAATCAAATGAAACTCTTTATTTTTATAAATCCTTGAGTTACGTTCATTTCAAATTACTCAATTTTCTTTTAACAACTACCTAAAGAAGCGATGTTTATGTAATTTACATTTGGGCATAAGTAGCTTTTTTCCTCTCCTATTTTTTAGATAATAATTGCTCGGTCTTTTTTTTAAGGAATTGCTCGGTCTTTTTGTTTCCCATGTTCCACGACTCTTATGTTTTACATAGATTTGTGTTTTTAGGATTGTACTTGTATGATATAATGTCACGTGATATTGACCAATTCAACCTGACCAATTCAACCATGATATGCAGCAATACAATAAAAAAAATTGTTGAATTTACCTATATATCACATTTAGATTGAACAATATCATATGATATGACAATTTCACCTTAATGATACACAAGTGGAATTGGTAGGTGATTTTTTTACCATTTTTCATATGAAATAACACTTAATTAGCTTGTGTCTTATTACGTATATGTAACAATTTTACTTTTTCATACTAGTATTAGTGAATGCTTTAATTTTTTTTTTTTTTGAGAGAATGTGAATGCTTTAATTTTAAACACTTAAAATTGAACTTTTGGTAAGTCAACAAATATGATTGTGATTTGGTATTTATTTTTAAAAAAAATATTTGTCCTGTTCTGTGTTTATTTTACGTCCAATTGCAATGTTTCAAAGGCTTCATGTATGTAAGCACACAATTGGATTATAATGTTGTAGAACCTATTGTTAATTTTTTTCGGAGGGAATTAAAAAGTGGTTTTTGATATTTTGCTTTAAAACAAATTTATAAAATTGACCTTTAGCTAATACTAGTTCCAAATAGTAGAATATGGAAGGCTTGTTAACTTACTCATTTGTGTCGTGTGTGTGTATATATATAATAGTTCAATAATTAACATAAAGTTAAAATTAAAATTTCAAACTCCATAACAAATTTTTTAACAAAAAAAAACATATTAAAAGTAAGTAGATAAGGTTTTAGTTTCTTCATAATTAGCTACTACATATACTAAAAAAAACATAAAACATATATGCTAATGACATCAAACATTCAAAACTCCTCTGAAATCTTATTGATCATCAAAATCACCATCATCGTCATTATCACCATCATCTTTACCAACATCTTGACCATCGTCATCAAACTCAGCCCAAATAAAACACCTTATTCATCATTAACTGTAAACTAATTTGGATTTTTTTAACTTCTATCTAATTCAAGATTACCTCCCCTGTCACTTTGCACATCTTTATTAACAACATCAGCTTTCACAACATTTTGATACACAACAACAAAACGTTGTGGATGAAGGAGAAGAAAAGGTCGTTGGCGAATATGAGTGTGACCTTAATTCTTATATCTTCAATGAAAGTGATAGTTTGTTTATAAACTGAGAGTGAGAGAGAAAAAGAAAAAGAAAAGAGGATTCTAGGTTTTTAATTTTTTGAAATTTTATTTATTAGTTTGAGCTTTTTTAGTTTTTTTTTAAATTATTTTTTAAAAGTGCTTATTGACTCATAAACTCGTCATAGACTCTCAACTCTATATGAGTTTACTCGAGCTTACCACACAAAAACAATTCTATATACAATTCCACTTGTTTTTATCTTTTAGACTCGTAAACTCGTATTAATCTACTCATGAGTTTGACAATCATATGTGTGTATGTGATTTGACATTGTATGTAAAAAAAATAACATTATTATAAATAAAAAACCTTGGTTGAAAAAGAAATAATTATGATCATAAATATTTAATTTTATTAAATTTTTAATCAGTGACTATAACTCATTTTTATTATCTTCTAAAGTCACTATTATTTTTTTGGAATCCTATCCACCGGAGATAAAGTTCGTTTTACATTACAGTTAGGTCGTCTAACCGTGTTTTAAAAAAAAACAAACTATAGTCTAACCCAAATTAGGCCGAAGGACATACCAGATTTATTTTAAATAAATAAGGCTATGACTTTTTTTATAGTCTAACCTAAATTAGGCTGAAGGACATACCATATTTACTTTAAATAAATAAGGCTATGACTTTTTTAAAAACCTATTTAATGGTCTTGTCATGCCTAATGCTCGGTATGGTACTTTGGAGGAGAAGGGAGAGGAGAGTAGGGTTGAGATTAGAGAAAAATAGATAAATCTTTCAAAATTTATGAGAAAGTGATTTTGTAGAGAATAATAAATTAATACAAATGATCAATGTATTTTTAATTTTGAAAGTATTATAACAATATAGATTAGTTTGAAAGTATTATAACAACATAGATTAGATTTGAATTTTTTGCTCAAACCTCCAAAAACGGATTTGCTCCGGAGACTGCACCATGTCGTGGGATCTTGACTATTAAAAATTAATAAAGTGAGAGTATTTAAAGATTAAAAAGAAGAGAGAGAGATGACTATTAAATACTAGGATCAAAACTGCTGAAAAAATTCGAGAGGCTCCATTGGGGGAAATCTTTTCCTCCCAAAACCTTCCAAACCTCTCCTCCAACGTAATTTTTTAATTCCCCAAATTAGAGAAATTTTTATTATGACAAAAAAAAAAAAACTAAATCCCTCAAAGCCCTCCTTCCAAAGCTCTCAACTCTTTCCGCTTCTTCCTTCATTTTTTTACAAGTTTTCCCCTCACATTCCCTCAAAACTCAAATAGAGCCTAAAACTTGTCCTATTTAGAATGTTTGTTTTGGTGGTGTGTGCATTGTAAACACCCATTGATTCAACACTTTGTAATTTTAAGTTTGATAAATGATATTTATACAACTATTTTAAAACAACTATATCTCTCATATTTTCATTGGGTTTTTACTCTTTCTTGTCAATATCTATATTTCTTTGTGTATATTCATATAAATTGTCAAAAATAAATTGTTCAAATAAGTCGTAGATAGCGATGGACAAACTTGTTTCCAACTGACAATTAGTCTATTAGTTTTTTTAAACTTTGATGTAGATATGATGACAAGCCTAACATACTTTCAGACTAAATTAGACTTTCAAAAGGAGTGGACCAATCTTTAAAAAGGAAAGGAAAAAAAAACCTTTAACATGTAACAAATCATACTTGAACATTGAATTTTTAGAATATGATAACAGAGGTTTTATGAGACTAAACATACTTCCATCCAAGTCTCATGATAACAATTGTGGATGGAAGGTATGTTTGATCTGGTGGTGTAGATTAAAATCTAAAAGTGTGTTTTTTTCTCATTAGGTCTTAGATTCGAGTGGACAATGCAATTATTCCTCTGAAGTACTTAAGGTTGATATTGATTATTTTTTTATTTTTAAAAAAGGGTTATTTAATAAATTACATTATCAAGTATTATTTGTTTTCAAAAAATTAGATATATACACTCTGATGGGTATGTTATGTTCCTTCTCAACAGTTTTTACCATTTAATTTATTCTCTATTTGCCTCTCACATCACCATATGCATGTTGGGTGGCATTAACTAGTTTGTTAAAATCTTTTTAAATGGACAAACATCTCAGAAAATTGACAGCTTCTGTTTGAGCACTTGTCTTTAATTTATTCCTTCTTCCTAATAGAATAGGAGTTCATGTTGCTTTGCGTTCACGGTTTCTTTTGTTTGTTCCCATTTTCCAGAGAGAAAAAGAATTCTTATGTTAGTCCCGTACCATCATCATATATCACCAAGTAATAACTTGATGTATTTAGGGACGACTTTGCTTATTTTATATTATCACATTCGTAATCTATTGCAATTAACAATGTCATTAACATTAATTTTTTTATAAGCTAAAATTTTATTATTAAAATGCCAAGACTTTTAAGTTATGGGGTAAACTTTAAATACTTTTCTTTTAGGATTTGAATTTTTTTAGGAAAAGTTGCTCATATTGCATTTCAATCATAATCAAGGGTACGAGACATGGTCCTTGTGAGCTTAGGTCAGTTTGGTAGGGACAATGCATATATATGCAAGGTCTGGGGTTAACCCCGGACACCACAAAAAAAAATACATATTAATACATCAATATAAATATTGGAGTTAGCTAAAGATGTGGCTATTCATGAGCGACCACATCGGTTTGTCTACTCTTAAACTCAACATAAGAGTTTTCGAAATAAGAAGCAAAGCTACGCTTACATTAATTCCGGCATCACATGACCAAATTTCATAATGGCATTCCCAGGGTCGGAGCCAGAAATTTAGTTTAGGAGGGACCGAGTTTAAGAGTATAACTTAGTAAAGAAAAAACAAATTTTATATGCATAATATATTTAAGAAATTTAAGTAATCATATGATATATCCAAAAATAATAAGAAATTTCAAATATATAAGAAAGATGATTTCCTTGATGCTCACTTTAGTATGACGAGACTAAAGAAGATTTTTGAATAGTAAAGAAAGAAAAAATGAAACAACAAAATGCAAAGGTAAGAGGATAAATTCAAGAGCACTAATGTTAGCATGAGATTGCGTAAATAACATAGCATGTAATACAATTTGGGTGAGTTAATTTAACTTCTTCAAAAAACATAGCATGTAATAAGTAAAAAAAACATGAAATTGCAACAAGGAATCATAAATTGATATTCGTCAAGGATTAATGTTCTTTTGTAAATTGCAAACAAAATTTTACTTTATTTTTCATTTTTATGAATTCTAAATAATAGTTAGTGTAATTAAGTTTAGAAACTTGAATGTTCAAGGCTAAATAAATTGAGTAAAAAAAAAAATTCATTATATAATATCATATTAAATTCACAGAAAATAAATATAGTGACCAAATAAATATAATATCATATTAATATAAAAAAAAATTATAAAAATTTAGG
>Ga0315913_1000081_pt1 | contig 52943 bp, 29 predicted proteins | sample MpolsnodulesMG_FD_207736 | JGI IMG/M metagenome (GOLD analysis project Ga0315913, IMG submission 207736) | Medicago polymorpha root nodule microbial communities from Los Angeles, California, United States - small nodules | ecosystem: Host-associated > Plants > Roots > Nodule | place: USA...
GCAAGCTCATATAAGCGGGGGAATTTCAGTTTTAGAGGAACCTCCCCCACCCATATATCCTGCCAAAATAAAGTATCCTTGCCATCTCCCACCACACGGCGAACATTATTATCAAACCACCTCCCAATGCCACTTCACTTTTGATTTCTCATGCCAGAAGATTTCTTCTTTGTTCAGGGCTTCTTCTAAGATAAGTTGGGCTTGTTTTTCTTGTTGTATGGTGGTTTCATTATGGCCATTGGTTTGAATATGTTGTTGGATATCTTGGAGATTGGTTTCAGCATCTCTGACAAGAGAGATCAAAAGTGAATAAAAATAATATGTTGAATATTTATATATTTATAAAAATAATAAAATAAATATAAACTATTATACATCCCCTCAAAAACAATAAACTTATTAGATACACTTTTAACTCTTGATTATCAATCCATCAATACAGGTTTTTATGTCTTGTTCTCGAGGAGACATTGACTATCAACACATTGATTCAATCATTACCTTTAAGCATAAATAATTTACAAAACTGAAATTTTGATTTCTAAAACTCCAAAAAGTATATTAAAAAGTTATAATCAAATTACTTATTTATTAAAGTCAACTTATACATTACAAATATCCTATTCTTACAAGAAATTTGGAATGTGGCAATCGTGAAAATTCACAGATAAAATTGGAAAATCGTGGGTTATACCAACGAGCTGTATATGGAAACTTTTCATCCTAATAGCCTATGTCTACAATATTTGTAGGTCATCACACAAATCTTGGAGCTATACGCATGGGCAATGACCCCTTAAAATTACTTGACCTAATCTTCAGGTTTTTTATTTTTGCAACATTACAACTCAATTATTGTATTTGAAATTTTGTCAAATTCTATTATGGTGTTTGTCTAAAAGAATTACAAGCTTATAAATACCTCAACAATCAAATCTTTTTTTAAGTAGTTTCAAACCGTATTTGGATTCCGTAAGAAGCAAAGGCGTGAAAAAACAACACAAAAACATGGCAGAAAAAATAAACATAAATATAAGTTCGAGAGTTGAGTTTGTTAGATATTTAAACCTAATCAGTCCTCATGAGCTTGGACAATGCATAATATATGCAAGGTCTGAGGTTCAAACCCCGGCCACCACAATTTTTTTTTTTTTTAACTTAATCAAAGACATATTTAAAATATAACAAAAGCGTAGAATGACTGCTAAACATAACTTAGATACTAATTAAGTTTGTTCCCGTTTTGCATGTCATGAATCGCAAGAGTATACTAGAAAGGAAAAAAAAAAGCTTCATGCTTCCATTAGCCAACGAAACCAGCTAGATTTGATCATGCTAGTTATTATTTGCTATACAATAAGCTTTTTTATTAAGTAAAAAAAATCATCCTAACATGTTAAAATTACTTATAATATTTTTCTCTCAACCAAAGGCAAAGATGCAATCAAACTAAATACAAACAAGTGTTCATTAAAACAACTTGGATTTTTTACAGAGATAATCTAATAAATAATATGATGCCTTCGATGAACAAGAAGACATAACACATATTAATCAAGTTTTTATATGTATTAACCATGATGACTCACAATGACTAAAAGTTTATGCAACCGAAGGATGTTTAAAAATCATATAGGATTGTACATCTGATCGTCTAAGATGCACGAGTCCACAAAAATCCAACTATTTAAAATGTTTGAATAGTTGAGTAGTAATGTTAATAGAAGTTGTGATCTGAACATGACATGTAAGATTCAATAAACAATTTAAAATACAAATAAATTAAAGAAATAAAACACCTTTCGTACACTTTATGATTGACCGTGGAAATGTTGTTATGTGAATAACCTAAAACGTAGGAAATTTTTTGGCAAAGAAATCAACAAATGCATTAAGCTTTTGTTTCAATGAAATGAAGAACTTAATGCTAACATAGGGGTATTAAATTTCTAAGATATCCACATCGTCCTTTGATGAAGTGAATATAAGACAATGTAGCTCCAAAGAGATAGGCAACCCAGTAAAATCAAGTTTAATTCTGTCCCATTCAACCCGTGGACACAATTGCATGACATAACACCTTATAGCCTTGAGACGACATAAAGATGGACTTACTATCTTCGACATTGATGATTGGAACTCACAAAAAAGTAAGCTAAGATCTTAAAGCAGTGCAGTTAGATAAGAGCGTCCACAATGGTAGTTCCCTAACAAGGATTCCATTAATGGACCTCACGTGACACATCATTTATTTATAATTTTTCAATAAAAGTATCTATTAAGTACTCAATGACTCCAATGGCAATACGCTACTAAGGACTCCAATGAAAAGTACTTAAATATGTCTCACTATCTTTACATCATTAAACAAAAATGATTTACCTATTACTCTTTTTTACAAGTGGGACCAAGTAGTACACATTTTATTACTCATTTATGCAAGTGGGATCAAATAGTACAAATTTTATTACTTTTTTAAACGTGGGACCCGTTAGTTACCCAAGAGAGAGGGTCCATATATAGTTGTCTGTTCCTTAACGGGGACTCATTTTTTCTTCCTCCAATGGAGGGTCCTTAACGGGGAGTGGTCCTTGTTAAGTAAGGACCCCCCATTGGAGATGCTCTAACAAACCATATGAGAAAGGAGAGGACCTACTGGTCGAGACCCCAATTCATAGGGTATAATACATAAACATACATGGGGCGAGAACCTTATTTATGGTGATGGATCCAATGTTAGGTTCTTTGTTATATTTTATCTTGCAATTTGACATAGCGACATCATATTCGATATATTTAGACCAAATGGACGCGAGATAGGAGGAGGCGACTATCCAATTCAAATGAGGTCATGTAAATAAAAACATTGTAGTAGCTATTTAGAAGTTGGTTATAACTAAGGTGGTGGAGTGCGTCAACACTCTGCTAATATATATATACCAAGTGGGAGCGAGGTGATTTTCAAGGCTTTGTGGAAGTTTTTTTTCTCATGTGCTACACATCGTTTTGATGCGAGATGTCTCCTGAAATGGTGTGGGAGGTCGAATCGTGTGTTGCATCATGTGATACGATAAAATGGTCACCTTTGTAGACTTGAACTTGTTTATTGGACTTATGTGCCACATTCTTAATGGACTTTGCTATTGGATGACCAAGCGTAAGTTACTTTACAATACCAAACATGTAACATTAATGCTTATTTTTTCTTCCACAATTTGAACTATTTTTTATTGAACGAATACCGTATCTCACACAAAGTTGAACGAACACCGTATCTCACTCAATCACTCCAACCCAAATCTCACACAAAGTTCTTAAATGAGACCCACTAATAAACTATCAATAACTTTATATCATTATATTTTATTTTTTTAATATCAAAAGAGTGCATGTCCCCTTTAAAAGTGAGTGAGAGTCTTAAGTAAGACCCCGAGTCTTTATAAGACCCTGAAAAAGATTCTTCCCATTGGGGTATCTAATATGTACCGGGTTTTAAATAATTAGTACCCTTCTAATGGAGGGATAATACTTGGGTGACATTGGCTAACCACAATGTCACATGTGTACAAAGAAACAAAAAAATATTATGAAAGAGAAAGAAGAAAGACATTTGTGGCATTGTGGTTGGCCAATGACACAATGTCACCCAAGTATTATCCTTCCATTAGAAGGGTACTAATTATTTAAAACCCGGTATCTATTAGATACCCCAATGTGAAGAATGGGGTCTTACTTAAGACTCTTACTTTTAAACCACAATGTCACTCAAGTGCTACCCCAAATGGAGATTTAGAAATCCTTAAAAAGTGTCTGCAGCGACTTCTTAACGAGACTCTGAAAAAATTGTGAGCATTTTCCTAAAGTCAATACAATTGCATAATTAAGTAAGTAATCTTACACGATTAATGAGAATGAATAATGGTTGCTTGTTGTGGAAAAGAATATAAGTGGGATCTGAACTCATCACATGCGCACTTCCCCAGAACAAACAACAACAACAACAAACAATTACCTACCTCCTTCTTAGGTAGTTATTACTTCTTCTTACACTAAACTAAAAAATTATTACATTAATCGTCATATAGAGAGAGAGAAAGCACCGTCCACCTCGATGGCGGAGCTCCGTCACTCCTCCTCCCTCGGCGCCCGCGCCACTTCTTCTCCGATGAAACGCGACGGCGATTCCTCCCCTCTCATTCCCGACAACGACCTCTCCGACGATCGCCACTCTCCCAAAGACCGTGACCGTCCTCCCTGCTCGCATTTTCATCACCTTTGCTCCTTCTTCACCGACGACCCTAGGGTTTCTCTTCACAACTCCAAGATCTCTATATTCCTCGTCTCACTTCTAATTCTCGTTGGCGTAATCTCCGTTTTCACCATCCTCAACAAATTGGTCAGTACCGCATTCTCGTTGTAGAATCTCAATTTCAATTAAGCTTTTTCTTCTTTTGATTTGCTACTCATAAGTGATTTCTCAGTTTTTTTTTCTAACTTTAGTAATAACGAGCAGCTTGTTATGTATTGAATTTTCAGCTTTTCTGATAATTGATTTTTTCTGGTTTAATTCTGTTGTAGAATTCACCTTACTTGTGTAAAAAAGATGGGATTGTTCTTCACTGCCCTCATGTAAGTTATCTTCAAAAGGATCATAGTTTCGTTGACGACGACGACGATGTTTTTCACATTGAAATTTCACTAAGCATGTGTGGTGTTTTTTGTAGGTTAAAGAATCCGCATCTCTTTGGGAAAATCCTTACTCATCTACAACGTCGTGGAAGCCGTGTGCTGAGCGCAGGGATGGTGCAATATCAGGTTTCCTGCTCTCTAATTTGTTTCTGCATTTACTGTGTCATTGGCATTGCAAACTATGCGAAAATGGCTATTAAACAAACTAATAAGAATTAAGAACATATTCTTCATCCAGTAGTTATGACAATTTAACATAGGTATCATTTATCAGTTGCACTGACAAACTACAGTTATGATTGGTATTTCAAGACAGATATTTGAACTCATTTTCTTTAACCCATCTAATGGTATTCACGGATCAATACTGTCCTTAAAATTGTATTCTGTATGTCTACATTCTATAAATGGTAGAAATAAAACCTGTAGAGAGAAGATTCTAAAAAAGATGGTAGAAAATAGGCTTAGGTGGTTTGGGCATGTAGAGAGAAGACCTGTAGATGTTGTAGTACGAAGAGTAGATCAGATGGAGGAAAGTCAGATCAAAAGAGGTAGAGGAAGACCCAAAAAAACTATATAGGATAAACTATTAGGAAAGATTTAGAAGTTAATGAGTTGGATCTAAATATGGTTTATGATAGAACATTATGGCGTAATTGATCCATGTAGCCGACCCCACTTAGTGGGATAAGGCTTGGTTCGTTGTTTGTTGTACATTTTATAAACAGGTCTTCAAAAGTTCCTTTTCAATGTAATATTCCCCAATAATCTCATAGTATATGTTAATGAGGACATGCTCATAGTAGTGCTATATGTTCTTAATACTACTGCTAATGCTGATAGTTCTTTTATACTTTCCTGTAGATCTTCCTCATGAAAATGAAACAAATGGCTATATATTCATTCACGCTGAAGGTGGTCTAAATCAGCAAAGAATTGCGGTATGAGTAGTTCTTTCAATTGTGATACACTCTAGTCTAGACTGTTTTCTTTTTTTTGAAATGCACCTTGAGTTTTGCATTTTCACGGTTGCTCGTTTTCCTTTTAATGAACACGATTACCTGGTAGACTGGTACAGTTTAGTTGGAAATTTTATTCCTGCTGTCCAATATGTGAATTCTACGTGCTTTGAACTGACTGCTATAACTGAAAAGGAGCATAATTAAAAATTAAATATCAAATATATTTGCATACTTGTTCAAAGTTCAATACTTCTATTTCATGGTGCATTTTTAGATAGAATAAATTGAGTGAACTATTTGATTATATGAAGTCGAGATTTGATGCTTAGGCAATATTTTCATAGAGCATCTGCATTCTTATCTGGCTTTAAGCCATCGCATAACTGTGCTGTTTCGAGTTTGATGCACTAGCAATACCACTAGAATTATAGTTTAAAATTAAGTTTTTACTCGAGTTCAATGTTCCATTTGATCCATGATGTTGATTTTACTGTCATGCACATAGAAGTGGGTTATATGAAATAATGAAATGACACTTAGCATTTGTAGAATCATTATATTATGTTATATTATATAATACATATCTATGAAATGACACTTTGCGTAAAGTTTTTTAGAATCATTACATAACTATTTATCTATTGATGATTTACTTTAGCACCTATTCCAAAATGCAGATATGCAATGCAGTGGCTGTTGCGAAAATAATGAATGCCACTCTTATTTTGCCCGTATTGAAACAGGACCAGATTTGGAAAGACCAAACGTGAGATCTCTTGTCCAAAACTTTTCTAATGTTGTTTTGATTAGTTAAATTGTTGCCACCATTTTGCTAAGCAAACATGATATGACATATCACATCATAAATATAGTATATTTTTTACCCCAAAATGTAGGTAGTTTTTGAATTTCTAATCACTCTATCTAATCTTTTTATCTCTCCACTACTACTTTCCTCCTTTCTCACTAGTAGATTTTGTCCTGCTGCCTTGCCTGGAAGATTTCAATAACAAACCACCTTGCCGACTGTTGTTAGTGAAGAAGGATACAATACAAGGCAGTTAAAGTAGTTAGAATTAGTTAGGTTAGTTTGTTGAGGAGACACAATTAAGTTAAATAAATAAAGGAAAGATAGTAGAAGAGGATTGAGTCATTGAGATTGGTTAGTGTGAAAAAACAAACAGTGTCTTAGTGGTAGAAGGGGACACCTTTAGAGGATTGACTTCTCTCCATGGTCTTTTCTATTTCAGTTCAATAAAATCATCTTTCCTTTTCATTATTCCCAATTCTCCATTGTAAATTCTTTACAAATTTGTTTGACCTGCCTCTTCTCTTGTGGGGAAGTAATGAAGAATGAGGGTTGTTCTTGAAAGGAGGTTTAGTGTTATATATTACAGCCCCACTCATGGTGATCAAACACTATTGAGCTGAAGATGTTTAAACAACCAATGAAGATGTAGAGACCCAGTTGTGACAAAAGAAGGGCGGAGGCGCTACCCTCCAAGTTCAAGGAGAGTGCTGAAGGGACAGGAAAAATCAGCCATACATTGGGTAATGGGGTGAAGAAACAGATACATGTTGTGAGGCAAAAAGTTTGGAGCCACGATCCTCTCTAGAGATGGCCTTGCTGCAGCACCAGGAAAATAATTTAGAAGGAGATTACAGGGGAGTGCAGCTACTAAGAATCCTTTTTTCGTGCAAAGAAGACCAAATTTCCCGATCTTGACAGTAGCATTCTGTTCGAATGGATCACTGAACCCAAATAACCTCTTAAAGGTGCGTCAAATAAAGCCTATTGAAGAGCTGCAATAAGAACCGGACAGAGATGCATGACCCAATGGCAGAGAGCTTGACTTGAGGATGAGATATACAGTAGAGGAGATTAAGGTAAAAGACAAAGAGGGAGATACAACACTGGTTCATGCAGCAGCAACTTTGAGGATCCAGATTATAAGGAGTCTGGTTATGCTTCCACCATCAGTTTTCAGGCAGCAGACAGGTGGGGAGATTTTAACCAAATGGGAGTTGTTGGAATATCTTTTGTTGGTTTGCTTGGCCCAATTCAAGGCAAGGCCTCGTTGGGCCCGACACAGAATTCAGACGGGAGCATTGGTAGGGGCTAGGGAGTCGGATCAGGTTTCAGTCTACAGCAAAGTCTGCATAAGTATTCTAGTGGAAGATGAGCAAAGCGATGAAGAGGGGTACTGTGCTGGCAGATTTTGGAAACCTAGTTAGTTACTGGTACACTGTCAGCTGGTTATTTTCAACCTTGAGGACAGTGTTGAACTTGAAGGGCGTGGTATTGTTAGGATAGAAGGATGGATCAAAATGGAATTGAAGTAGTTTGAATTGGGCTGATCAGATAGTTGAGGTGAGGAGATTCATTTGAATATATAGGGGGGTAATAGTAGAAGCCCATTGAGCTTTGATTAATTTAGATAAAAACAGAGCAATGGCACTCTATTGTAGAAGGGGAAACCCTTAAAGGAGATAATTCTTTGTTCTTTTCATTCTTCAGTTTTTCAATAAAATCATTTTTATTTTTCTCTATTCTGATTGTGGATTCCTAACAACAATGATGATGCATTTCATAATTACAGGAAATTTGAAGACATTTTTGACGTGGATCACTTCATTGACTACCTAAAGGATGATGTCCGTATTGTCCGTGATATCCCAGAATGGTTTACTGATAAAGCAGAGCTATTTTCTAGCATAAGGTTTGATAGATTCTTGTCCCTTTGAGTAGGGTCTGTAGAAAATCTAAATCCCAAGTTGTTGCAAGTGATAGATACTATATTCCCTTTACACTCACAGACACACAGTGGATGCATCATGTATTTAGTAAGGACTTTTTTATATGAAAGTGAGAGGGTAAATCTTGGCCGTATAACATTTTTTGGATGGTCAAGATTGAAAATTTTTCATTGGTCAATGGTTACATGACTACTTTAAAAGTCGCAGCCTTGACCTTTCATTGTTATATATTTTATGTATAAATATATATAATTGATTATTCTTCAAAAAAATAATAATTGAAGGATTGATTAGTATGCTAAAGCCAGTGTCATGCTGATTTGATGTTTCATTCATGGAATGATCGACATTAGGTTTGGTTGATGTGCTGCATTTTATCACCAAATGGCATGATAATTATGATTTGTAGTTATGTTCTGTGCCTTTTAATTTGAGTCTGTTGAACACTCAAATCCCCAGTTGATATGCCTTTAAAAGATGGATACATATGTCAAAACCAGTTTTTATGTTGGTTTTCTATTTAATCTGTTGATTTATTAACACAGGATTTTGGTTTAAGTGCTGGTTGTTTGGAGCAAATAGCTTGACTATTATGAATTTAAATTATGTCCTCACTGTGAATATCTTGCATTGATGATGATTTTGGGGCCAGTTTTTATTTATTTATTTTTCTTTTTTTTTGTAAATGGACAGAGAAGACACAAACTGAATCTCCTGTGTATATGTTCTATACTTTTTCATGTTACTAGCTTTGCCAAACTATTACCACTGTTATCGACATTTTCCGATAATTGTTCAATATTGATACATTAACAAAGCAAAACTGTTTTCTTTCAGACGGACTGTGAAGAACATCCCAAAATATGCACCTGCACAATTTTACATTGACAATGTTCTGCCCCGCGTCAAGGAGAAAAAGATTATGGCTCTGAAACCTTTTGTTGATAGGCTTGGGTAGGCCAAGGATGACGCATGCTAGATTCAATTTTTTTTTTTTTTTTTTTATGTAGTTGATGTTGTCATGATGTCCCTGTTCTTGTTTCAGATATGACAATGTCCCATCGGAAATCAACAAGTTGAGATGTAGGGTCAATTATCACGCTCTGAAATTTCTTCCTGATATAGAGCAGATGTCTGATTTACTTGCATCAAGGATGAGAAACCGAACAGGCAATTCAAATCCTTATATGTATGTGATGACATTCGTGATCAAGGACTTGTAGCTGAATTTGAGTGTATTTTTTTATTGTCAATAATTTAACCGTTTTACTGTAAACAGGGCACTGCATCTTAGATTCGAAAAAGGAATGGTGGGCCTATCATTTTGTGATTTTGTGGGGACAAGAGATGAGAAAGCTATAATGGCAGAGTATAGAAAAAAGGAGTGGCCTCGACGGTACAAGGTGCCATACTATTTTTTATTTTCAATCAAAATGAGCCCTAGGAACCTTTCGATTTTATTGGAACATTTTGGTCACCATCTTTCTTGAAAATGTAGAATGGTTCCCACTTGTGGCAATTGGCTCTGCAGAAGCGAAAGGAAGGACGATGCCCTCTAGAGCCTGGAGAAGTGGCTGTTATTCTTCGGGCTATGGGCTATACGAAGGAAACTCAAATTTATGTTGCTTCTGGACAAGTTTATGGTGGTCAAAACCGGATGGCTCCCCTAAGGAATATGTTCCCTAATCTGGTAAGACCTCTCCACTCCCATGTGCATTAAAAAAATGCGCATGACACTGCCTTGAAGTTCTAAAATGATTAGAAGCTTTATTGTTTCCTTTTGTTTGTTTTATGAAAATCAAATCCATTATTATGTAGTGAATTTAACAATGTCACGGCATGTTTTTTTTTCCTTGTAATGCAATGATCTCTCGCTCTATGTCATGTTCAATTTATTCATCAATAACTTAACAGATGAGTCTGTTCGCTTCTTTTACAATATGATGAATGTTATTCACTTTTGGTAATAGGTCACAAAGGAGGAATTGGCTACTAAAGAAGAGTTAGATGGTTTCAGAAAGCACGTGACTAGCCTTGCAGCTCTTGATTTCTTGGTGTGCTTGAAGTCAGATGTATTTGTGATGACCCATGGAGGTAACTTTGCAAAGCTGATCATTGGTGCCCGCAGATATATGGGTCACCGTCTAAAATCAATAAAGCCCGACAAAGGACTAATGTCCAAGTCTTTTGGGGATCCGTACATGGGTTGGGCTCCTTTTGTAGAAGATGTTATTGTTACTCACCAGACACGAACAGGATTGCCAGAAGAGACTTTCCCTAACTACGATCTGTGGGAGAACCCTCTGACTCCTTGCATGTGTAGAGCCTGATCCCAGCTATTTTTATTGATACTTTACACTGGGACTTTCACATTTCCAAGAATTATGCCATCTAAGTTATAAGTTCTATAAATCTCCATGGCAAACGTGAAAACATGGGCTGCGGTTAATACTTAATACACCCTGAGGTAGGAGGGACAGTAAATAGAGATTTGGAGCAAAGGTTGCAGGAAATGAGATTCAACTGTTGGTTATCAATTTGAAGAATAGATTTCCTACTATTGAATGTTCTCTTTGCCGAGACACCTGGTGGTTTTTTTTTTCTACTTGTCATCTAACATGTAGCAATACCTCACGTCCACTTTTCTTCCTCTTGAAAAGAAACTGACAATTTTTTTGTACGAGAAAAAGTGCAAATCCTTGTTGAATTAAATGTTATTGGACCCCTTTCGTTGTTCAAATGATGATTTGTGAAAGAACCCTTCAGCTATAAAATGTGAGGGCGAATTAGAGGTTTTTCAGGAATAGTTTATATAGCATAATATGTATGTTGGCGAAAAAATATGGGAACATTTGGGTGTGCTCCAGCCAAAAACGAAACTGCGTCCAACTGAAACTTGTTGACAGTCATTGCAATTTTGTGATAAACTATTTAGTTAAAACATTATAATTACATTGTTATAACAGGCAGGTATGATTTTGTACCAAAAAAAAAAAAAAACAGGCAGGTATGATGAGTTTCATTCTACACTCTCCGTTCACTAAACTAAACAGATTCAAGTAAAAAGTATTTTAAATTTGTAAATAAAGTTTTCTGCATTATGAAAAAAATAAAAAATAAAGTATGCTATGAAGCCAATCATATTTTACACAATACGTTCATTACAGTGAACCTTAGAGCATCTACAATAGACCATTCTCACATGACATTTGAGTGTCCAAGTGGATCTCACACATGTATAAGTGGATCTCACACATGTATACTTCACCCCTTTAATAATTATTACTGTGAATACATAATAAACAATCAATTCTACCCATTTTTACATCTCAAAACTTTTTACTAAATGAGTTCCAATAATATTTAATGAACACTGTTTTATTTTTAATCAATTTATTAAATGTGCTTATTATCTATAAACATATAAATAAAATATTCACTCCACAATGAGAGTACCTAACTAACATTCTCTTTTCAATATTGTGGATTTTTTATTAGCTCCGGTCTCCACTAAGATCAAAGGTGATAACTCTGTTGAGTTGGGTTAAAGAATCTGCGGTAAATGTTGTGGGAGAGAAAGAAGAATTGAAGGTAGAATAGAATGGGCGACGAAAAAGGGTGGGTTTACATTAGTGGAGCTAAATCCATTTTTGAACGTTTCTTTCTTTTACTACACATCTTGGGCGTGTCGACAATTTGGCTGCGAAGGAAACAAGACCACCACACGTGTGCAACAATCACTTCATGAACTAAATTGATGATTACAACAATTAATTAAAGTCTCAATCTTATCCATAAATGGATTGATTGGTAGAGTAGCGTATAATTAATACTACTAACTTACTATGATGAAGTTGGAGTGAGTTGTTGGTGGAACAATGAACTGTTTATCCATCTTTCTCTTCATTCTCCTTTCTCTCTTCTCTTTTCACGGGTATGCATGTTTTTTCTTTCAATCCTTTACTTCTTGATCATTGCGTTATCATTTCTGATTATTGCAAAATTCATTCCTAACACACTTCAACTTTCTTGTGAGTTGCTTGCTTTTCAAGTTTTACAATAGAGCATCAATTTTGTCCAGGCTAATTGCATATTTCAGACAGTATTATCGATCACTAGATTAAATTGAATCCCAATTGGTTCAATCATATATGTGTGAGGTATTAGACAAATGAGTAGGGTTATACTTATTTCTAATCAATTTGTATGTGTTATTTCAAATTCAGCGCGTCATCTAAGAATTTATCTGATACTCAGAGTCGCCTACAGCTAGCTACCACCCCACCAAGAGGTTGGAATTCCTATGATTGTTTTTGCTGGATAATTTCTGAACAAGAATTCTTACATAGTGCTCAAATAGTTTCTCAGCGTCTCCGCAATCATGGATACGAGGTATGTATAGGTGAGATTGAATATGTTAGTACTATTTTAGGTGGATATAGATATGATATCTTTGCTTCAAACACTTGCAGTATGTTGTGGTGGATTATCTCTGGTATAGAAGGAAAGTTCAGGGTGCTTATCATGATTCTCTTGGTTTTGACGTCATTGATGAATGGGGGAGGATGATTCCTGACCCAGGAAGGTGGCCTTCTTCACAAGATGGGAAAGGGTTCCGCGAAGTAGCTAATCGAGTGCATAGTATGGGTTTAAAGTTTGGGATTCATGTTATGAGAGGGATAAGCACGCAGGCTGTCAATGCAAACACGCCTATACTAGATACAACAACGGTAATGCTTTGTAAATCTTGTATAACTTGAATCAGTTCATTTTTTTCTTGCTTCTTTTTTAACGAGAAAAGTTTGGTTGTATTATTCCCTATGTAATACATTTTTTATCTAAAATTAAAACATTATGGGCGAGATATGATGATATTGTTGCTCCTTTAACTTCCTCACCTTTCAATTTCTTAGGGAAGTGCTTATAAAGAATCTGGTCGACTGTGGTATGCAAAAGACATAGGGATCCCTGAAAGGGCTTGTGGATGGATGACTCATGGTTTCATGAGTGTAAATACTACGTTGGGTGCTGGCAAAGCCTTTTTGAGGTCCCTTTATGTGCAGTATGCTGAATGGGGTGTTGATTTTGGTACTTGGACTTCTATTTTATAATATTTATGCTCTGTCGCAACATAGTCATGTCATGGATGACAACCATGATGATTTTATACAATTTATTGCATCAGCTTCAACAAGTTTGCATAAGTGAAGCATTTATGCCTTTCTTAGTACATTATTTTTACTGTTTGTTACTTTGTTTCATCAAGATTATCATTTATACTTCATTACATAGAATTGGTATTTTAGTGGTCTCACTCATAAGCCATAAACATTGACGGATTTTTTCATATCATACGACCAAAACTTCTACTTCAAACTAATTATAAAATTCACATAGCCTTCTTTGGGACACACTTATAGTAGTAGTCTACAAAATAATTTCTCATTTATTCCAGACATCTACAGATGAGTAGGTATGAAAACAAAGATTATGTTTTTGAGTTGGGGCCTTGGGGGTTAGTGGGTTTACGCAGAAACTATTGTACGGACTCTAAACTATAGCGAGCAGTCGTGCCTTCCCTTGGCAATAAATTTGATAGGTTTTCTATTTTCCTTGCAGTGAAACACGACTGTGTATTTGGCGATGACTTAGATTTAAATGAAATAAGTTATGTATCAGAGGTATCTTGCAGTTCTATTTCTTCCATGCACTTCTCTATCTCATACAAACACCGACATTGGTAATATTATGCCAGATGCATCGGCAAACTTACCAAATGATATGTCACTGCAGGTTCTCCGGGAGTTTGATCGCCCCATTGTCTATTCTTTGTCTCCCGGAACAAGTGTGACACCGGCCATGGCCAAGGATGTCAGTGGACTGGTCAATCTATATCGTATCACAGCAGATGATTGGGATGAATGGAGGGATGTTAAATCTCATTTTGATGTATCAAGGTGGTTAAATTACTTTGGTTTACTTCAAAATATTTGTCTCTATTTCTCTCCGGTGCCAATTTGAGTGGGCTAATTTAGCTTCTTCAAAAAAAAAAATATTTGTCCCTATGTTGCAACTTTGTTGCTTCTCAATCTGTGATATGTTGTTCCATCATCCTATCATGTAAATTTAGTTTATTTAATTATGAATCAGGGATTTTTCAACAGCTAATATGATAGGAGCAAAAAGTTTAATGGGGAATTCATGGCCGGATTTGGACATGCTACCATTTGGATGGCTAACTGATGGCGCGAGTTGTTGGAGTAAGTCCTAGTAGTCAACCTATGTTGCTTGAATTTGCTTTAGTATGATGATCTTCATTTATATATTGATTAATATATAAACATTTTAGTCACCGTGTTTATTATATTATTTGTTATATAACATAATAAAGTCCTCAGAATAAATTGTTTGATCAATAGAATATCGTGTAGGATTTGATCGCGAGATCCTATTGAATAATAGAGCAATATTCTTAATCATCTGTGGTCTAGTGTTATTGTAAATAAGGGCAACAATAACACCTTCAGGCTATTGCGCGAGTAGACTTATAATCACATTTCGCGGGTCATAAATATGTGATATAAACAGTACATGATATGAACGAGGATTCACGGGTCATAGATATGTGATATAAACAGTACATGATATGAACGAGGATATGTGGTATCACGAATATTCAGTATCAAGTCAGCATCCGAGTTTAAATGTTAAGAGTGACAAGTATACGTCATTTTTTTATGACAAGTGTACCCGATTGACCCACTATGAGAAGGCTACATGATTGTCATGTAAGTGTTAATAAGTGATTCTTATGGTGACCATAGTGAGTAGTCATTTGACTTAATTATGAATTGATTAAATAAATGAGGGTTGGCAATTAATTGAGTTAAATACGATTTAATATAATTAATAGTTTGTATTTAATTAAAAGAGTTTAATTAAATACAAACACTATATGGCTTTTTCGGGGAGAAGCCTAGAGTAAGAGTCATGGGGTTTTAGTGGCTCACTCTTATAAATAGAAGACAAGCACACTCCCCGAGCAATCTTAACGGTCGCGTCCCCTCATGAAATGCTAGGATCACGTTCCGTTTTGTGTGTGTATGAATTATATAGAAACGTCGCCGGTATTTCTTTTGCATCGGTGGTCAAAGTTAAAACACACTTCTAGAGGTAAAATCGTTAAATGTGTTTAAGTTGGTCTTTGATTTGTGATTAATGGTTAATCAAGATATGCTCATTGGAATTGTTTAACTAAGAGGATTTTTTTTTCTTCCTGAAAACTCCTCTTAAATCCCCGGCAGTAATAAGGTTGTGTTGCTGCCTTTTCTTATTTCTGTATGAGTATATCATTCACGACCCTTTAACCATGCCACTGAATTTTCACCTTTTCCTTTTGAAGGTACAAATGCAGGTCCACATAGGTATAGTAACCTCAACCTAGAAGAGAAGAGGACACAGGTATTAGTAAAAACCATAACTGAGTTGCTTTCCCATAAATTCATATGTTAATATGTGTACATGCCTTATCAAAAGAAACTGAGTTAATGTACTCCTACACAGATGACCCTGTGGGCAATGGCAAAGTCTCCCCTTATGTATGGGGGCGATGTACGGAAGATTGATCCCACAGCATATGATCTCATCACAAATCCTACCCTTCTGGAGATTAATTTTTTTAGCTCAAATAATATGGAGGCATGTGTACCATTAAACTTTTCGGGGCGGGGGAGGGAGATAATATGTTTGCCAATTTAATATTCTTTTGCGGTATTAGCAGTTTCCTTACATCAAAAGCTTGAAGAGTGAAGATCAGGACTATGGAGGGCAAATGAGAAGAAGCTATGCAGAAACAAAAACATCATATACACATTCAATAGGCCTCACTAGCTGCACTGACTCAAAAACAAGTGGTTGGACTAGTGAAAGTCTTGACCAATATCCTGAAAGAATCTGTTGGAAATGGAATTTAGGAAACAACCATCTTCTTCCTCCCTTCTGTATGCACAAGAGAGAATTGAACTTGGCATCGTAATCATATTTTGTCTCGTCATTCTCTGTTCTATTTGCCTAACTTTGATTTGATTATTTATGTTCTTGTTAACTATAGTCATTGTTGCATTGTTATTGATGCAGAGATAAAGATAATATGCATCAAGATTATCATCATTTAGTTGCAGTTAACAAAATAAAATTTTGCTTGGATGCTTCTCCAAGACGAAAGCTTACTTCTAAAGAGTTCAGGAGAGGTACATTTTCGCCCTGCAGGTTGGATTCAAATCAGGTATGTTGTTCTGTGTTTAAGTCATGTTAGAGTGAGATGTCTTGTAAACATGTAGCCAATGTGTAATCTTGATATATTCAATGATTATCTTGTTTGTGCATCACTATTTTTATCCGTATACCATACATTAGCCAATTTGTCTTCTTATAATAACCTTCTGATTTGCAATTTTTTTTTATACCTGTACTATATACTATTGGAATTTGATCTATGTTGTCTTTAACAGATGTGGCAGTTGAATCTTAATGGGACCCTGGTAAATAGCTATTCTGGCTTATGTGCAACAGTACAACCTGTCAAAGGTGAAATTCGCACATACTTGCTATTTTATGGAAATATTGTCCTGTGCAATTTGTTGGGTTTATCTTGGTGTATCATTATTCATAATGCTAGCTGGTCATTTATGCAGCTCCTATTAGTTCTGCTGGTTTTCGCTCTTGGGTTGCAACAGGAAGAGCAGGTCAGTTCTCTTGATTTTTCTTTAACTTCACTCTAACATCAAAGCATTTGAACTAGCATGCCAAAACCAATAATTACTTGTTATTCTTTTCTAACTCCAAGGGTTGTATGTTTATGCAGGAGAAGTCTATGTTGCTTTCTTCAATCTAAGTGATCAGAAGGCGGTTATATCTGCGCAGACATCGGATCTATCTAAGGTTTTACATGGGAGAGACTTAAGTTCTTGTAAAGGCAGTGAAGTTTGGAGTGGAAGTGACGTTATAGTAACGCAGGGGACGTTATCAGCAGAAGTGGAAATGCATGGAACTTCACTATTTGTTCTCAATTGCAACTAGTTTGGTCCCAAAAAAGAAAGTTATGTGTAAATTGTAACATTTAAAATGCACTTAACCCAAGTCAATTTGGGTGAAGTTGCACACGAGTATATATGTTTATTAACAAAAAAGAAGTATTACAAAAATCTTATAACTTCTTAAATAACAAAACTCAAATTAAAACTACATACTAACATTACGTTGTTGTCGTTGTTCTGAGTGAAAGTAAACTTAGATAACTTAAGCAAGATCTCGACTTTAAACTTTGTAGATGACATAAAAGTGGTTGAGTTGAGAGGGAGGGAAGATTTCACTAGAGGTGGTGGTCAAACTGTAAAATAAACTCTAATAAGAAGGTTTTCTTAAATGAAAGACCACAAAAATATTTGAATTAAATTTTTTAATTAAAGCAATATGTTTAATAAAACATATTATTTAATCAAAATGATGGAGGGAGTGCTAAATTTTTGGTGGAGTGACCGGCGGCTCTAGTGGGTTGTTGAGTGGCAGCAAGTCAAGTCTCCTCAATGTTTTTTTATTTTTTTAGGAAGTGTCCTTTAATAATTGTTCCCATGATACATAACTTGTGCTTTTATATGGAGGTAAGGTAATTATAGATTTTACTTTTCTTCAAACATAGTTTATACATCCATTTTTTATATATACATCAACCTATCCGCTAAGATGGATATCACTTGTGTACCATAATGATATATACCATTGCCTAATTAGAATGTGCCACGTTGCACACTATTTAAAAAAATATATTAAATAAAGCATTTATAGAGTAACATTGGTAGGTGGCACACTCTAATTGGTCAATGGTATATACCATTGATACCTTAATGGTACACAAGTGGAATCCCCGCTAAGATATGTCAAACTTCACATACTTATATCTTCAATGCCTCTTTGTAGAAAATGAATTAAATAATTTAACTGTTAAATTGAAGTATATCAAACATATAAAAATTCATAGGATTCTAAAACTCTATGATATTCCACATCGTCATCTTATTTTAACTTATAATATGTTATTTAAAATATATGCCAACAAATAGTTTAACATCTTTTAAGAAGCTAAAATGAAATATATTAACCAAAGCTAGTCTCTCAAACACAAGGAGTATCAGAGAAGATCTAAGACAAAAGAAGTATGTGTTACATCAGGTTATCAAAGGTAAAAAAGCGATAAAACCATAATGCAGACACGCTTAAAATACATATGGTAAGTTAAATTAAGTGATAACTCTCAAACATAAAAGGGGATTAAGCCACCACAGGTGGTAATTAAAAGCAAAATTAGGATGACTTGCGTTCAACCACCAGAATGTTTGGAGCTTAATTTTATCAATATGCTCGATGATTGAGATCCCCTTTTGTTGAAAAACTCTAGCATTCCTGTCACGCCAAATAATTCAAACGCAAGAAAGCCAAATTAAATAAAAAGCAGAACAAATGTTTTTTAAGAAGCCACCCAACGATCGGAAAAAAAAAGTGATCATTTATTCGAGATGGTTTGGCGGAAACCACTCCGAGCCAATTATAGATTTCATACCAAACTTGTCCAAAATAGTCATAGGTCAAAAACAGATGATCAGAATCTTCTTGTGAACTGCAACCTCTTGGGTAAAAAAACGTATTTGGTTGAAGGACCCTTCATTTGATTAAGTTATTAATTGTTGGAAGGCGGTTTCGCAAAAGACGCCAAGCAAAGATGTTGACCTTCAGAGGAACCTCCTTGTGCCAAATAATAGTATTGCGATCATTTTTGAAGGTTGATCTCTTGATGTCAAAAAGTTGTAAACACTACCAACGTTGTATTTTGAAGAGGCATGAAGTTGCTAAATTCACCTGTCATTCTTATTAACCTGCAAAACAATTGGTAATAAAAGAGCACAACATTCCCCACCAATTTTTCCTCCCACGCCAACAACCTCCTACGCCATTTCCAAGCATCTCCTCCCTCCCCCCAACCTAACAAAAACTGGCACATCTGCCAATTTGTTATCATAAAGGTAAAAAAGACAATTGAATTTATACTTCAAAATTCCTCCCTCCAACCAAGGATCCCACCAAAATAAAGTTTCCACTCCATCCCCCAACTCACGACATTATATGAGATAGTTCAACATTTAAATTTATTTACTTCATCTTTTATATAAAATTACCGTTGATACAAGTATGTTAAGTTTAACAACAATTTCAACATATCCTGACTATATATATTTGGGTCTTTGCTAACAAGTGTCTTTAGAACACTAGTTAAGAATTTTAAATTAGAAATAATTGGTAAGTTTTATTGAAAAAAAAGTTATTTTTTCAAGTTTCAATATGTTGAATGCACCAATTCCAATATAAAATTTCTTATTTAGGTTTCTTAACAAGTGTTTTAAGGGCACTTGTTAGCATTTCCATATATATTTTAGTATACTGTATATATTTGACTTTTAACTTTTTACATTTAAGATACTAATGATATTGATTTGAAGTGTTGCAAATAATTCTTTAGTGCAAATAATAACCGAAAGTATTTAGGTCAGAACTTAATTGAAATGATGTCATTGCTTACATGCTTTTAACACTATTTTTTATCAAAAAAGTTGAAGTAGTATAATATTTATATTTAGGGACAGTTTCATTTTGTTTCAAGAAAAAACTTGTATTACATATCTGACCGCACCATACTCCCACCCATCCATTTCATTCCTCTCCTCTTCCATATCCCATATTCTCCTTCTTTCTCTCCCAATTTTTTTCATTATCCTTATTTTACTATTAATAATAAAATGCTATATTCATTTCCATTCCCAACTTGTACGGCAATTCCCACCCTATTAACCCTCCCTCCTTCTCCTTCTCCTTCTCATTTCTCCTCCAAACTTAACGCCGCCGTTACTTCCAAACTCTCCGTTAACCCTCCCTTCAACAACACATTAACATCATCTCACGGTGTCACCGACAAGCTCAACAATCTCACCATCGAATTCGCCTCTCTCTCCGAACCCATCGACCGAGTAAAAAGATTATTACATTACGCATCTCTATTGCCTCCCTTAGACCGGTCCGACCGGGTTCCGGAGAACCGGGTGACGGGTTGTTCGACAGATGTTTGGGTGGTGGCCCACATAGACAAAGGTAGGAGAATGAGGTTTCAAGCAGACAGCGATTCGGAGATATCGAAGGGGTTCTGTTGGTGTCTTGTTTGGATGTTTGACGGCGCGGAACCTGAGGAAGTGCTTAACGTCGAGAAAGATATTTTGGTTGGTATGAATGTAGGGTTGAATAATGTTAAAGCTCGTTCTAGGATTAACACGTGGCATAATGTTTTCTTTGCCATGCAAAAAGCTACACAAGATTTGATTTAAGGAAAAATGTCCTGTAAACCAAGTATCCTCCGCACGAGCTTATATCTCAATCTTGTGGGATTCATATGGTTGGAAAATTTGATTTGTTTAATTGGTCTTTCTCACGTGTGGAGGATGCTAAGGCTAGCTTAATTTTCACCATTTTTATTTCTCCTTATAGGTAGATATATAACCTAACCTTTCTTGTATTGGTTGGGGCAATAGATTAATTATAATAGGGTTGGAGTGGTGGAGTCAATTTCTTTTTCTTCTCTTGATAAATTGTATAAAGAATAGTTTAGCTTTATTTAGATTTTGTTTTGGGTGATGGGAGAAAACAATGTGCTTCATTAGATTATAAGTTATTTTTTGAATAAATTTAGAGATTATGAGTTGGATGCATGTTGTTACATAAAAAAATCATTTTCACGTTCACAACATTGCATTTGTTTGATGTACTTGTAGGTTAGCCCTTAAGAATATTGGAGTCAATGACAGAACATATGGTATTAGTAAAGATGTGGAACTTGTTTCTTAACTATTAAAATTTGATATTCATTATATGCCACACCCTTGCTTTTCAATAAATTAATGGAAGAATCAAGATTCAGTTAGCTAAGCACATGAGGTGTTTGATAAGCTCTCTTTCTAGTTGAACATGGACAACTTTAAACAAGATGGAAATATGATATAATGTCTTTCACTTTTTGGTGTAAGAAATGTTTTTCAAATGTTTTTTTTTTTTTTATCAAAAAAAATATGTGTTCTATTATCCATCACAAATTACTGACTAGTATGCTTGTCATAGCTCTTAACCCATGTTGTACACCTGCCTATGTGTGTATTGCTAGTCACTCTAAGTAATTACTTTGAGATAGGACAATATATTACAAATTTACTAAATTAATTATAAACCAGAAAAGATTAGGAAACAACCCCCTTTTGAAAAAAATACTTGGAAGGCCTCTTAGTCCATATTATAGCTCCTTTTTCTTTCGTTGAATCAAACCAGATCCTTAGTAAAATATCTGATGGTCTACACCAGTAACTAAGTGTGGGTTGCTACAGAAAATATGTTTACTTATTTTTAGGATTCAACTATTTGGTATTTCTCGGTCTTAATCAATCTCTATTGAAGATTTTTGGACCTGAGTGAAGATTCTAATTAATTTGTTTATTATGTTAAATGATCATGGTGGGGTTGGTTATGTATTTTTGAAAGGGTAAAAGCTAAAGATTTTGTCAGTATGACATTGACAGGGACCAGGAAAAGCATTGATTTTGCTTTACATTAGCTAATGTAGTAATGTGTATGTCTGACTATAAAAGGTTCATCACCAGTGGTAGTTGTGAGTTGTGACGATTAGATATGAAAATTTCAACTTCTCATGATTTTGGCTTATGTGGGGTATGCCCCTTAACTATTCAATTTCAACATATAGACTAAGGTGTATTAGTCTTTATTCAATTTCATCATTCACAATTTTCTTAAGTTTCAATTTAATCCCTTATAAAAAATAATACTTTTAGTACATAAATTTTTTATACAGAGGGTAGATTAATCTAACTCATTACAACTGAAAGACTAACAATATTATTTTTTATCGGGACTAATTTAAACTGTTAAGAAAATTGTCAAATTGAATTTTCACACTACCTTCTTTATAAATCCAATGTATATGTATGTATAAAGTTTTATGTGAAAAATTAGTTGACTATTTAGCCTTCGAGATTTAAGTCATATATAACAAATGCCACAGACCCTCTATGATTCCTGTCATATTGATTAAAAGAATGTAGACTAAATGATGGATATTTTAGTGAAAGAAAAGAGATGGATGGAGGTGGGAGAATGGGGATATATATTTTTTCTTTTTATATTTTCTCCTTATATTTTATTAAAAAGACAAGGAAGAAGTCCCCATGAGCTTAGCTCATTTGGTAAGAGATAATGCACACAATATGTGCAGGGGTCGGGGTTCGAACCTCGGACACCCCACTTATTCATCTTTAAGGTGAATTTCTCTAGCCACTAGGTAGTGGCTACATGACCCAAAAAAAAAAAGTCAAGGAAGAAGCAAATATTAATGTTATGTTACTGCGAATGGAACTATATTTGGATCTCTTAAATAATGTCTAATGTTTAAAACTTTGCTGATAGAAAAAACACAATTGGAATGAGAGACTCTACTAAAAGTGTAGGAAGATTAATCATCCGCAAAATATACAACCACTTTTTAAATATCTGAATCGAACAGATTTTGTTTTAATCCACTCATTTTCTAAACAAAATATGCAACTGTTTGAAAGTAGATGTTTCTGCTGCTGGTATTTGATGACTTTGTTAATTAGGCGTATATGATGCATGAACATTGCAAGTTGTTGAATTAATTTAATTATAGTGCATTGTGTTTGTTACATCACGTCCATTCTCTAGGACTAGAAGATTAATTGATTCAAGGAAGTGAAAGTAGACAAGTCTATATTGATAACTAGTGCACGGATTATAACATATTCAATTTTGATGGTCAAATTTTGAATCTTGACGTTATTGCTGATGGAGTGAACATGGAAAATGAATTGATTAGGAGTTTGTCCTTTTGTTATTCACAGTATACTTTTAAGAATTTCATATGGACATTCACATTAGAAGAATCTGTTGCCTTACAAAAAAATTACAGGGCTTCGACTCCACTGGGGATCGAACCCAGAATCTCTGGTTTCGTAGACCAGCGCCTTATCCATTGGGCCATGGAATCATTTGTGGTAGAAGGTTTGCACGGTAAATACTTAAAACTACTTTTTGTTTGACAGCAGGACACTTAATCTAATTTAAATGTATGTATACATTGTAATACAATTTTTGGTTATACATCAATGTACATCTACATTTGGGTTGGTCTAGTTGTATTAACTTAAGGTCATGTGTTTCATTATTTTCGGTGTTAATTTTGGTGTACTAGTTTGACTCTTATAAAAAATATGAATTTATCCCTCTTATAGTCACGGAAATAGTTATAAATTATGTATTTTTATACTAGTTATTCAATAATTATTGATTTTTGAATGTTCAAATAACATTTTTCTTATACTAATATTGCTCTGAACGGTAAATAAATTTACCATAACATGATTAACCCAAAAAAAAGTACCAATACAAATTTTTCAATCATGCGATATTTCATAAGCTAGGTGGTCTTTTTATTTTATTTTAAAGAATAACCTAAGCGTGTGTTTGGTTTTACGGTTGTCATAATTGACTTTAATTAAATTGATTTTGCATAGTTGATTTTGATTAAAAGTGAGTTTAGTGTAAATCGATTTATGTTTGGATACTTCACAACAGAAGTAATTTAAATAAAATATGTTGTTTGAATACTGTGTCAAAATTGATTTTGAATGTAAAAATGACCAAAATGGATTTTAAGAAGTGTGTATATATTTACTAAAAAAAACATGAGTGTATATATAATGGGTCATATATACAGAGAGAGGATTTATTATTAGCTGTTTGATTAAAAAAAGGATTTGGATCAAAAGTCATTTGTCGTATATATCTCTCTTTCTCTTTACTTTGTCCCTGATTCTGTGTTGACTTGTTCATCTTCAACACCGCCAATCTACACACGGATATAGAGGAATAATATCGTAGCAAAACCCACAGTCAAACAAACAAATTTTATTGCAAAACTCCTCATATTCTCAAACCAAATGAATGGGTGATTTTTGAAACTCGTTTATCAGACCCTTTTACTCGTACATACAAGGGCAAAAGAGAGAAGCTGATTGAATCAAAAACACAGTTGAGAAAATCGATTTCAAGAAGTTAGGAATTGAAGCTTCACCCATAATTGATTTTGGAAAGCAAAACGTACGACGGCGGCAAGGAGGTGAAGGAGAACCAAACACAGTAAAATCACTTTTGAGGAGATGGACGTGCATTTTAGCTTTTTCACCGGGTAACCAAACACATACTAGGTGGTCTTGTCGAGCTTGCATTGGTGAGTTACTAATACTATGTAGATTGATAGTTTGATTGATAGTCACCAAAAATGAATGTCAATTTAAAGATTTTAATTTTTATTTGGAAACGGATAGTTAACTTTTCGGTCAGTTAAGTAGAAAAAAATCATGAGAGAGTATAGAGGTAGTGAGAGGCGATTCTTCTAGGGCAAACCTAGGACAACCGCGCCGGAGTTTCTCTCCGGCGGAGAGATACACAAGGGGGGCAAGGGGTCCTGCCGGGGTGGCAGAAAATGGGGGGGATGGGGGAGATTTGACTGTGGTTAGGTCAAGAAAAAGGAAAGCGACGCAACCGGAAGCAGGACGACGAGATAGGTCAAGGGTATCAGCACAACAAGGAGGAGCGGGACAAGCTAGGGTTAACGACAGGTGAGAGTTTGAGGACTATGACAGGCAACCACAACATCATTCCGAGTTTCGACGGTACGGTGCTCCGAAAGAAGGTAGGGTTTCCAAGATTGTGGGAGGTAGCATGGGTCTTTGGAAAGGCATGCATCGGGTATTGGGAAGGAAGACTCGGTCATCACAACTGAAGTAGACAAAGGCAATAAGGTTTCTTTCTATTTTACAAATTTTCCAGACTTTATGCCTTTGGTTCAATTACGGCAATTCTTCAAAGTGTGCAGTATGTTATCGGACGTGTACATTGAAAAGAAACAGAATTACAGAGGTCAGGTTTATGGTTTTCTTCGATCATTTCATTCAATTTTCTTGCATGGCGGGATGCCGCGATGTACTCACACTTTCTTCAAGGTTATCTGGTTTGCTTGTGTTTGGGTGATTTGGAAGGACCGCAATAACTGTATATTCAAAAATTCGGTGTTTACTCCATTGGTTCTAATTGAGAAAATCAAGTTACACTTGTTTTTGTGACTGAAAGCAAAACATGCTTCATTTAATTATTGTTATCACGATTGGTGGAAACATCCGCTACCTTGTATGGGTGTCCACTAATTTTTATGTTTTGTTGGTGCTCTTTTTGGCGGCTTGGCTTTGTAAACTTTGCTCGGTGGTGTTCTTTGCACTCCTTGTGCAGGGCACTTCACCGTTGTTGTTCTTAATATAATTCTATTTTGATTTGTGCAAAAAAAACTTTTCGGTTATTTTAATTTTTAAGTGTTTTAAAATGGAGAAATGCCATTTAAATTGTGCTTCAATTTTATTGTCCTTATACATGAAAATGCAATTTTATTTTTATAAGTTTTTTTTTATTCTCTCCAAATCAAATCAATGATATAAAAGAATATATTTTTATATGGTGTCAAATACATTGTCAATTTTTAGATGTTCAAATAACATTCTTTTTTCTTTAAAAAAAATAATAATAACATTCTTTTTAAAAGAAATATAAATACTACCACCAATTTTAAATGTTTTAAACATCTTATTTTTCGATCAATAGACTTTTTTTTATATTTTTAAAACTTCAAAAAATGATATTAAAATCATCTTTTTCAATAAAAATCGAGACTTACTGATGAGGGGTGGATCCAGAACTCTATCGAACAATGGGTCATGCTTTTTTCCAATAATAAATTGTATATAAAACTAAAGAACAAATAATTATTTTAGGTGTTAATAGTTTTATGAACTAAATTGACCAATCAAAAATGCATTGGAGGATTAAATTAACACCTAAAAACAAAATCGGATACCAAAATGATTAAGAAAAAAGATACTTGAAGATATGTTTGCAATATTGATATATTTAAGGACTGTAATGTAAAATGTGTCACACATTCAAAGACTAAAAAAATTGTTTATCCTAAAGTTAAACTACAATGATTTTTTTACAAGAACATAAAATATAGGGTTAAATAAGTAGATGGTCTCTATAAATATAAAAACTTTTAGATTTGGTCCCCTTAAAAATACTTCTTTGGTTTTTTGTCTTTCAAATTTTTTCCATCCACGTAATTAGTCATTGTTGTTAACTTTTCATTGACGGTGCTGACTTGGTAGTGCCACATATGTATTTCCATTTGGTGTGGCTATGCTTCGCCATATGTCATTTGTTTGGCTATGCGTACATCTTCCATATTGATCGTTATTCTTGTAAATGATATTGTGCATTAATATATTATTGATCAATGTTTGTCCTCCTATTTATTTTATTAGGTAGTAATTGTCGTCCCTATGTAATCTTGTGTCTTATCTGTAATCTGGGAAGCTTTTTCCTAAAGAATTGTTCAATACATTATTCAACTAGAATTTTGACTTGGTACCAATTTCTATCAATGAAGTAGGGAGGGAATATAGTAGTTTGGTATGTGAATCAAACTATGTCATCTTCATTTAATATTAATGTACATAGCATTGAATATAATATCATATTTAAAAAATGAAAATGAAAAATCAGCTGTCTAACATTATCCATCAAGACTAACTCTAAAACTTTAAGTGTCATGTGTTATGTATCAACTTGGGGCCTAATGTTCTTACAAGCCATGCACGCACCAAAAGCGCGCACGCGCATATGCAAGCACAAATATATCATATAATACAATAAAGCAAGGTTAGGAGTATCAAAGCTTGATAGGAGTATCAAAAATAATATATCACACTCACACAGAAAATATACATAAAAGTATCAAATCAAATGAAAAAATGGATGTAAGTCATATGAAAGCATTATCTTTGGATTTCATTACCACCGTGCCGGATACAATTGTCAATGTGGTATGTTTACAATCGCCTCCACTGGTCCTTCTATATATAATATTTTCTTCTAGGTTTTTTCACCTTCTTTCTTTTGTGGTACAAAAAAAATCAAAATTTAGAAATAAAATAATTTTATAAAGGACAAAGAACATTTAGGCATAAATTATTAAGATCAACGAAGATGAACCGATTTGTCTGACCTTATATATTTTTCTGATTTGTTTCTATCTTTATAATTGGTTGTTTCTATTTATTTATTTTTATTTTTTTACGTGCCTACTTTATGTGTGTATTTTCATCAATATTCCACAATATTTTAGATCAACATTATTTTAATAACATTTGCATTGAAGATGAAAATTAATTTCAATCTGACACCAAAAATGTTTTCAAATGATTTCATGAAGATGAGATCTCTTAACATCATTTGCTTCATAACTTAAAAATAATTTCAATTCAACAACAAAAAAAAAGGTTCATGAAGATAAAAAAAAATTCTTCTAATTTGTTCATGTTGGTTATGGATTTTTTTAGATAACCAAATTATGACCAACATTATCAATCAGTATCTTGACTTCTTCGCAGTCTATGGTGCAGAGAAGCACCTTGAAAGAATGATATTTTCTCTACTTTGAAAGAATGGTATTATTATTCACATGTATGAATTATTAATTCTACCGAAAATAATATGTGATGTAAATAGTTATTATCTACGTGATATATTAACTCTTAAAATCTTCATCATTATTTTAATCTATTGTAGCTTATACCACTTTCTTTTGTGAATTCGATGCTCTAACTCGCCAGACGTGCTGCACCAGAACAAGGAAGCCCAGTTTTTGGGTTTCCTCTCGGGAACCCATCCAATTTTCACTCCAAAACCCTGATTTTAACTAGTAACTTAGTAAAAAGAACTATTCTCACTAAAACACCAAAAATAACCTTCTTAATAAAATGACTAATTTACCTCTACTCGCCGAATAACCAGAATATCCCTTAGTCTAAAAATGACTAAAATACCCTTCCAGGCTAAAAATTCACTAATCCCAAATAAAATACACATGATGACAAATGAGTGCATATAAACACATATAATAAATAAATAAAATAATTCTAACAAAAAACGGGGTGTTACACCATACATGCACCAGAAGTGCGTGCGCACACACATACACACAAATATACCATACAATATAATAGAGCAAAATTGCTGCTACTAAAAAAATTATTATATGGGATAAGTTGTCTCTGATACAAATTTTAAAATAATTATTATACACAGGACAAATTGTCATTAATACAAATTTTAAAATAATTGTTATGCACGCGACAATTTGTCACTGCTAAAAAGTTAAAAATAAGTATTAAACACGAGACATGTTGTCAATGATAAACAAAATTAAAATAATTATAATACGCGAGACAGGTCGTCGGTGATAATTTTTTATAATAATTATTATATATGAGACAAATCATTGGTTATACAAATTATAAAATAATCATTATATGAGGAACAAGTTATCATTGTTAAACTTTTAAAATAATTATTATTCTTGTACCAAAAAAAAAAAAAAACTTCGAACCAAGTCGTCGGTGATACAATTTTTTTTTGTCAAGTAGCCTAGTGGCTAGAATTCAGCTTTTTCAAGGTGAATAAATGGGATGTCCGGGGTTCGAACCTCAGCCCATGCATGTCCCTGCCAACTGAGCTATGTTCATGGGATCAGCGATACAAATTTTAAAATAATTGTTATTGAGGAGCGAAGGTGTCATAGTTCAAATTTTTAAAATCATTATTATACACAGGATATATTGTCATTAATAAAAAAATTAGAATAATATATACACATGAGATAAGTCATCACTAATATAAATTTTAAAGTAATTATTATATATGGGACAAGTCATCGGTGATATAAATTTTAAAATAAAAAAAATAAAAATCATACAAAGTGCAGACCGTCACTATTAAAAATTTAAAAATATTTGTTATACACATGATAAGTCGTTAATTATACAAGTTTTAAAATAATTATTATATACACTAGCGTTTATTGCGCTAATGCGTATAAATTTTGAACAATATTTTTTTATGAAATTTTGATTAAAATTATTTTGATTTTAATTAAAATTATAAGTATAGATAATAAATATTTTGCAGTTTATAACAAATTGTACTCATCTTTTTGAATAATATCAACAATATAATCTATAACTATTAATCTATAACTATATAATAACTATTAATAAATCTCTCAAAAAAAAAAACCTATTAATAAAGGCAATACTTTATTTTGGTGTAGCTTTTTTTTAAATACCAAATTGTCCTTATACTATTACTATCTCACGTTGCTGGTTAGTAAAAAAAAAAACTGTTGTCTTACAAACTAATACTCCTACAACCACTAGATACAGTACAATCATTTTTTTTTCTTTTTCAGTTTCATTATCAAAACACATCAATCCAAAGCATTATGCAATTGAAAGACTGTTGATATAGAGAAAGAAATAAATTTGTGCAAGACAAGTAAAGAACAACTAATTTTATCCTACTATTCCAAAACACTGGTTCCACCTACTTTTGCATTAGATTATAATTGTTTTGTATAATAGTGTGCATCCAAATCACTTGCATGTTTTTTTTGTTTCTTTTATAATGATTCTTTTGGTTGCTACTTACATGCATTCTGAAACAATTGCTATAAAATTTAATTTTCCACGACTAGCCTAACGCGTTGACCAATCATCTTCATTTTGTAATGAAAATGGAAGAAAATACAAAAAGTTGCTACATATATTATGATCATAACTTTTGCCCTGAATGTTTTACCATTTACCTTTTTCATATATGATTTTTATAGCCAAAACTAACTAGATATTAAGTAACTTCATGTTAGAGAAGTACATGTCCTATTAGTCATCAAATTGATGGTGGGGGCTTTAGGTGTGGGATTTCAGTGACTTTGTGTTGGATGACTTTGGTGACTTAATATATTTTAGAGGAAAGAGAGTGATGATGGAATGATTAAAATAAATTATTTTGATGAGAGAGAATTATTGGTTAGGAGAGAGATAGAGACAAAGACGCCGAAAGGCACCAAAGCCAAAGGCACCCAAGTGCTACCCGGGCTTTAGAATGGGGTAGTCAACTATATACATTCACTAAATTGATGGTGTGAGCGTAGGTATTTGTGTCTGTTGTGCAGCTTGAAAGAATATGTCTCTTCTCTTCAAATGTATTTATCAATTTGGGACGAATCAATTATTAATAATAGATGAGTGCTATGGACACTCTCTTTCTAACACTCTCTCTAACAATCACTCTTTTATTGGGTGAAATTCATGTGGGTACCACACATTGGAAATGGATCTCACATAAAGTGGTGAGACCCACATGAGTTTCACCCAATAGAAGAGTGAGTGTTAGAGAGAGTGCTAGAAAGATAGTGTTCCTAACATTTCTCTTAATAATAATACGTTTTTTCCTCGCATTTCTCTTAATAATAATAATAATGCACGAAACTGTTAGAAAGTGTTAGAGAGTGTTTGATGACTAACTTTTTCACGAGGATCCAAATATACTATAATAATAGTAACTATATGAATTAGTTTAGAAGTAATTCTTCCTCATTCAATTTTGTTCTATTGCCATATCTCTCTCCCAAACTCAATATCCTCAAGAAAACTTAACAATTTATGTTTCAAAATTTCCTTAATTTGTGGGACGAAAAATTTATAGTTTTCAAAACCTTAAATATTATAGAATGTCACAAATCATAACTAAATTGACTCTAATAATTGAACTTAAAAGACACATTGAATCATCATTTGAAAATAAAACTCAAAATATATTGATTTATTCAAAAAGAAATTAAAACAAAAAATTAATTCAAATAATGATTCACCAAATTGTCTTTTAAATATAAAAAAAAGCTAATAACGACAGTCTAAAAATAGTTCAAAAAATGAATAAAGTAATCTTTATCGACTTTGTCCATTCTAAATTGTTATATCTTTCAACATCATTGGACATAAGTCAATCAAGACTACTTTTCTTTATTTTCCCTTATCTTTTGAGGTAGTTTTCGAATGAGCACTATTTTATTTTCTCTTGCTTCAATTTTTCCTTATTTGCACACTTTATGAATTGATCATTTTTAACTGGAACAGTTATAAACTTGATTGCGCAAAGAGAATAATAAATACTGAATTCTCGAACAAGTCGTATAATAGTTGAAATTACTGAATTTTCGAACAAGTCATATGATAGTCAAAATTATAGTGTCTTAACAAGATTAAATGTTTACATAATATGCTCCTAACATTTTCTTTGCCTAATAACCTTAGTGAAATACCCACTCTCCAGTAAGAGTTTATCTTTCTCTATATTGTCTTTCTCTACATTGAAAATGGATCCCACATAAAATGTTGAGACCCACATGAGTTTCACCCAATAGAAGAGTAAGTGTTAGAGAGAGTGCTAGAAAGAAAGTGTTCCTAGCATTTCTCTTAATAATAATACGTTTTTTTTCCTGTCATATTGCTATCCTATATATTCATCCATTCCCTTCCCATTACCATTTTTACTAAATCTTCATTTCTTATGATTACTACATTTTTATTGACACCTTTTCAAAATGCCTTCACTACGTCCATTCATTTCAGTGTTGTAGTAACTTTTTAAATGCTTCTTTTAGTTACACAGTTTGACAAACAACATAACAATAAGGAAAATAATCGAGGTCAACGATCAAGGGAACACCAAAGGGAAAGACGGATTCAAAGTGCAAGAATTTGGAGGCAAAATATGAGCACCAAGTAGAGACAACAAGAATTGTCTAGAAGGCGATCAAATTACAAACAGTCGAAAGACAAAGGGAAACAATTGCAGGAAACGAGATCCACAAACAAAGAGCCCATGATGACATTTTAAGTTATGACAAATTTAAATTGTGCATCGTAACGTGTTCAACGATCATATGACAATAAGGTTGGACCAAATAGTCAACGTATTAGTTCTTCTTAATTTATTTCAAAATACGTTTTCGTATATGAATTTACAATGTATTGATTATTTTTAATCAATTAACCTCCTTACTATCTATTGCAACTTACTTACCAGCTTTTAGATTCGGCATATATGAGAGGATCTCATTACAATGAAGCGGGACCAAGTAGAAGAAATTTTGATGACACTATGAGTGGTGAGTACAATAATTTCTAACATTTACTTAAATTCAGTAATTGCATATCTACTTTTAGTAATTACTAATTTTAAAGCACATATTGATACAAACTTAATGTAATCTTACAGGGTCTCCAACCCCAAATGTGGATCTCTGGTACCACAACTAATGACGCAACGTCATACTACAATCAAGGTACACCATAAAATTTAGAAAAAACTAAAAAAACATTTATAAGAAAATGTGATAAACTTTGGTCAATTTTTAATTTCATTTGATCCATATATACACTTATATAGTCATGTGGAAATTTAATTATATAGAGAAGAGTAAATATATTGTATAGATATGTTATCGCAATACCCAAACAAAAAAGAAAGGATAAAAGAGTAGCACCAATAAATTTTTATTCATCAGGTTTTTAGTTATTATATTTATGAATGACAAACTATATATTAATTTATTTTATAAAAAAAACACAATGAAAATATATACGTTTGCACCGTAGAAAAAGCGGACAGACGAACACGGGAGTGCACGTCTGGACGCTAGTAAATATAATACTCCCTCTAGTCCTATTTATATGAAACATTTAACTTTTTTTAATTCACTGCATAAATGATGTATTTGGTCTATATTCTAGATCACATACATCAATTACTCAATGAATCTAAAAAGTCAACTTTTTCTTATAAATAGGACCAGAGGGAGTATCAATTTTTTTTTATTAGAATCACTTGTATTGTGGAGCGGCAATTAGAACAACAAAATATATCCTATCATCAAATCAAATACAGAGTATCTTTTTGAATATCACTGATAAAATAGCATTCTGATGGTCAAATTTATGATTTTGTATTCTTTTTATATATACTAGCAAAAAAATGGGCACTCACGCCCCCATTTTTCCGTTCTTTTTATTGCACTAACACGTGCAAACCACGAATGGTATCTTATATGAAATTTTGATTTTGATTAAAATTATAAGTACAAATATTTATGATTTTCAAATTGTGAAAAACTCAAAAAATCATGTTTATATTTTTCAATAACAACAATAATTTATCAGATATAATATAAATCCCTCCTTCAAAAAAAAAAAAGAAGATATAATATAAATCCTTATTTTTTTTCAATACCACCAACAATATAACATTAATATAGGAAAATTTGTTTAAGGGTATAATTAGAATTATAAAAAATTATTGACAAAAAAAAAAGAATTATAAAAAATTTAGTTCAAAATCTCTATCCCCATCATAGATAATATTGTTTCTATTGTAGTGAGATCTTTTTTATTTGAAATATAGTGAGATATTTTCTATTATTAAAAGATAAAATAGTAAATAAAATAGTTTAAATGAAGGGTAAAATAAGTAATAAAAAAGACAGTTCAAAATCTTGTATTTTAAGTCTATTTTCTTGATATATAGTATAGATATATAATATATATTTTTTTGAAAATTATAGATATATAGTATAGATACAAGTTGTCATTCTTGTAAAAAAAAAGAAAGATACAAGTTGTCATTACTAAAGGGTATTTTTGCAAATCTCCGTCTCTCTCCTTTTGACCCGACAAACATATTGCAAATGAGTAAACCATCAAATTGATCCATGTCTTTGTAAGCAATTATCAAATTATTCATTAACTCTATTAACATTTCAAAATAGTCCATATATTTATCAAAAATATCTCAATTAAGTATATGTCTTTAAATTTTTGTGCCATGGCAAAGAACCTAATCGAAATACTTTTAGCAAAAATACAAACAAATTTAAAATATTAATATAGTCATGGATTAATTTGAGAATAAATGATTTTGGTGGTTTGGTTTACCTACCTTATTCGAAAGTACAAGTTAATATTTTTTTTTTGTCCCGTGAGCATAGCTAGGAGCCGAAGTTCGAATCCCGAACAACCCAGGTGAATTCTAGCCACTAGGCAAAAAAAACAAGTTAATATTTTTTTAGGTTTCTCCCTTGAGGGGTAATACGGGTATTTTGCGCGCGAACCCTATTTCCTTCTCTGAATGTGAGATGTGATTCTCCCCTTCTCTGCCTTTCAGCCCCGAACAGCCTCACTCCACCGTTGAACCGCCGCGCAAGACCAGGTTACTGTCAATTGCTTTCTTATTAGTGATTTTTTTTTATCAACAGATCCAAATCACTGACATAAACATTTATTTATAATCTTATTTATCTACTTTGTTATCAACAATTGTTATAAAATTACTTCGTCTTGGGAGTTTAATTTTGAAATTACTGTTAACACTCAACCAATAACAATGGAAATAATAACGCAGAATTGAATCCATATCCATTCTTGTAAAATACCTTCATCCTATGATTTTGATTTCATTTCATGAAGTTTTACTTCTACAGCATTTCTGTACTTGATTACTTTTTTTTTGTTGTTGCAGAAAACTATATAATAAACAGTGTTGATGATTTGTGAATATGAATAAGCTATTGGAATATGGGAGGACTGCCATGTTTTATATCAGGGTACTTTCTGGTTATGAAGAGCGAAGAATACGGAATTATAGGATGCAGCTTGAACAGCGCGTCCGAGAGGTCTTACATCTTATCTTACTTAATTATTTACATTATTGAGTTAGTTTTTCTTATCCTTTAGAAACCATAGGAGTGTTGTTAGCATTTAGACGGGACTTGGGGATTTCATTTGAATGGGGGCTCTTTGCAAATTGCAAAAGTCAGGAGGTTAGTCTGATTTTGAAAATCAAATAGACATGCTTTATTTTAGAGACAAAGGAGGAACGTTTTCGTAGCTATTATTTGAAACAACAGAGAACCACATTAATGAATGCAAGGTGTGTGATAGATTTTAATGGAGCAGGCGTGATGCATTTACTGATTTTAGATTTAGTCTAACATTGTATTTTTAACGGCCAGTCAATTTTTTTATAGAACTATCTTCTCCGAACACAAGACAAATAAACAGAAGTTACTAAATCAAAGTGGAAAGTAAATACCCTCTTAGGCAAAAAGGCCAACTGCCAACCAAAACTGCGAAAACTGAAAAGACCAGGAAATAGTGCCAAAAGCAAACTACGTAAAATAAACTCCATAAGCCTATTGTGCTAGAGGCACACAAGAATAAACCTAAGCCTGCCGATTGAACACCAGCAGGCAAATAAAGCACCTTCACACAGGAAAACGACATCCACAACACCAAGGAAATCCCCTGTAGCAGATTAAACAATTCTGCACCAGAGATGTGACAAAAACCAACAAAACACACAGGATCCCGGAAAACGCTGTAACTTTTGTTGGAGCCGGGTTTTTTCCAAATTTTATCAAATAGGAATGATTTCTCCGCCTCCAAATTTCTTTCGTCCAGAAACACTGGTGCAAACATGCTATAGGAAGATTTCACCAAAAATACTCCCTCACTATCCTGACTCCAGCTCCATACATTCTTCCACCCTCAAGGTGACTGATTCCAACAAAGACAACGACTCCTCTAACGACTGAACCTCCCACACAAATATCCTCCTTCGCCAAATAAAGTCCCACCTCCACATCTCTCCCCTCCACTCTTCCATATTCAACAGCTTAGAGTCTTTTTGATCCGAGATAGAAAATAATCATGGAAAAGGCTCGCCGAGAGGAGTACCGCCTACCCTAGGGTCCAACCAGAACCGCGTTTGCCCACCGTTCCCCTCTCTCCTAGCTACAGACCTGGAAAACCAGTTTGTACTAGTCTCCATATCTAGAGAACAAATATCCTACGACCACGAGGATGAGGTATATGGGAGAGCCACATCACCCAAATTAACTCTATTCCGATTCCGGATTAACCTCCAACTCCATTTTGCTAGCAAACTCAGATTCACCACTCTCACATCTCTCACTCCTAGCTGACCATTTCTTTTTTATTGACAAAACATTCCATTTCTTTCTAAATTCCAAACCACCTTCTTCCAATCCAGAACAAACATTTTCATGTAAGAAAGAAGATCGGAATGGAATTTAAAACATAGCTGATGAGAACGATCCGACCATCACAAGCATCTTAAATCATTTTGATAGTCTGATTAAGAAGCATCAGGTTTTAATTGAACTGATCTAACAATAGGTAAATAAAAAGGGTAGTTAAGGGTGACGTCTAAGGTGATGCACCAACACCAATTATATTACTCACCGGTGCACTAGGAAAAAAAATCACCGTTAGATTTAATCAATGGTGTCTGAATTTGTTAAAAATAAATATAAAAACATCTACATGTTTCCTCATGCAATCCTGCGCCCCTACCTCGTCCCATATGTGTCCTCTCTCCAACTCAATTAAAATCTGCAGAAAATGGTTTTTGAAAATAAAACAACTGCGACAAATAAAAACATCAAACTCCAAACCATGATAGATTTTGATATGGACAAAACGTATTTTACATTAAACATACTCCAGAAAAGTTGATTAGAGAACAAGTCATCAACCACATACACTTGAAAAATTCAAAGTTATAATGGGCTTATTTTTTCCAAATTTTTGCCAACGATTTTATTCACAAGCTGTAAATTGAGGACTCCTGCAGATCCTCAAGAAAAGGGTAACAATGGTGGAATAGAGAAGAAAGAGTAGTCTTGTGTTATTTGGGTGATCTCGTAGTTCTTGGTTTGTGAAGATACGTTGTTAGGCGCCCTGTTTTTTCTTTTTCCACCAAGTCCAACTAAACCTGCATTCGATTGACAGTTGTCCATGTACTGATGACTAGTAATATTGGCATCCTTTTTGGTCCTCTGTAAATTTGCCCTACGACTCTGGAGCAATAGCTTCAGGAAGATATATGGGGATTTTTTTTTATAATTAAGATATATGGGGATTTGTTCGTCCAAATGAAAGACCATAATATGAATAACATTATTTTGCATTCGCACCAAAAGCATGTTCACAATTTTGTCAGAAATATAAACTGCCAACTGGGTCACCTTCAAAAGCAAGTGAACCAAGTTCTTTTATTTGCAGCAAGTAGGTCAATGTGGGGGCACTAAATCCCAAGTTTACCCCAAATACTATAAGTTATGCTTCACTTGGTCAAAAAAGATCATTTTAAGGGTAACCGGGTAAGTTTGGTAGTTAGAGAAAGAATGGCGGTGAAAGAAAAAAATATCTCTTAAGGAGAGAGAAAGATGGTGTTTCGAAGTTCCTATTTACATTGGGGAAATATAAACCTGACATTCAGTTTTTGTTGCGGTGAAGGTGGATACATGATTTCCTCTTTTGACAATACCTGCTTGCTCTTGAAGTCTTTCTGATATTTATTATCTTATTTAATCAATTTCTGATGTGTATGATTTTCTCTTGTGAAAAGGCACAAGCAAGGAAAGCAGCCATAAATAAAGTACCCGAGCAGATTATTTTAACTGAAGTCCGTCGTATGGTTGAAGAGATGCAAGCTTTGAACAAGAAGCTGGAAGAAACAGTAAGTGTATGTTTGGTTCCACTTTTGGAGAAATCTAAATTGGTTCTAGAGGTGTAGAATTGATTTTGACATGTTTGGTTACTCTAGAGTAGAATTGACTTTGGGTCCAAAATTTAAGTAAGAAATTGGAGCTTTTAATTCTAAAATTGATTTTTACACTCATATTGTTCAACTCAATTTTAGATGAATGAATCCAATCCAAATATAAATCACTTTACTTTCAGCCAAAGTTAATTTTAGAGAATCAATTTACTCAATTAATTTTTCTCACCGCATAAACAGGCACACAAGAAGTTGTATTCTCATGAAAAAGATATGAAATTTTTTAAATTTTGATTTTTTTTTGAAAATTTTAATCCATTTCTTTCACTTGTGAATATGAAGGCTTAATTTTCAATTGTAAAAATGTTTTATTTATTCTTCTTGAGAAGATCTACTTCGACATATTGCAAACTTCTGTGTGAAATGCAATTTTTCCCTAGTTTCGTTGATATTGAATTTGCACCATTCACATTCTTTCATTTTGTTTTTTGTGGGATAAAACATTCATACTGTGTCATGTTTGTCTTAATTGAAATCTTTATGTCATACTAAAGTTGTGTGATATATGACTTCTTTTCATTAATGCATGCTCTACAATTGGTTCATTTATAGCACTCAAATTTGTTGCATAACAAGATGCAATTTACATGCAGGAGGTAGCCATCGAAGAATACTTCAAGCCTCTTGACAAGGAGGCAGAGATTTTGATGACAATGCAACTACAAGGGGAAGAGAAAACTTCGGAGATGATGATGAAAGCACTACAGGAGCAAGCTATGCGTCAACAAGTTGAAGCAGAAAAAAGTGCAAGTATGCATCAAACAGACAACATTGAAACCAACCAGAAGGAATCTGAGTCTGTGGTGAAAACGTGTATAGGAGAAGAAGAAAAAACTTTGAAGGACGGTGCGCATTAATTAAGAAGAAAAGAAAGAAAAACTTAGAAGAACAAACTATTTGAATTATTTAAAATTGCATCTTGATGTGCGATCATGTTAGCACTAAGCTTTTTTTATGAGGAATGGAATGGTTAAATAATATAATTCCTGTATGTCCGAATACATGTAAAAACATGTAAATTTTGTCATTATACCTATTTGAGTACCCGAATGAGCGTGGTGAATACTGTTAGTTACTAGTTCCCCAATGGAGGAGGATTGGGGGAGCTGAAATTGTTCTCGTCCCATCCCCAAGTTCATTTGAGTTATGCATGGTTCTTCTAAAAAAAAGGTAACTGTGATGATTTTAATGATAAAATGAGTTTCGTTTACAAAAGCACATTTACTAATTGTAGTGATAGTGAGTAGATTAGTTGATATAAAGCGTGTTAGTGCAAAATAATAATTAAGAATTGGAGTGGCTTATTGGCAATTCTTAATTCAATTAAGAATTGGAGGCCATTTTGTTATTGGCAATGACACTTGTCCAAGTACTCCTGCAATTTTTGAGATCGCACTAAAGATAAATATGTTTTGATAAAAAAAAATATATTATTGTTAAAGAGATTAAGTGCTTATTGGTAGAGTAGACTTGTTAAAATGTTGGAGGTGTTAGGTTGAAGGAATTAAGTGCTCAAATTGAAAACGGTAAATTTGAGTGATACATAGAAACTAGTGTGTGTTTTTTGAAGGGACACAGAAACTAAACCAGCGTTGGAGAAAAGGTTTACATCACAAATATGATTTCTCCGATTACACTTTCCTGACCAATGGGTCAAAGGCTAAAAGCCATGCATTGGATAATTACAGTAACTTGTAAACAAGGCCGAAACTACTACACACGTTTCACCGTCAATTACGTTCACGTACATGAACATGGCCATGTATGTATCATAAATAGTCATAAATGGTACCCGTTATCATGTCTTCTCTTCTGTTGGCATTTGTCCAATTGTTTTAATTCTTTGGACTCACGTAAGCTCAAACCAAAAGAATAGATTAACAACCAATGCAATTTGGAATCAATGCTATAAATTTTTAACTGTTTAATAGAGATAAAATTACAACTGAACCGTTAAAATAATCAAACCTTAGTAGAAATCTAATTAAGCTTCGACAAACTGAACTGTACATTGATTCAAACTTTTGGTTAAGATCATCTTCGATTTCAATTGTAGAAATATATAGATCGATTTTTTCTTAGTGCCAATTTGGATAAATTGGTTTAACTTCTTTAAAAAAGAGAGTATAGAATGGGTGGTGGCTGTAGTGAACTGGAATGCATTCTGTTATGTTTGAAACTGATTGTAAATATGTAGCTTACGCTTTTACCTTACCAAGTATACCCTTAAATGAACTTGGCGATATTATATCTCAAGGTAGAAGTCTTTTGCCCATTATTAAGCGTGTGTTTGGTTGTATGACGGAGATAATTTTGGTTAAAAGTGATTCTACCTAAAACTAAAACTGAATTGTATTTGAATACATTCATATAAAAGTAAGTTGAGATATAAATTTGTATTCGAAAATCAATTCTAAAATTACAAACTGTTCTACTCAACAACAACCAAACACGTGGTGGAACCAAACATACACCAAGTCTACTATGCAATGTCATTTTTTTTAAGGATACTATCGAGGGAAACAAATAAGGTAGCACATAGTATTATAACTTCCTTATCTCATTATAATACACATATTTTCTATGATGTACCAACTACTTTGTACTCATCAATTATGAATGAAATGAATCAGTTTTATCTTTGCTATTTTTTTTTAAGGAATATTTTCTAATTATTATTATTACTATATTTCTTTTTTGCAAATTGACATTTTTTTATACAACAAAAATAAACCATGGGATCATAGAACACACAAAGATAAAATAAATTAGAGTTTTGGCTCTCAAAATCACAAGACAAGACAATTTACTCATTCAAGATTTTGATATAATAACGTACAATTTACTTCATTAAATTAGAAAATGTAAGTCAATTTAGTCTAGTCTACTGAAATACTAATTAATAAAAGTCCTATATTTGGCACTGAATAGTCAATTTAATATTTTCCAAACATCACTATAATAAGTCTTTATTTATTTCCTTCAAAAAACTTTTTATTTATTCATAATTCCAACAAAATTGTATTTGTGAAAAAACAAATAAAAATTGTAGAAGAAGAAGAAGAGAAACTCCTCCAAACCCACCTAAAAACCAAACTCAACAAAACCGTGACCCTCTCTTTCTTGTTCCAAACTCACAACACAACACAACACAAAGATCTTGTTTCGTAGTGCTTCCTTATAAAACCAAACTCAACTGCTTCCATTGTTCTGCCGGAAAATTCATACTCCGTTCCTCCGACACCCCTCAGCTGGGCTTTTCTTTTTGTTGCTCAGATCTTCATCTCTATTTCCGGTACGTTTGGTAGTAGTTTCTGTAATTGATTCTTTCTTCAGTTTCATAATCTAAAACCCCTAAATTGAAACTTCACTGTAACTCAACTTTAACTTTTGTGTGTTACTTCATTTTCTTTTCCCCTTTTTTTAGAAGGAAAATTTAAATAAATTTATGATCCTTCAAGTTATTATTTGGTAGATATAGTTGCTGCTATTTGATTAATGAATCAAGCTTGTTTATGTTTATTGGCACAATTTTTCATCTTTACTATTCTGGAAAAAACTGTGGCTGTTTTGATTGGCTTATTTTGCTTCCAAAAATAGATTATCATTAACTTCTTAAGAGACTTTTTGCTTGATATGCTAATCTAAATATGAATCTTTTCTTTGATGGTAGTTCTCATAGAAATTGCCACATGCTTTTGTAATTGGGGAGCTACTAATTTCGGGTCATTATCTTTCTTTTTTGTGTCAAAGAGATCACATGAGTTGCTTAGCCTTTTGAGTTAATTTGGTAGGTTATTGAGGAAAAGTGCAAACTTTTCTTGCATATATGGTTTATTTCAACATCAGCGGCTAGCTATATTTGGTTCCTTTGTGGTTACTTCAAAGAAACTTTAGCACATTTATAGACCGCACCTTCTAGAAGCGCTCTCACTTTCCTAATTGTCGTTTGTCTTATGCTGGAAAAGTTCAACTGAATGTCACTATGATTAGTTCCTTTGCACATGGTTATGGTTTGTTGATTACCTTCATAAATAAGTAGAAGCAAACTAATTTGTCTGTCATTTTCATATTGAGGATTTTACTTGATATTAGGAGATACGACATGCCAAACGATATAATTCTTTGCTCTCATAAAGTAATTATCCCTTATTCTTAGGAGTTTGAACCATTATCCGGTTTGGTTTATTAATATATCTTTTCTTTATTGTTTTTTCCTTCAGCAGGGGTTTTTCTTCTTTAAACAAGCATATTTGTTTCTTATACGGAGGATACCTTCTAGTTGATGAATGGTGAAGCGTGACTTCTGCATATAGTTTTATGAGCATACAGCTAGGGAAGTTCCGATATAAATGGGGACAGTTACTCGCAGGTCTGATAATTGGTGATAACTAACTTGGTGGTTTTGTTTGTATTGATAAAAGTTGTGTATGCTAGTTTATGTCAATAATAACATAGTTGTGTGACATTTATGTTTCATTGGATGCAGTTCTAATGGTAGAAAACCAAGTGAAATTATGAGGCTTATTGTGACAACTTTTATTGGAGTAGTTTTTGGTTTCTTTCTAGGAGTGTCGTTTCCAACATTGTCATTAACAAAGGTGTAGACTTAGTTTCTTCTTCCTCTTTATGGCATACCTTTGTGCTGTAGTAGATTATTTTCAGTTGTTTTTTGTTATTGGATCCAATGCTAAAAGTGCAAGCTGCATAACAATTTGCAGTTCAATCTCCCATCTGGCTTGCTTCCCTCAATTGATCTCTCTTACATTGAAGAAAGATATACAGGCCGTCGTGCTTGGTCTTTTATAAACAATAGTAACAGAAGAGCTTCACCAAATCACTTATCAAATGACACATCAAAGGTACATACTGTATCATGTCATCATTATTAAGGACATTTTCATGTTCTTGTTCATTAATCATTGATACATTATTGATATGGACTTTCAAGAATGATATTGTTTTATATAATACTGGGAAAATGGATACTTATAGTCTGTACTCTGTATATTGATCAATAGCATGCTCCTTATTTTGTTGTTTCTCTACAGATATGGGTTCCATCAAATCCAAGAGGAGCAGAAAGTTTACCTCCTGGCATTGTTGAAGCTGAGTCGGACTTTTACTTGCGTAGATTGTGGGGCAAACCCAGTGAGGTGTGTATCTTAAGACAGTTTATAGGCCTAATATGGTTATAGATTACACATATCATGAACCTTCTGACCTTAACTGTTTACAGAGGATTTAACTAAGTTGACATTTTCAGGATTTAATGTTCAAGCCAAAGTACCTTGTGACCTTCACTGTTGGCTATGAAATGAAAAAAAATATTGATGCAGCCGTGAAAAAGGTCTTTCTTAGTCTGCTTGCTTTCTCTGTTTGACTGTGATTGTTGATGCGTCATGTCTGACTAAAAAAATATCTACTTGAACAGTTTTCAGAGAACTTCACAATCCTTCTATTTCATTATGATGGCCGAGCTAATGAATGGGATGAGTTTGAATGGTCAAAGAAGGCTATTCATGTGAGTGCTCGCAAACAGACTAAATGGTAAGAAACCAGTGTGTTATTAACTTTTGGATGAAAGATTTTCATTGTGGCTTTTGCAGTTAATATACTTAATAGTGCTTAACCTAATTAAAAGTGAGTTGCTATTCCATAATTGTTATCATATTGACTATTTGAGTTTTTACCCTTCTAGGTGGTATGCCAAGCGATTTCTGCATCCTGACATTGTGGCACCATATGACTATATATTTATATGGGATGAAGACTTGGGCGTTGAGCATTTTAACGCCGAAGAGTGAGTATTTGATATGAGAAGGATATCTTTAATGTTTTTTTTTGGGTTAAAGTTTCATATGCCTCTGTCATTTCAAGTGCAGGTACTTAAAACTGGTGAAGAAGCATGGCCTGGAGATTTCACAGCCTGGTTTAGAACCCAATAAAGGGTTGACATGGCAAATGACAAAAAGAAGAGGAGATAAAGAAGTTCACAAGTAAGAATGAATAGAGTCCCATAGCAGTTTGTCACAGTTCATGTTTTTTTGCGAGAATGTGCGCTAACTATTGATTTTCTTGGATTTTTATTAGAGTGACGGAGGAGAAACCGGGTTGGTGTTCCGACCCCCATTTACCTCCTTGTGCAGCGTAAGTAACTGCCAGTGTAATGTATTAGTCTTGTATTATCTGGTCGACCGGGCAGTATCTAAGCACGCATTCTCTGTCACATGAATGCAGGTTTGTTGAGATTATGGCTCCAGTATTCTCGCGAGAAGCATGGCGTTGTGTGTGGCATATGATTCAGGTTGAATGGCTAATCCTAACCGTTTTAAAAGATTCCCACTAATTAGTTGTTTAATGATTCTTTAAGCACTTAGTAAATTACAATTGTATAACTCTTGGCATTGCAGAATGACTTGGTCCATGGATGGGGACTTGATTTTGCCGTTAGAAGATGTGTTGAGGTTAGTTGATTCTCACATTCTCTAAAATCATCAAGCTTCTTCATTCTTACTTCTACGGCATGGCCTTAGCAGTGGCTTACAGGAGAAAGTAAAAAACTAAAAAATTTACAATCTAGACATGTGCGCTTGAGCTTTAAGCTAACCACTTTTTCCTGATATAGCCTGCACATGAGAAGATTGGAGTTGTCGATGCTCAATGGATTGTTCACCAAGGTGTTCCCACACTAGGAAATCAGGTAAAAATTTCCCCATTATTATTGTATATCAAACTTAATAAATTTACTCGCAAATGATACTGCAAAAATGCTTACCAATTTTCCTGTTATTTGCAGGGTAAAACAGAAACCGGGAAAGCACCATGGCAGGGGGTATGTATTGCATTTTTCACCTGATATGTCACTTGGATTTTTATTTTCTCCTAACACTACAAGTATATTAAACTAATCAACAAGCTGTGAAGTAGTCTTTATCTTATAAGCTTTGATTATGAATTCTGCTTAATGTTTGAATATTGTTGATGGCAGGTGAGGGAGAGATGCAGGAAGGAGTGGACCATGTTTCAGAGTCGGTTAGCGAATGCAGAACATGCATATTTCAAGTCCGGCGGTGGTATTGATATGTCTAATTCCACTGGTCATTAGAGACAAAGCTCGAAGCTTGACTTATACACAGTTATGGTCGCCATTATGTGTAGACTCCCCTCCCCCCTTTTTTGAAATATATTCTTATGTAACATTTATTACATGAAATAGAGTCCTAGCTAGGGACCAAACTTAAATCCAATGTAGAACTTGAGAGCTGATGTGTGATAGATTAACTGAAGAAAATTAATACTGCGTTATGTCTCATAAATTACAGTAGAGGTTGCTTATTGGTTTGTAATCCTGAGAGGTGTCACTTGTTCTTTCTTTCATATTCTTTCTACTTAGTTTACAAAGATTATGAAAATAGAAAATTGTCCTTAAAAGTATACAAAATCAGTCTTTGAAGTATTTTTATTAAGATGTTACTGACTAAAGACAGATTTTTATATATTTTATGGATTTAGAGGATTGGTTTTTATATATCTTATGAATTACTTATTATTAATTACTTGTATTTGAGCAACCACGTTTTCAACTCTGGTGAACTTTCTAGATTCTTTTCAGAATGGACATCGTGGCCACTATTTTTTTTTTCCTCAGCCATTTAAATCAAATTATCAATATAGTTTAGGTTAAATTGAATACTTAAACAACTATACATGTCCATGATTCTGACAACTCAACTTGATCATTCAAAATTGGAATGCGGTGGGTATATTTAAAGAAGCAATCAAAAGCATTTTGCAATTTTCTTTGGCAATTGGTTTGGTACGTTCATGTCTTGTGTTGTGTGAGCTTCCAGCAAAGTTCAGGAAACTCAAGTTTCAAAGAGTAGGTTGTAACTCGTGTGTTTTACACAGCAGCAAAGCTTTCTCTTGAGCTTTTTGTCAAGCTGAAAGAAAATTATTCACTATTTATTGTTAGTCATACATATAATGCAATATAATTATTTAAAAGTCTAACAGAATCAATTTAGGGTATTGGAAAAATGATAATTTATGTAATATTGAATGATCATGTCTATGATTCTGACAACTATTTATAATAATTTTTTATGTTAAAGTGGCAATTAGGAGTATCACATACCATCATGTATGTACATACCTTTTTCTCTCAACACACACCAATAGAGGCCTTAAACTTAAACCTACATTGTTTCTCTAGAAAGATTTTATTCTTAGTGAAACTGTAATACTACTTCTTACAATGTTATAAAGCATGGTAGAGAGAGTAGTTTTTTTCGTGGAGCATGCAAGGATGTCAATATAGTAATCACACATTTTTTTTTTGTTGATAAAATAAAGTTTAGGTGAGTTAAGTAGTGATACCATTTCTACTTACATTTCATTAGTGTTGATTGAAGTAAAGATTTTTTTTTTAAGACAATAAGTTAAGTGTTGACTCCAATTGTGATCCGACGGTCGAAATCGGTGTTTGCGTTATTGCATAAGTATAGTAATCCAACACCATGCTTTTATAAGCAAAGGGTAAGAACCATGCTTTATTTGCCTACCTCATGTTGATTCTTTTTAAATGTTTCTATTTCCAGCTTCTATAATTCTTAAAATTTGGTATAATATGGGATTGTTATTAACATCAAAGTGTTTTTTATTTTATTTTTAAATTCATCCCTCCCTCATTTTACCTCTTTATTTTCTTTCAAATTTCATCTTACCATCCAACTATATTTCTAGAGATGACGTTTGTCAAAAAAAAACTTACACGGCCGTTCAAAAACAAAAATAAATAACAACTTACACTAAAATTTAATTTAGCTTCTTCGGGGAAAATATCTAAACCAATTGTCATAATCAAAAATCAAAATCTTCCTTTCCTTATTTATAGGGTACAAGTCAAGTCACGTCTATTGTCCAAGCCTTTGACAGACTACAAATTAAGTAAGTAACGTAGGGTCACATAATCGGTACGTGTTACATTTTTAAATCACACAAGTATACGCTCATGTACAAAATAATAATAAACTAAAATACTCTCCTTCAAAAAATAAACTAAAATACTCATCAATAATAAAACACATAAAGATTAGACATTTGAGTTGAGATCAATCAAATGTGAACACAATGATATTATATGTGTTTTTCATTCATTCAATTAATGCCATTCCATATTTTCATATTAATATATTTACTTTTAGTAATATTGCACATGTTAGACAAATCCTTTAAAATAAATTTAAATGTTGAATAAATTTTATCTATGGCGTGCCTTGGAAGAAGCCATTTGTTACCGAGCTTTATTATTAGGAATAACAAAAACATCTCTGAATATTCAAAGTTTCATATCCAAAGCGAGTTTTGAAGATGTCGTTATCCAATCACACTTTAAAATACTTAAAATTTACCTCAATCAAAATCATCCATTCTGTTATTTATTTATTTATGTTAATAACATGAATAATAAAAGACATATGATGCGCATGAGGAAGTAGTTCCAGTCAGATCAGAGGTAGTTGCAGTCAGATCAGAGGCAGTGCCCACAGTTTTACCGACTCCTATGGTAATCCCCACCTCTCATATTCCTGTACTCCAAAAGAATAATTTTAGTATGCCTCTTGAGAATGTTTCCGATGAGCTAATTGAAAATAATCTCGAGGGGAATTATATGCCTGTTTTATCCCGCGTAAAAAATACACATCTTGATATCAATAGCATTGTGGCCCCGGATAATGATAAGATTGATCCGGTGCTGCAGAAGGACTTAAACTTTATGCAGACTTGGTTGACAAAGGCAGCAGAGACCGAAACACAATTTATAGAGGTTGTTTCCAAGTCAAAAAAAAAAAAAAGAACTTACAGACTTTACAGAAAACTTCACTCAGAACCCGCTCTCGACCACCATTTAAATGAATATAATTTTGTTGTTTCATGACACAGTGTGGTTTTGGAGAAATTTGTTGTTTCATAACATGGCGTGGTTCACTTTGTTGCCTCCATCTTTGGGAAAAGATTTTGCTAAGGACAAGAATGGGATGCCGAATTTTATTTTCTTAATTACTTCTGTTCTTAGTTTTCTGTATATATTTATTTTTCTTTCGAGGGTATTGGATTAGTCCCGCCTCTTTGTAACTTTTTTCATTTTTTAAATAAAATTTACGTATTGGAATGGCGGTAGAAAATGAGAGAATCTGTTGGATGCCAACCTAGTTGAGATGCTTTAGATTTTTCTGGATACCCGACCTTTCTTTTGGCCTTATCGAAAATGAATGACTTTGATCTATATTAATTCAAATGGATAAATCTCTACTCATATTTTTTTGTAATGTTCTTTTGAGTATGAAAGCTTTCTCTCCTTAGACTAGAGCCCCATCTCACCTGAAATTTCTTTCGCACAAAAAACACTATGTAAGCAAAAAATTGCCGTCATGACAGAAAAAATTTGTAAGCAAAAAATTGACATACACACATTACAGCATACATATCAATACAATTATATGTGTTAGTGATGATGATGACGATTGATTGAATCATTTACGTTTAGAGTTCAAAACGCGTCATGAACCCAACCGGAAATCTAGAAACCTCGGAGGCTCCAATTGCCAGCAGTCACAACCTCTGTGGCCACCGCATACACGTGGCTTTCTCAAACATGCTATTTTTGTGATAGTGAAACCTCCACATTTTTTAGTTTTGTTTTATCACTTCACTCATCTACTTACAAAACCCTACACGTGTCGCCACGTGTATATATGACCATGGTTAGTGTTTTTGTAGTCATAGATAGATATATGTGACCATATAATAATGTATTTATCAGCTGTCTAAATAAGTTTCATGTTTTTTTGCCATAAGTAAGTAATTAAAAAATTAAATGTTGATGTTGATGATGTAATATATGTTTGGCTATTAATGTTGCATTGCATTTCTCTTTATATTTAATATCCTCTTCTTCTTTGTTCTAAACTCCTCTACTCTACTCAATTAACAAGAAAACAAATTAATTGAGAATTATGGGCCTCTCAAACTTTCCCTATGCAGCAGAAGGGGTTGTACCTGTGATTGTAATGAACACTGTTCTATCTATGGTTCTATTAAAGAACATGTTTAGATCTATGCTTCAAGTAGTTGGTTGCACATCAACAACTAATTCTTCTTATTCTCCAAATATTATGGAAGAAGAAGAAGAAGAAGAAGTGTACTCCCAAGAGATTAGTAATTCAAGGGAAAGGAGGGTGTCAATAACACAATACAAGTCCTTGTGTTACAACAGGTCCAACATAGCAAGAAGTAGTAGTTGTAGCAATGGATCATGTGGATGGACAACTCCTATGGTAGAGTGTTGTGTTTGTTTGTCTGGTTTTGAAGCAAATCAAGAGGTGAGTGAGTTGCCTTGCAAGCATTTCTTCCATAGAGGTTGCTTAGATAAATGGTTTGATAACAAACATAGTACATGTCCTTTATGTCGTTCTATGGACTAATGTCTAGTTGTATGGTTCTAGTTGTTAGTTTGAGGCTAATTAGAGTCAATTATTATTGATTGTTGTAGTGTTACAAAAATTATAAATGCCTGCTTTTATTTGTTAGTTCTGTGAATCTATCCTCTCTAATTCTGTATGTTTAACTCTTTAACTAAGCGATATTGGAGATAATGCTGCCTTTTGCTTGATTTGTATGTGCAATCGTCAATATGGTAGTTCAAATTAATCCCTCATTGAAAATGGGACGGGACGAAATTGAATTACAATTTTTTTTTTTAGGTGTTTTTCGTATAGTTCTTAACTATAAATACATTTTTTGAATATAAGAGATTTTGAGGAAATTATGAATTTAAGGAAAATCACAGCGAATTTAGTTAAAAATTATATGAAAAACATTTAAATAATTATACCTAAAAAATTTCCTTAAAATTGAGCTGATTTTTTTTTACCGGAGCGGTTCGTAACTCCCAAATGTTTGATCCAATTTCCCGATCCATTTAATCAAATTGAGTTTTATTAAAATAAGCTCAAATTGATTGAAACTCTTTAGTGAGGAATTTTCTTTTTCAGACCACTATACTCTTTAAAAAAAAACTATCTATTTTACTTTCTAGACGAAATTACTCATTTTTGGATCGCTAAGACAAGCTTAGTTCATGGTTTTTGATATCGACAGAACTCTTATACAAACAAGAGCATTTAAATCAGGACTAGGTAAAACGCTCTTACCATGCACCTTATCTTTACTTCCTTAGAAAACATCACCTTATCTTTACTATTCCTTAGAGAATGTTTGGATGAATGAATGTTTTGAGGTAATGTAATTTTTTGAGGTAATTTAAATCTTTTAGGTTAGATTTCAATGTTTGGATGATTAATTTGAAGGTTTTGATATCGATGGAAATTTACGAAGTATCATGTTCAAGTTAAATTTGAGAAGTTTTAAACTTCTCTCTTCTTCAAATTTTGCAAATTGATCCCTATATTTTTCTAATCGATCCTTAGAAATTTTCAAATATTATAAATTGGTCACTCAAAATTTTTGAACTTTGCAAATTAGTTCCTATATTTTTCAATTTACAAATTTGACCCAAAAACTTTGAAACTTATAAAAGTAATCCAAAATATTAAGGAAAGTTTTTTTTAATACCCTCTACAAACAAAAACATTTAGAAATAAAGACAATAATTAAATCATTTGAATTACATAGATTTTTAAATTCTTTAATTTTTTTAATTATTTAATTCGAATCTACTCTCTGAGAACTATTTACTCCTCCTAAGAAGAGTGCATTTTGGCCGTACTATCTCATTCTTGTTAGAAGCACTATATGAAATTAAAGTTACTTGGTTCTTTCTAGTTTTCTTAGGAGCTGAACTATCTCATATAACGCTAATTAGTCACAAAAGAATAAAGTAAATGAAAGTGAAAGACAACCGACACGATCGATATTTGTTCATACAGTTTGGTCAATGATAGAATGATTATAGTTCCGTTTTATTTCTTTGATGAATAAGGGTTTAGAATGGTACAACAAATATATACTTATGGTTCAATTTACAATAATACCCCCAAACCATATTGTGGGGAACTATAGCCCCTCACACTAGTCACCCCAACAACAATTGGGTCTAACACATTTGGACCAAACGCAAGGGTATGGGTGGAGGGAGCTTTGCTCTGCTAGCTCATCTCCTTCTCCGCCCCTTTGCCTCTCTTTAGTGCATATATGAGCCATATACTCAACAAAACGCAAGAGAAGTACCTAGCCGGTAGGTCTATTCAAACTATCTACAGCGGGGAAAACCTATTGCAACAATCAAATTATAAACTCAAAGAAAAGAAGAATCAAATACCATGAAAACAAAAAATGATTCAAAACACGAGAGTGAGATATTGATGCATTATTTAGGTGAAATACATTCTCTAAGATACATAAGTTTGAAATTAGTGTATAAATAATAACCTCCACTTGAAGGCCCTTATAGCTAGCAGCTAGCTACAGATAGAGATCTCAATCAGGCAAGCCCCAAAGATTTGAGTCTAGAGAATTCAATCCTCCTATGCTCCATCTTAATAAACGCATCAGCTTTTGTATCAACACTCTGAAATGAATTTACACGTTCAGTAGTCTCTGCCACAGCTGGTTCTTCTTCTACTGGTGTTATAGGCTCCTCTAGCACAGTTTTGAATGCTACATGACCTTTCTTATGATTTCGTGGACTATCATAGCGTTTGCGAAGCATGGGCTCTGTTACTTCATGGACTTGGTAATTGTAGGAGTTGGAAGGGCACCATCCACGATATTTGATATTTTGGTTTTCCATTCCCTATATGGAATTGAAAGTGCTAAATGGTTGAAATTGTGTTACTACTTCATCTTATATTTATTCATTTTTAATAATATTCTCACTTTGATTGATTATTATCATTATGTTATGCTTTTTTCTTTGGTGGATTGAGTATATGTGCCTTAGTTAATTATATATATATATATATATTCTGTAATGATATAAAGTGATTGGATCTAATACCTCTCCTTTTTACCATAAAGTTTAAACAAATTGAAATAAGATGAATATTTGAGGCATATTATGGTATATATGAAACAGGAAAGTTCTTAGGGATGGGCATGAAAAGAATCCATCACCACCACCATTGAATTTGATTCGTTAAGCATTTTTGGTGATGGTCTAAGGAAATGATCAATTCTGTTTTTGCAGGGAATCAAATTGTTTGAAAAACGATTGATACAAACTTATTGGAAACAAGAATGGCATATGGAAAAGGAAATTTAATTGGAAACTTTTGACGTCGACAAAATTATTTTAGACACCACATGGATAAATTAATGTTTGGCATCCTAATTAATAGAAGTAATTCTAAGTTAAAAATGAATGTCGATAAAGGATTGTAAGTGAAAACTCAATCCTTCATTGAGATTCATCTTCAACCTAAAACTTTGACATACATGCAAAAGTTCAGCGCCAAAAGAAGAGCGGCAATTTGCCATCTCTATGCTATGTGGTTTCTGGACAAAGAAAAAAAAATAAAGGACCAAAGTGAAGGAAATTTCAGAAGGACAAAAAGTTTTGAAGGATAAAGATACAAGTATTTTATGTAAACGAGGACTTGGTGTATATGAAAAGTGGATGAAAGAAAGGTTTAAGTTCTTTACTTGCTAAGATTGCTAGTCAAAAAGGGATATGCAGGGTTGTAAAGATTA
>Ga0315913_1000083_pt1 | contig 52754 bp, 20 predicted proteins | sample MpolsnodulesMG_FD_207736 | JGI IMG/M metagenome (GOLD analysis project Ga0315913, IMG submission 207736) | Medicago polymorpha root nodule microbial communities from Los Angeles, California, United States - small nodules | ecosystem: Host-associated > Plants > Roots > Nodule | place: USA...
CACAATTTAATAAAAAAAAACTAACAAATCAATCACAAAATAGCAATGCAATAGGATTCAAAAAACTTACTTGATTTTGTGCTTGAAATTGGCTTGAAATGACTTATGCTTTGTGAAATTCGCACCTATGGAAGCAAAAAACGCAACAGTGGAGTTTTCGAAACTCATGTGTATGTTCTATTCTTATAATAGAACGCAACGACAGTTAACTACCGATGGCACCAGCGGCAGTTAATTGTTGTCGGTTAGTCCAACGGTAATTAACTAACGTTGGGGGCTTTTGGATAATTTTGTTGTGTCATTGTGAAGTTATCATGATCAGAAAAGCAATTTTCTTTCAAAACATGCTCGGATGGCATTGCAAGACAAATGTCACCAACATTGATCGTTGAGATATGATTAGTTGTTTCCACTTGACCCATCTATTTAATATTCAAGCACAAAACTAAACTAAAATTTACAATTAGAAATTAATTCATAAAAAAAGTTTCCACAATTAATTCATAACTAAAATAACAACTCCCCATTTTGTCTATAAAGTGATTCTAATCACACAAAAAAAGGGACAAATGATACCAATCAAAGATGTCATTGACATAAAACTAAAACTTAAGATAGCCATAATACCCATCTAAACATCACCAAACACAACATAACTTAAGCACATGCCTAAACAATGAATCACTATACCAAAAGACCTTTGCATTATTGCATATAAATCTAAAACCTACTATAACTAAATCATCTGGCGTGATGTTGCTTGATCAACCCCGGGATTATCATGAATAGACCCAGAATGATGTCGTACTTCATTTGGTGATCCCAAGTCTTGCACCTGAAAACAAAGTATAAACTATATCATTAACACAAGCATGTTATGTCTTGATCATATATATAACTAACAACATTTTAGTCATTCAGTATACTTAACAATATCAAAAACCGCTATCACATAGTGTCGTGGTGTATATGCAGTACTGTCCTTGGATTAATTAAATCATTGCTTCTATGCTTAATCTTTAGCCCACGGGGTGTCTAGTGTTTGCGTTTTGTGTGGAAATGTGGAAGAGACTACTAATCACCTTTTTTTGCATTGTAATGTTGTCTCGGTGATTTGGAGAAAGGTGTTGGATTGGTTGAACATCAATTTTATCACCCCGCATAATTTATTCTCTCACTTTGCTTGTTGGAGTACATTGAGTAATTCGAGGCGCCTGTTTAACGCTTTTTGCTTGATTTGGCATGCGGTGATTTGGTCGATTTGGAAGGAAAGGAACGCAACGATTTTCAAGAATCAAGTCAAGAATGTGGATGAAGTGTTTGAAGACATCAAGGCGTTGTCGTGGTGTTGGGCGTTAAGTCGGCTTAGGATTTCTACATGTCTCTTTTATGAATGGACATGGAATCCTAGAGAGTGTTTGAGGAGGAGAGGATAGGTGTTTGGCTGCTCCCTGGTCTGTTCCTGCCTTGGACTATGGTGGCAGGTTTTTTCCTGTTTATCCTGTTGTTAGCTACTGGCCTGTTATTGCCGTTTGGTTTTGTTTTAGTAGCAGTTTTGTTTTTCCTCCTTGTTTACGGTTGGTAGCATTTTTTGTTCCTCCTGGGGTTTTATCTTTTGCGCCTGTTGGCCTTCTTTGTAACAGTTACAGTGGCTTTTAGCACTTCTTGTGCAGCCTTTTTTCTAATATAAGCTGTTTCGAAAGAAAAAAAATTTGCAGGTAATGTTTTGTCCTGTAGTAAGGGATATGTCAAAGAGACAACTCTGGAAAAGGTGAAACTTACTGATTGGAAGAGCTAGTTAGTGCTAAGATTAAAGAATTTGGATATGATATAGCACAATGGTGTTGCTTCTATGTGTAAGAATTTGGCTGATGTGAATATGCGGAATTAGGTGGGCGAACTTACCAACATGTGGAAAGAGATATAGCTAGATGGTGTTCAAAGCTGTTTAATTTGAAAATTGTGGCGAATTGTGAAAAATAATGTGCATGTATGCCACAATGCTGTACGAGAGCGATTATGAACTAATATTATAAAAAACCCGACAAATTTGAAAGAGAGAACAAATAAACTAAGCACAAACTGGGTGTCCTTAGGCATGTGCAGAATGTAAATTGAAGACATAGGGAGATTGTCTTACATGGTTTCCTTTCGTATTAGCCATAATAAAAGCAAATTGTTCCTTCAATGTATCAAATTCAGAAAATTATGCGTTTTGTGCATCAACTTCAGCAACTTGTGCAGTTAGCGCATCAATTTCACTTTGCATCTTTGCTATTTTTACATTAGCATCTGATGAACAAGTTGACGTTGCGGGACCAGAACCACGTCCAAGACATTGGAAGGTGTAACACCAAGTCTCATTCCTCGACCATACCCAATATGCTCTTTCCCAAAGACTTTCACCTAGGCTTCATTCTTAGAAGATGCAAGAATTTCTTTTTGTAACTTCTACAAATATTGAAGAGAAACATAATTATATTTTGTTTTCATGAAGTCCCTAAATGTGCATATTAATATCTTTATATCTTTAGACCTAGAATAGCTACCGAAGTGGTCTGTTTAAAGAACCGCGTGGTAATCAAGTGTTGTGAACAATATAATGGTAGCACACAAAAAGTTAGGCAGACACCAAAACATAAAATTTATTTTCTTTCCTTCATTGTTGTCTTCTACTGTCCACATTTGATTATTAGTGTGTCTTTATAATCTAAATTCAAGCTTAATAAGCAAAAAAAACTGATGTAAACAAACATGCACGATTCACACTTATTTCACCCCAAAGCATAAAACTAACCACCAACACACAAGCTAAAAACATTAATCAGACATGCAAACAGATTCAAAAAGTTCATGGCAACCTTTACTTGCACATAAAAATAATTAAAAACAAAGTCTAAAACAATTCACAATATTGTTAATACCAGAGCGTCAGGATGAAGTCTATAATCAATATACATGGTCCAATGAACTTTGCCAACTTCACTCGGGAATTTCACTATATTTTGCTTAACGCTAAGAGCCCAATCATAATTTGTGTTAAATATCTGGCGATCTTCATGGTTGACCACAAATTTTACCTTCAACACAAATAAATATAAAAGATGTTAGTAAACTAAACTCGAGTAGAATAAATATATGAAGTTAATTACAGTTTATACCTTTAAGTTGTTCTCATAAATTAGTGTTTCTTTATTTTAGGAATTTTAGGCCATTTTGGATACATGATGGGGTACATAGCATCACTACTCACAAGAAAGCCCAAATACCCTGCTGCCAATTCAGCTTAACTCTCCTACTGTCTGGCTTTCAGCATTCCAATTCATAAGCACCCTAAATCTCAATTTGTCTAGGATTAAGTCTCGCACTTCTGGGAATAAAGTCCAAACGTAAAAACACTAGCTAAAATTGCTTATAAAACAGATTAGGTTTTTGTACATTGTTGCTTCTTCTTACTAGTACTGTGGGATTCTATGAACTCACTTGGTTTAATCAAGGAAGTCACATAACAACACAACAACATAATAATCCATCCTCTCCATAAGACATCCCAAAGGCACCCACCAAGGACAATCAGATCTGCCACAATTAAAGCACCTTGATCTTGATTTGATACTATAATGCAGTCGCTACCAATCACCATTTTTCCGAACTTACTAACTCTCAACACAAGACTTCTTAGCCACACCAAATCAGATTTGAATCGAATTTCAATCTGCTCCTAGTACATGCTGAAGATGATGGTACCTAGCAGCAGACACAGAGAAACACTCAATTGAAGCAAATAAATAATAATAGCCTCTGCAAACATGAATCCTCACTAAAGCTAAGACTTAAGCACTTATTATTAAAGAATGCACCAGATTTATCATGTGTCGGTTATTCTCTCATGTTCAATTTCCTTTTTCTTCACTCTTATTTTTCAATACAGCTGGAACTAATGAATGACCTTATCAACAAATATTAAGGAACAAATTGGTAATCTATTACTTAGGTTTTTTTTTTTTGAAGGAATGAATTTGAATTTGTTAAAAGGAAATTGATATTTTTTTTCTTTTTTGATTTGATCTTGGTTTCAAATAAAAATTGAATTTGAAGATATTATTTTGAAGATTCTAGTTAATAGCACGATTTCTTAACTTATGGCGTGTCAATATGCTTAAATGTCGTGTTTAAGATGACTAAATAAGATCATGAACTGTAGCAGCAGGTTATGACTGTGGCTCTGATTGTTCATCCACAACCATGGAGAAGGAGGCAGACTGGTCTGAATTGCCACAGGAGCTTCTGAATCTGATATCGCAACGAATCGACAACGAAATCGATCTCATTCGCTTCCGATCAATTTGCACCAATTGGCGCTCTTTTTCCATCCCAAATCACCACCGTGATATTTTAACCATCAAATTCCCACTCCTCGAATTCCCACTCAACATTGATTCCATCACAAACAAAACTCAATTCTGCGATCTCTCCAAACACAGTTTCTTCCTCATCAAACCACCACCACAAACCCTAATTCATCCTTGGTTGACTAAAATAACACAAAACTCCACTGGCAAAATCAAACACTACCTCCCACTCCGCCGACATTCCTCACCTTCTCCTTCTCCCGTCTTTGATTTCAACAACTTCTCTCTCATTCATCTTGTAACCAACTTCGTCTATTCACGACACAACACAGAATATGCTCTTTATGGCAAAGTCAAACCTACCACATCCTATGGAAATAAACCTATCATCGTCGCCTCATTTAACTGTACAGGAGAAGAACAACTAGTAGTGTTCAAATACGGCAATGAGAATTGGAAGGTTATTCCTGAAATGTCAGTCTACTTTGGAGATATCCGTGTTTTCAAAGGTCAGTGTTATGTGGTAGACAAAACTGGACAGACTGTTACTGTTGGACCTGGTGACTCAACTGTTCAGTTAGTGGCTGAATCTTTGCTTGCTGGTGGAGATATTAAATTCCTAGTGGAGAGCAAGGGTGATTTGTTGTTAGCAGATGTTTACGACCGTGAGATTAATGAAGAAGCTGATGATTATGCTGATGATTATGATTATGATTATGATCGTGCCAGGATTGGCAGGATTGACATGTTTAAGCTTAACGAAAAGGAGAAGAAGTGGATGAAGTTGGCGACATTAGGGGATAGAGTTCTGCTTCTGCTTCGGATTTGTGTGTTCCCAAAGGGAATTGTGTGATCATTATGGATGATATATTCACTTGTGAGCCTTCTTTGGGCTATTTTTTTGACTTGGATGATGGTCGACCTTTGCCTTTGTTCGATTATCCTGAATATTCTAAATTGTTCTGGCCACCTCCAAAGTGGATGGTCTAAAGAAGCTGAATGCGTAACAGAGTATGTTTTCTTGCATTGAAAGGTTTCTAATGTGATTGTGATATAGCTTTATTGTGCTTTGTTTTTGTTGTTAGACTCAAATAAACTTTTGTTGTTTCACTGTGAGTTTTTCACCAGCTCTTCATTTAATTTTCTTTTTTCATATGCAATTAGCTTTTACTGAAATCTGAATTGATTTGAATATATGTCTGACATCACCACAACAAGTTATTACTATGAATTTTCTAAACTAGATTTAACAATGTTGATGGGTTTGTTTATCTTCTTTTATCGTTCCTTTTGCAGACTATATGCTTTGCAACAAACACCTATGTCCTAATTACATATTCACATGAAAAGATGCTGGAAAATGAAATGGAATTTGGGTTGCTGGATAAGCGTTCCAACGGTTTCTTCAACTCTCATGTAAGAAAGTCGTGTTCTGATATTTTGATTTGATGTTGACTACTTGCATTATTTTGGTCGTGTAAAGTTGAAACTTAATTGGCAACATATCTCAACATAAGGTTGGTCTTGGTTCCGCTATGGTGTTGTAAAGTTGAAACTCAATTTATCAGAAATACTTATGTCTCAATTAAGGTTTAACTTGTCTCAGTGATTTTACAAGTTTTAATATTCTATCAAATGATTTAAATCTGTGTGACTTGATCAATGGATATGGACGAAAAGCCATCTCCTTATTCGGTGATTTTCCTCTGTACTTGCTAATGTAAAACACAGTTGACTTTCTTTCACCTCCATTAGTATATGGTTTCTAGATTTCCTTCATTGTTATGTTATTACTGTTGATGATTATCTAATTATCATCATCATTGTTCTTAGAGTAAACTTTAGGAGTCCATTCTATTCTAATGTAATGTAGAACACAAGTATGCAAAGGTCATGTCTCTTATCAACATATCTCAAATTCAAATCAAAACAAACATATTATTAAACAACAACATGATGCCACCATAATTCCTTACATTCTGTGTAAGGCTACGGTCAGTGCTATAACCACAATCAAACAACAATTTACACTAAACAACAATTTTATCTAAAATTCACTCATCAAAATGAAGATGAAATTGTTTGTACAAGTTAAATTTAATATAATGAAACCAGGCTTTCGACCGGTTTTGAGACTAAGTTGAGACCTTTGTATCTTTAAATCTGAGCAGCATGGTTGGAGTGACATAGCCAAGATCTGCAGATGTGGCTAGCTTGTGTTCAGCCATTGGTTGACACACAACTTTCCCATATGCTAACCACTTCTTTCCATGAGCTATGTTTAGAAGGAGGCAGAGGTTTGGACTGTTGGGAGTGCCCAAGTCAACAAGGCCAGATAGATGTTCTCTCTGTTGGAACAACACTAAAACATGGCAAAATATATTGTACAATAACTTGAGTGTAACAACATTTGAGCATGTTTTTCCATGGATTTAAACTATCCGTTTTGACAAAAAATAATAATAATTAGATGTGTAAAGTGAACTGGTTTAATCAAGGAAATCACGGTCGAATAAACAAAAATAATCAGATTTGTATGCATCGATTCGAAGGAAATGATAGAGAGTAGCTGCGGCGGCTTGTAGTTTGAAACCCTAAACATAAGTTAACATGAGCGCATTTCTCTGGCTTGGCAAACCGAATAAATAAGCGAGGAAGGAAGGAGGGAGATAAAAGCGTGTGGGACCCATTTGTATCAATTAAATAGTTTAGGTTAATTAATTTAATAGACAAATTAACTTTGGTAATAGTCACTTTGGTTCGTAAAGGTATAATGATTAATCACGGTACTCCATAAATGTATCAAAATTTTAAAATAGTCGATGATTATGTACTCTGTTAATCGAAATAGTCTGACACTAAAATAATATCTCAATGTTAACGGTAACTATTTTCATATAAGGTATGAAATGATAATAAACAATTACTTATAAGCAAATGATAATTTGTGTCCTCAAGGGGACATGTTAAGGAACTCATTATAAAAATATAAGTATTAAAAGTCGTGCATTCAACTTCTTAAAAGTTACTTAAATGTTATGTTTTCAATGCAAAATTACTCTTTTTAAGTTCCTTAACATGTGCCCTAAGGACACAAGTTAACATGACCCTTACTTATAATGACTGATATGATAATAAATAAGTATATTGAAAGACTAATATTGATAATATTAATGAAGTATTTTAACATCAAGAACTATTTTGACTAAGGAAATGCACAATCACATAATATTTTGAAATTTGATATATTGAAGATTATTATGATTATTCATTACAAATTTAGAAACCAAAGTGACTATTACCAAGTTAACTTTACTCAGGAAAAAAAAAGTAATTAGTTTAAGGGAAATGCTAACCGGTGCGCCCGAGGCACTGATTAAGGATGCCAAAAAAGGAAATTATATAGTAGTTATTGCATTGAAAATTGTGTAATTAATACTAATAAAAAAAAATATTTCCTTTTATGGTAATAATTTCCTTTTTTGTCATCCTTAACCGGTGCCTCCACCGGTTAGTATGACCCTTTGTTTAATTGAATTAAATTAACTTAGTTATACTTATTATGTTGGCTGAATTATAGGGGTCAAAAAGAAAAAGTTTATTGAATTATATATTTGGAGAAGTTAATCGAAAATTTTTTTAGTTATCGTTGAGGAGTCTGGAGAATACAAAGAACGACAACGGGTTAAACGTCCAATACTACTAAAAGATTTATGCAATACAATTTAAAAAATAGGAAATAATACAACAGTACATATTAATTAAATTCGAAGTATATCTTTATCAATCTCCAAATTGGTGCTTGAACAAAAAAAAAAAGTAGGGTCTAAAACATTTTCAACTCATCAACTTAATATCTGAATTATCATTATGTCTGCTACTTTTATGTACATGATTTGTTAACTTGATAGATTATAAGTTTTCAAAAAAAAACTTGATAGATTATAATAATAAAGTATAGAATATTTATTACTCCATCCAGTCTTGAATGTAAAAAAAAGAAAAACACATACTCTCCCCGGTCTTTATTATAAGAAACATTTGACTTTTTAGATTCATTGTATAAATGATGTATCTAGTCTATATTTATAACAAGATACATTAATTATACAATGAACCTAAAAAGTCAATTGCTTCTCATAATAAGAACCGGAGGGAGTATTAAGAAAGTGGATTGACGTCATTTAAGTCATGATAAAAAATTATACCTTTTCAATTTTGCCCTTGTCTTGGAATTACATTTAAGTCGTGAATGTAACTTTTGAACTCAACATGGGAATGTGAAATAAATTGAATATAAATTGATGAGGGTAAAATTGGAATAGTGGCATTTAATAGGATGATTTAATTATACTTTTGCTTACATTTGAGACCACCAATTTTTTGTTTTGTTTCTTACATTCGAGACCGGAGGGAGTATATACTTATAGTTCAAGAACTAATTCGAAGATATAGGGATAATTTAAAGGCTAAATTGATGGATTACTCTTAATAAAAATCATAGTTTACAACATATTTAGAACTTTGTCTAAGTTTTGTCCTAAGAGTAATTGTGCTGCAAAGTATGGAATAAATATATAGCAAGAATAACTAGTTGAACTGTTAGGGTAAATAGGCAAATAAATAGTGGTATATGCTAATTTTGAGATAATTATGAGTCAAATAAGCTGGCATTCAAAATTTCTCTCAAAAAGTAAATGTCAAATTTCAAGGCAAACAAATGAATATATCTCTCAACTTAAGTCCTTAATTCCAAATGAAGACCTTTTAGGCCAAACAAGAGGCTAAAATGTAGAAATCAAAAACTAGAGGTGATTTAAGACCAGGTTTTTTTTTCCCCACAGTTTTCTAAAACCAAACGAAACTTAGATATCAATTCCATGCTAATTGAACAAGTACACATTATATTACACCCTTAGTTGCACTTGAAAGCAAGCCAATTAAGGGTAGTTTGCATGAAGTCACATCTAGCATAGGAGTTGCGCGAGGGGATAGTTTAGTTTACCAAAAACATTAGGGTTAGAATCTAAACCCAGAGGTTTTTGCGTCCTGCTATAATGTGAAGTTGTGAACACAAGTCTACATATCATGCACAAATCGATTTGTCGCCTGGTTGAGATATTTGCAGCAAAACAGTAACCTAAACGCGGATGGCTGTTTTAAACTTGCTTATAAAATGGTCAGAACTTAATTTCTAACCACTCCCCTCAGGTTATTTTTTTTCACACCAAGCGACCCTAAGATCCCTCATATACATGTACGTATTTTTACATTTCATACTTTACAAACCAATGATCAGTAAAGTTACTATATATCGCAACTGGAGTAGGTATTTTTGAGGATCACAACTACTTATTATGAATGTTCATAATCAAATTCACATGTTGAAAAGGAAATAAAGTTGGGTCAATATGGAACGGGTGTACGAACGGTAGGGGGGCTTGATTTCATGTCCTCAGCAAGTAGATTTGAGAGAGCGTGTGTTATCGGCCCTTCTTTGCCTACAAGAAATGCAGAACCAAATCAATAAACTCATAAAAAGGTAAAAGTAAAGAATGTTAAATCTGCTAATGATTATAAGATAATTTGTCCAATGTCCCAACCAAACAATAATGCACAATGGAAGTAATCAATTCATATAAACAAGCAACAACATAACCGTTGATGATTACAATACGGCATGTCAAACTTTTTTGTGATATAGCATGTCAAGATAGAATCATATGTGCAGAGAAGTGAAAGTAAAAAGCATAAAAGATTGTTCAGTAGCATGAGAAAACTGTCAACACAACCCAGATTATAAAACCAAGCGAATTTGACGGTTTTTCCTTAACCGAAAGAAGTGAAAGTAAATTATATTACCGAATTAGCAATATAGAAAAGCAGGATCCTATTATTTTACCATTATTGATAGCAGCTAAACAAACCAGCAGTGACAAGACGAAATTCACTCAACTTTTAATGTCTGGGGATTTAATTGACTCGAAGAAAACTAAAGGATGAAAAATGATCAGAGTAATTAATCCAAGATCACATGAATATTTATTGTAAATAGAATTTAAATTACTCACCGTCTCCAATAACCTGTTCATCCCACTGCACTATAGGGCAAACAAGAACTCCACTTCCAAGAAGCATCATTTCTTCTGCTTTCTTTCCTTCTTCGACAGTTACATTTTTCATCTTTATCCCCTGAAGCTTACCCTGCTTCAATAAACACTCGGCAAGGGTTAAAACTCTCTTAGCAGTACATCCGCTTAGAATTTTGTCAAAGTAAGGCATTATAAGTTCCTTCTCTTTAGTGACAAAAGCCACATTCATATTCGGCCCTTCAGCAACAAAACCTTCATCATCAAGCCAAATGCCAGCAAAAGCACCAGCTTCGTCTGCCTCCATCTTTGATAACACATTTGGAAGGTAATTCACACTCTTAGTAATTGCAAACTTGGGATGTTTTATTGGAATAGACGAAGTAATGACTTTAACTCCTCTGGATTTAACTAATGCCGCGGCCGGTGACATGTCCTGTATTACAATTGCATAAAGTGCTGACAGGTGGCAGCTAGATGGAGAAAGCTGAAAATCACCAGGTCCTGCTGATAACCAATATCTTAGGGCTCCTTTTCTACATTTGGAAGCACTAACAGTTTGTATGAGAATTCTTCGTATACTTTCACGATCAAATGGTGGATCTATTTTAGACCTTGATGCTGAATTTAAAAAGCGATCAAGATGTTGATCTAGCTCGTACAGGTATCTATAATGCACAAAATATATCAGCAGACAGCTTTAGTTTTCACAGTATAAAACACGAAGTCGAAAACAATAAACAACTACGTTCTCTGTAAGATAGGATTCATCTGTTCTTTTTGGAGTCTCCTTCACATTATTTGAGCCGAACCAACTAAAGGCATGTAAAGAAGCTAAGAAAACTTATTATTTTTTAATCTAAGTATTAATTTGGAAGATTTTGGTTTTTAATTTCAAATACTATCCAAGTTAATATAGAAATAGTAGTTTTCAATATGTGATGAAAATCACTAACCCGTCCATTATTGCTGCAGTATCAAAGACACCATGGCCTCTATGAACCATGTGGTCATCCATAGGAATAACCATAGCTTCTGTATCAGTTGTTATCCCACCAAAAATACTAGAGTACATAGCAAGGTATTGCTGCTTTCCCTTTATCTTTTCTCTGAATATTTTCATCCTTTCATAGGCCTTATGCATGCAAAAGAGGAGGTAAACAACATGTATTATTAGTAACACCAGAGTGGCATGCTTGGAATAATCATTCCCTTCTACTGATTAACCCCTGTCTTATGTTTAAAAAACTGATTATTTTCAACACTCAAGTATGTCTGTGATTGTATGAAAACAATAATAGCAATAAGATTTGAACCTATAGCATGTAAAATGATCAAGCTCCTCACAAACCCAATTCATAGTGCTTGATCTAATGGCTCCGTCCAACCGAATGCCAGTCCAACCAAATATCAGCAACGACTACGAGATTAATCTAATGGCTCCGTCCAACCGAATGCCAGTCCAACCAAATATCAGCAACGACTACGAGATTAATCTAATGGCTCCGTCCAACCGAATGCCGATCGTTGGATTGTTCTAACGGGTAAGAGTATATCTCTCAACAGTTAAAATAATCCAACAGCCGACATTTGAACGGATTGAACTAGATTCAATCCTCTACGCAAGTGGTTTACAGATTGGGGGTTTAATATGCAAACAATGGCACTATATAGTACATAGGATTTTGTGTCTATTATATCCACCATATGCTGCAATGCCAAGTAAAACAAATTTAAAAGGTACTCCCTCCCTTATTATAAGATCATTTACAAAAAAGTGTTTGTCTCTAAATATTAGAGCATCTACAAATTTCTAGATGCATTCATTACTTTTTTCCAATTATACCCTTTATTAATACTATCAATTGTTTTGGAATATGAAAAATCAACATAGATACATTACATATTTTTAAAACAAATTTGTTACTCCAATTTCTTTTTTTAATACCTGTGATTTTTGTAAACTACTCATGTATTAACCGAAGGAGGAGTGAAAAAAGAAGGTATCACAGGCACAAAATAAACTTAGTATAAGTAAATTTAAATACATAAACATTGAGAAGATTAGGATTTTAAAAGTTGACATGAATCATTTTTTTAATACTCCTTCTTCTTTTTTTGGTGATAATACTCAAATATATAAGTAAAAATGCGAAATGGAAATGAAAGTGGAAAGTTAGAGCTGACCTCGGAGCAAGATAAAAGAGGAACAACATCATCTTTATTAGAATCTGCAATGTCAAACAATAGCATAGCAATATTAATAATCATTATTAGCATAACAATAATTATAGAAACAATTAATTAAACAAGTTTGCAGTTAACTAACTATTATTGAGAGCATTGATTTTTGTGACGTGGCGATGGAAATTGATGAGGTGATGTTGTTGAGGATAGGAAACATGGTGATGATGATGTTGTAATACTAATGAATTTAGGTTTTGTGAATGTGGATTCAATCTGAGACATGCCATTGAGTTTTACAGAATTGGAATGCAATGATCTGATTAATTAAATTAAATTGAATGACCCCTCTAGGTTAGGTAGATAAAAATATGAATAAATAAATAAAATATGCATGGTTGTTTCTAATAGTGCTATCAAACTGGAATCTCACAAACTGACATACTAGTATGACAAAATCACAACATTTTTTTCTAACATGGACCATTATGTTATATGGTCTATGCTGGATCATCATTAGTTTACCATTGGATTCAATATTCAAGTTCCATAGGTTCTAAACATAGATCATACACACTTAATCAAAATATTATCCACTTTTACGTTACGGCGAGTCTTCTTCTCATACGTGCAGATAAGAAATCGCTAACACGTTTGACATGTTGGGGTATGGGTTGAAACTCATATTCAATGTGTGAATTTCACCGTTGAACTCTAATGTATAAAAACAAATTTGTGTGATAAACTACCTTTTGACATTTCTTGGAAAGTGGGCGCTAAAAATTATTTTTGTAACAATTTAAATAGATTGTTATTAAACAAATAAATGAATACATTATAAAAAGCGTACAACAAGTCGTCATATTAAGGAAAATGTTATATGAACACCCAATGTACAATCTACATCTTGAGAGAGAAAGAAATAAAGAGTGATGTGATAGATGTAATATGTTAGGGCATCTCCTTTGTTTGAATAATGTTATGTTTCAAAGTTATTTTTTATCTTCGGTTGCCACGTAGGATTAAAGAACGCTTTCTTGTTTCCACTTCAATGCATTTAACTCCTTCCCTCCCTCTCTCTACTTTCTTTGTGATAAATTGTTGCAAGAACGAACTCTCCAGGTTCTCCAACCTGGAATCCACATCATTCCACTCCAGCGTATTCTCAAGACTAATCATCCACATATTAAACAAAGGAAAGTCTTCCTCTTTACTGGTCCAACTCTGTTGCCAGGTTTATCATATCATATTCTACTTTTATTCATTTCTTTCACTTTCATTCCTTCTACTTACTTGTCCAACCCAAACAAAGCATTAGTAAATAAATTAGATCGGCATCCACAATGCAAAACCTGCTCTCTATCATACTAGAATTCAAAATTCAAGCAATTGAAAGGTCAACAATAAATTAAGTAAAATGAGTGTTGATGGTTATACTGTGCTTAATCCTACCGGTACGTATTGAAACAAGAAAAATTATCCAATTTCTTTGCTCTTTCCAATTCCTCCAAAATTACTTCTTTTAGGCGCCTTTGTATAAGTCGATATCAAAGTTTTAAATCGGGACAAAAGCCGAATCATATTTTGTAATTGTAATTTGCTTATTACAAGAAGAATTTTAAACAAGAGATTTGATCTCAACTACAAATCATGTCTGACCAATGTAGGAGCTGTAAACAAATAACTGATCTTACAAATGATACAAACATACATCTAACGAAGCTTAACAATGACGACTGTAATTATAATTGAAGCCATGCATGATTGTGACAATGGACTATCTACAATCTTTCGACAAATGTGAAGAAGTATTTGAGAAGCTTTCATAGCCGACTATCTGAGGATTTGCTGCTATCACCCTTTTCTGGTGTTCCACATTCACTAAAGTCAAGCATGCGTCGCTCAACCTAAGGAAATAAAATCCCATTAAGCTATAAGATATTTTGTCAAAAGTAAGGTTTATCAGAAATGTTCTTTCACTGCAGTACAGTGGAAACCACATATAATACTCATAGTAATTGCGAATGAGATTACAATGCTCTCGTGTTACTTGGTGAGGAACACCAACAAAAATCACTTTATGTTTATTAAAGAAAACAGTGAAAAGATTAAATATTGCATGGAAAATGAGGGAAGCAAGCAGATTAAATTAAACTTTACCAAAGGATTTGAAGTCAACTTAGAATTGTTCGTGCTAGGACTATTATCGTTTCTGGATGCATCTTTAGGTACTGCTTTAGGAGTATCATTTTTCAAAAGCTCCTGTGCATTTTCATATGTAGCAGCAGTTTGTTCCCCGACTTGTTTTAACAACCCGATAGCGTCGTAGCTTCTTTCACCTTCTGGGCTCTTGAAAAATCCAAAATCCTGAAAACATGTTTACTGTTTTCAGCAGGTCAAACTTACAATATATTTCAAGATCATTACTACAACAGAACCTAAAGTACCTCAATTTTAATTTCCGTATTGGGACTACAGAGAAAAGTATTCCTGAACCAAGGAGATGATTTCCATGCAGATGGTGATTCAAAACCTTTCATGAAAGGTGTTCCGCCAAATCTACAATCAAAGAAGCAGACAGTCAGAAACAGTGTGACTTCTTGCAAATAACAATAAGCAGAAATGTATTTTCAGGTGCCCCACAAAGACAACAAAACTGTGGAGGCAGCTTAAACAATTAGCAATAATACTATTATCTTAACAAGAAATTACTCCATTGATATCAATAAGAAATTTAAAGAACATTACATGCTGTAAGTTTCAAAACCTCCATCATTTTTACTTTGATCCCCTGAATTCTCCCCTGGAGCTTTTACACGATTAACAGAAACTGTAAGATTTTCATGCTCCTTTGCACGAATACAAGGAGAGCTAAACCTGCATGGATTCTCAGAAGATAATTTTGAAGGAATGCTCTGGTTTGGAGCTGTTTCCGAGCTCCTATTGTTCAAGTTTCTGGGAGTTCTAACACTAGAACCTAGAACTCTGTCTCTAAAACCAACTTGATCAGATGAGTATAATGAAAGGTCGTTCCTATCATGTTCAGACAAAACTCCAGAAGATTGTTGCACCTGATAAACACGACAAAAGGAGTGAAAAAGTAATCTATCAAAGAAATGAGACAGGGGAGGACATAGGGAGAAGTAACTCCATATTACAATAAGAGGAGATGAACTGTACAAGTACTTACAATCTCAGCAGCAGCATCAATCTTCATTTTCGAATCAACGTCTAAATGCCGTTGCTTAACCTTACCAGGAGAATTACTGTCAAGAGCATCTCTTTGAGACTTCTTTTGTTCTAAAATTGCCGATTCATTTGTCTCCTCTACTTGTTTGCCTTTATCAGCTTGTCCGCAATTTTCTTTATCGTCATCAAAACCAGAAGCCCCAGAGTTTTGCTTTTGCAATGAAGATGGAGAAAGTATATCTGGTTCCAAACTAGAAAAAGCTTTGGACAAAGAGGATGCCATGTCAGTCTCATGTTTCTTACCTATTCTTTTATCTGAAAGTGGCGATAACAAATCTCGGCATCGTTTCTTTAATATTGATGGTGTACCCGCAAAAGTTTTAGCTGCACTTTTCAATAATGCTTCTGGACTATCATCGCGAGAAGGCGAGTCCCACAACCTTGACGGAGTCATACAGTTCATAGAAGACATCATAAACTGGCGGATACCTAGAGGACTAAATTCCTGTTGCATATCACCCCCAGATTGTACAAGATCGCAACTCAGGAAAGGAATATCCAAGCTTGGAAAACGGGGAGGTTCATAACATAGTGCTCCATTGCCCTCCTTTCCTGTGTGCACGTTTGGCTTTGGCTTTTCATCTGTTGGACAACAGTTTTGATTAACATCTTGCAATACTGCACTCTCCATGGCATCAATACGAGAACTGGATGTGTCATTGGCATAAGTGAAGTTATCAGGTGCTCTGGAGACAAACTGTTGATTCTCAGGCTCAGCAGAATGAACTGGATGGTTAGATTGGGAGGATGACATTCCTTTGAAATTATTAGAACACTGAGGACAAGTTAATGGCAGAGTTGAGGTTCCACCAGTTTCGAAAATCGGAATATGACATGATTGACAAACAAATGCAGGGTGACCAGAAAATTCAACAGTACCAACACCATTATTATAATCTCCATGGATAAAACGTCTATCATTATTTGCCTCTGAAAACAGGACTCTGCAACATTCGTCATCAGATATCAACATATGATCTGGTTTAGCAGAATCCATAGATGTAGTTTCCATGTGCGTTGAAGCAGCTAAACCCACTGAAGTCTGATACGGAACAATCACCAAGTCACGTATTCCACTAGGATCTGTACAATCTCTTTGCATCTGCGGGGAGTCCTTCCCTAAGTCCATTGATGAAATATTGGGTAAGGAATGTAAGTTAAGGTGGCGATCCTCATTTATGGAATTTCCAGGTTCATGTGAGTATTGGTCATTGAATTCAGAAGAGCATGCCTCATGATGAGCAATTTCTGGAATGCATATAGTAACATCGTCAATTGAGTCGTCAATTGATACAAGATATGGCTCTGAACAAGATGCTTGACTTGGACTATGATCCATCGCAATACTACATTCTTCATTTGGTCTATTCTCCTCTTCAGGTTCTAAGTCAACACTGGTTATCTCTCTAGTCGATGGAAAGTGGAGAGCATTAGCTGACTCATGACTACACTCTAAAACTTCATCTCCCTCAATCCGCTGAAGAGCATTCTCATCTTCATTACATTGCGACCTTGAAGATGTTGCAACCATTGATTGGCTTGGATTTCCAACATGAGGTACAGATTGCAATTGAGTAAGCAAGCCTGATGCCAAGTAAGAATCCAATTTCTTTTTGACTGAACTGTTCCAGTGGTTTTTAATAGCATTGTCTGTCCTGTTTCCATAGAAGTACAAGTACTCAATAAATCTAAAAGCATGTCGATAAGCAGAAGACTGAGAATGAACTAGAACTTGACATGAAAAAACCGGGGCACTGATGACATCATATGGATCCCCTGTAGTTACTACAGGAGTAGGACGGAATGATAAGATCTTACTTTAATAATTAAAATTTAAGAATTTTATTGTCTCTTTATCATACCAGAACCTGCGGTACTTTGGTATCTGATGAAATCAGTCCCAGAACACATATGATTAAAAACTATGACCGCACATGGAAGTGAAGCATGTTCCATATTCTCAATCTCAACAGAAATATAATAAAAAATGTACTTACCTTCCAGGCAAAAACTTCGTTAATTCCGCCCACTTGTTCCCATAAATCTGATGAGCACGTATTAGAGCCAACTCCTCTTCCTGTGTCCATGCTTCCTTGTTTATAGCAGGATTAAGATGATTATGCCACCTAATAAGATTTTAGAAATTATTATTAATAAAAAGTGCACCATCCCTCCAAATATATTTCAAAATTGATCCTACAATATGATTTATAAACGTCGCCTGTTGAGGATTATAGGCTTACGGCTATGGAAGAAAGAGAAAAGGGAATGCTTTAAATATTATTCTATGTGTCGTGTGTGTGTGTGTGTGTTTTTTCTAGTACTCTCATCTGGTTCTATATTTCATTATTTATTTTTGCTTAGCCGTTTTGCAATTAGACTGGTAGGTAAGTCCCGTAGTTAGCTAGTCCTAGGTTTCTCTATCAATACAGAACTGTAACTGCTCTAGAGTGTAAGAATCATTTTCCAAGATTTCAATGCAGAATTAAATTCCATTCTCCACAAAATGTATATGGTTACCGAATTTAAGGACATTTTAAAGTTAATAAAATGAAAATATTATTGATAAAATAGTGATGTTAGAGAAAAATTTCTACAAACTCGCTAACTAGGCTATAAGGATAGAGATACTCCACAATATTCTAAAAATGCAAGTATAAATCTAAGTCATGACATACTCTCCAGGTAATCTAACAAGGTTACAAGGATAAACAGTCATGAGATACTTGCTAACTAGGCCATACCTTTCTCGACATTGCTTCCCAATACGTCCAGGTAAATGTTGGGCGATAGTTGACCACTTCTTAGGCCCATATTTGTTCACCAATTCAATCATCACGTCATCTTCCTATTAACATATTTGGATTAGTAGATATCTGACTAGAAAGTTGATATAATCCAAGGCAACATCAAACAATGTGGAAAACAGGGACTTAACTGTAGCATGCTCAAAGAAGCTCTAATAGCAGTTATTGGTTTATGGTTAGGTGAGATAAAAACTAAAAGAGAGATAGAAGCACTTCTACATATAGAGATATCAGAATAACACAAGACAAAAGGAATGTATATGACTACCTCTTTAGACCATGGCCCTTTAACAAGTTCAGGATTCAACACTTTCTGCCACCTATGTAAGCATTGCACATCAGTTCTATCCTTGAAACACTCCGCTTCAGACACACATAAGTAGCAATTAGACAAGTTATGAAACAAAATGTATCAAAACAAAGATGCATAAGCCAAACACTGCTTTAATAAAGTTATCATGTAGAAAAATGAACCCACATAGAACAATAGCCAACGAAATATGAGAGAGTAGAGCTACAAAACAGGTTTTGAAGACCTAAAGATTGGTTTTATGCTCTATAAACCAAACATTCAATACGAACATGTCACCCCAACAGGACAAAGTTTTTTATTTCATTTAAACCTATGCAATTAATTCTACCAATTTGTAACAAGAAACTCCAATGAGGTACATATCTTAAGAATGGACAGATGCAATGTGCACTTAATACTGCAAGCAGTGGTGATAGGGCACATATAATTTCATATATAATCAAAATGAATAAGTTCAAACATCAATGTGCTACCTATTTTTTTCCAATTTTTTCCTTGGAAACGCTGAACAGCCTTTCGCAACGTCTCATCCTGAAGGAAAAAAAACATAAAATAAAGGTAAACCAAGTTCAGATTTTCTAGTATGAGTAAAAATCATCATCAAACCGAAAAAATATTATGTTGCTTGAGTTGAGTATCCATAAAATCACCTCCTCAGGAGTCCATTGCCCTTTTGTAGAACGTCTTGTAGGACCAGTAGTCCTCCTACAAAAAGATTTTTAACGATTAGCAAAAACTTCCTTAACCCCATCATCAAAGTCTCAAACAAGAAGAAACTTAATATGGCTACCTACTACAACTCACACCTACCAAATATCTGTAATTAAGCATCGGTGATTCAATGAAATGGGAAGACACAAACAGTGCAAGGACAAGGAATGAAGATAACTATAACTTTGAAATGGAACTTTTCAATCTTCATTCCTCGCCTATTACAATTCAGTAACTTTGCTCCTAGAAAAGAGCATGTTCATAAATCGCATTCCGTTTAGGAAAAGAATTTGCAACTCTTCAATGATTAATATGACGATTATTAAGAGGCTAAAACATAATAACCGGTCACTCTAATCTTTTATTGCTAACCGAGCGAATTATACAATTTCAGCATTAAAAATCTTTAAAATTAGAGTTTTATAATTGCCATCCAATAATCAAGACAAATTCAAAAGAAGAAATTGATGGCAGAGTTTTATGCTTGCATACCCATGTAATGCTGCTCTAACTTTCTCAACACTATCAATGGGCCCATCCCCTTGAGGAACGGCGGCGATTTTTCGTTCACCGTCCATAATTTGCTAGCATACAAGTCCAAAAGCATACCCCAATTCCAACTCTACTACAAATCATTATAATTACAACCCCCTCTAAGGTGAAGCAAGATCAAATTCCTGCAAAAAAAACAAACACACCAAATAATCAAAAAAATGAATAATCAATTCAACATTGCAAATCAACCAAAATTTAATTCCAACAATGAAACAAGCACAGTAACATTGTAAATTAACCGAAAATTAACTTCAACAAAGAAAAATTAAGAAATATATTAACAAACCCTAATACTTATATCACACACATACACACCCAATAGCTTAATTATAAAGCTGCTATAGTGATTTTTAAATCACATTTCAATAATTGAAAAATCAACAATGAGTGAGTGAGATTAGTCAACTCTGAACAAAAAAAATTAAAAAATTAAAAAATCAAATTCAAATTTAAGATATCAGAAATCAAATTCCAAAAATTCAACACTGAGTAAAGCAAATGCTATAATCAAGCAACAAAATCACGAAAATAATAAAACAAAAATCAAATTCAAAAACAAAATTCATCACAGAAGTGAAAACTCACCGAACAGAATTTGATAAAACCAAAGACAGAGAAATTCACAATTCGCATATCTTCAGATCCAAGAAGAAAGAGATTTTCGATTTTCAAACAAAAAATGTAACAGTGTTGTTAGCAGAATCGAAACGGAAGAAGGAAGAAGAAGAAAGAGAAACGTTGGTGTTCAAACATAAATGGCGGAAACAAGTGTATTTGAAAACCCTATAATATGCTTTTTCGTTTGTTCTTCTTTCTTGTTCGATTCTCTTCTATTGTTTTTTGTTTTTCCTCTTCAACAACTATTTAATGTAACGTGTATGTGTTGTGTCTTTCAATTTTTCAAATGTTTAACGGCCAACTTTTCTTAATCACACAAATTTTACCACACATTAATCATGTTTTGTTTAACAAAAACAAAAATTATTTTATTTTATAATAAAAATATGTTTTTTTTTTTTTACAAGTTTCATTTTCTATAGTGATTATGGTTATTTACCATTTATACGATTTTTTACTGCAATTTTAATGCCACGTGTAAAGTAAAAAAGAGAAGTATTATCGATGTACTTGTTTTACTTTGGAAAATGTTGATGACTAAGTCAAAATAACGAAACATGTGAAGTGCATTTGCAGTGTCTTTTATGTTTGCCTATCAACATGATTTCTCTCGAACACATAAATAAGAGATTCATTCTATGTAAAATTTATGATATGTGTTGTATTTTTTCTATTCTTACATTGAATTATTGTACTATTTAACGGTTCCCTTCTACTATTATTGACATTTACTCAAGTCTCGTCATATTTACATGGATTTCTTCGTATTTATAAGATATGTTTGTCATACATATACATCTTTCAAATTAACGAACTATAATGGTGGAGTTTCCTTTTCTTAATTTTATTTTTCCATGTCCTGTTGTTTTTCTAGTATTTCAAAATATGATATAATTTACTACTCATATAAGAATATAGTTAGGATCTAATGACATCATGTGTAAGTCATGGGACTTACACCTAGGGATAGCAATTGCACTTAGGTCCAATGGGCACCCGCGAAAAATACCAACAATGGGTAGGGTAAAACCCCGCTTTCATGGATATGGGCTTGAGTCTGGGTAATTACCCGCAAATTTAAGTGGGTATGGATGCAAGTAAGGGCACTATACTACCCAGTTCCGCAACCCGCATATACATATTTATATAATATAATAAATACTTTATTTATTATTGGTGCATAATTATTTAATTTATCTAACTATTTACGTCTATACCTAAACCTAAAAACTAATATAGTAACTGAATCCTTCCCTTCATACCTTAAATCAATTTGATGTTTATTTTAGCATGCACTTTTTTATATGTTTTTTGAATGTTTTTACTTTTATTTTCAAGGGATATTTTGAATGTTTTTTTATTTAACTAAATATTATGATTCTACTATTTTATGAGTTGATTTGAAAATTTTGGGACCATAGTTTTATTTTCAATTGCGATATATTTTATTGTCTTTTCATAGTTAAAGTGCGGGTAATAGATACGGGTATGAGTATTTAGGTGTCCATAGGGTATGGGAAACGCACTAAAGTTGTTGCCCATGAGGGTACGGGCTCGGGTACAAGCATTATTTACAAAGATGGGTGTGAGGAAATATACTATAGTACCCTACCCATTAGATACCTATTGTCATCCATACTTACACCAAACCAACTCTTAGTCATTCAATATAATGTATCAAATGGCCCATAATATTCCATTCTTCAAACTAAAATACCTCCGACTGAGGCATGCGTGTGTGATTCCATATTTGTTCTCTTCTCTAGTTTATTGGTTCTCTTCTCTAGTTTTACTTTCAATGAAACCTAAGTTCTCAATCTCTTGAACCTTCCATTGGAATTTTTAAATATTATTTTGATGTCACGTGAGAAAAATAATCTCAAATTCTAAAACAAAAATCACTTAGCATTGTAGGGTTACTAAAATTGACATTTTCATGTTGATATATAGCCACAAAGTTGTATTCTAATTATTTAATTTATTTCATCTTGATGATAAAAGGTTTGAAGTTTCAACAAACCACAAATTAAAAACATAATAAAAGAGAGGAAACAGGTCTTGTAATTGAAATGATGGGTGCATTCAATAATTCAAATCACATGATTAATATTAATCTGGCTTTCTTTTTCCATCGCCTTTACGATGAGAGTTTTTTATTCAATTTTATCGGATGACATTTCAGTCAATGTCAACTGTGTTATCAACCATCATCATTTGAAGTTACGTTCACAATTATCTCTCGTCAACACTACGGTATCACCAACGTTCTCTCTCTTTTCACTTATCGTTTCGCTTTCTACAATCGCGCTATAGGTCCACCGAAGCAACACATCTCTGCTCCCACCGTTGCTGAAATTAGAGACTTCATTTTCTACATCTTCATCGAGTTTTCTTACTTCTTTACTAGGGTTTGCAAATTGTTGCTTGAATGGATACCATAAATTAATAAATAAGCATGTTACAAGCTTTGGTCAATTATGAAAACCAAATATCACAACAAAACACACATGTCGGTCAAAATGTCACTAACTCCCGATAAACACTTCCAGTTTTCCCGACTAAACACACATTATAGTACATTATAGTACACGTTTCTCTCTCTTGAAGAACAGGTTGAATGTTTTCCACTCTCAAATCACAAGAGAACAATTTCATCTTCTTAGTCACTTTATGCTCCATGACCCTCTTCTTCTCGTTTCATTTTCCTTCCACTTTTATCTTCTTAGTCATTATTTTTGCACTCTAATCTCTACTTTAATGATAATGACCATATCAATGGTTGTCTAACATAATATTATTTTACTTAAAAAAAACATAATATTGTTTTTTAGGGGAATATTGTTGTTATTATTATTGAAATTCACTTCAATGGTTATTACAATTAGAGATGTGTTGGTTTATAATAGTTGAAATACGATAGTCGTAGATTTTGTTAACAGTCCTTGTAATCATACGGTTGAGATGGACGTCCACTCGTTACCCCGTATAGAGGAACCAAACTTTTATAGTAATACATTTTTTAAGCCAAAATATAACAATAATGGTATTTTTTTAGTAATACGTATAGTAAAAATATATAGTATGTATAAATGTTTATTGAATACAGTATGTATAAATATTTAGAAAAATATTAAATATTTTCATAATAATATACGGTAAAAGTTAGATAAGTAACATTTTTTGGTACCCGTGCATTAACAAAGGCATTCTTTATTTTATGCATATGTGTAAAAATAATATAGAAAGAGAGAGAAGAAAATACAAAAGCATAGATGAAAAAATGAGAGACCAAAGAAATAATGAACGTTATTGATGTTCCTCATCTCAACTTATGTAATTTATACATTAAAATATCTTATCTTATTTATAATTTTTGTCACAAAATAATAGAAATGTTACAATATTTTTATGTGATTACTTAAAAATAATAATCATTTGATAGATAATAAATACATAATACATAAATAATAGTATGTATATTTTTACAATAAGTGTCTTTTTAACGTATATAATATTTGTTCTCACATGACATGCATGACTCGAGGAGTCGTATTTAATACATGAAGCAGAAAGAATATATGTATTCTTTGTAAGATATATTGATGGTTTCTGCATATAGTTCACAATGTTTTTTTCTTATTGAAATGCATCACTTCAAGAATCGTGTTTAATTCATGTGAATAAGATAGAATAAATTATGTGTGATTTATCTAGTATACAAAATTGATTTTTAATTTAAAATCAATTATAAACTAATTGCACTTTTATTTTTCTTTATTTAATAAAGCATGTGTTATAAGTTTGGTAGATTTCTAAAATATTTCTCTTAAAGTAATTTAACAGAGCAAGTTTTAGATCAATTCACAACATTAAATGTTGTGACAACTAATATTTCATAAAAATGGTTGCACGCCTTTGAAAGTTGGGTACGACACAATCTCAAATTTTTGAAGGTCTGAATTCTCCAAAAAACATTGAATAGAAATGTTTAATAAGGATTCAATTTTTCATCAAATCTGAAACTATAAGCTTAGTTATATCATTAAATCCCAAATTCTGAAGAATCTCCAAAGGGTTCAAGGGTTTAAGAAGAAGAAGGAGGAGGAGGAGGAGGAGAAAAATAACATTCGGTGACCAACATCGATTACAAATCAAAACTTAACAACTTTCTAGATAAATTCTTATGGTCGTCACTGATCATGTCAGACCTACGATCATGGAGTTGATGACATTGAATGACCTTTGAATATAACACTTTTGTCAACCGTTGCCTTCTCCTTTGTTGCCTTTGTCCTTCTTCTTTGGGCGAATGGGGTTTGGTGTGCCTGCATGTGCTCTGAAGCTCATGTGAGTGTGTGTAGGATGATAAGTTTTGTGTAGTGGATAGTAAACACACTTGACCTCAGACTTAAGAGCCAATATTTATAGTGGAGGATTATGGTTTAGACTTTTGCATCATTTCTTAGACAATTGTCTTGGAAGGACAATCGTGGTCCATTCAAGGACAATTGTTGTCCTTTGAGGGAGAACCGTAGAGCTTATCCTTTGGTGGATTTGTGCCACATACTTCAACGGTTGTTCACATTTGGTTTGTGGATGCTCTCGTGGGACGGACTATACTAGTTGTTCACATCCACACGTGTCTTCTTGTGCCACCGACCTTATCGATTGTTCACGTTGGTGCATGTTCTTCTCCATTGTTGGTAGCTTAGGTTGTCTTCTCACGGCTCTGTTCGCTCATATACCACAATCTCTTAGACTCCTTTCGAGGAGCCCTTTGAAACTTATCATTAGATGAGCTCAACCCATACCAGAACATTATTAGTAATACATTATTTAGTATATAGATAAGTAGATAGATAGAATGGTATAAAAAATGAACAGTATTTGCTATAAAATATTCTTTAATTTTTTTTTTAAGAATGTTCTTTAAATTTATTAAAATTTGACCGATGACAAACTTTTTTTTTATCAAATAAACCGATGACAAACATTTGTCTCGTGTATAATTTATATATATATATATATATATATATATATATATATAGTAACACAAGAGCGGTTAAATATAAAATTGTTGTCATTTTTTTATTTTAAAAATATACTTTTTGGGTAGCCAATCATAATAAACTAATAACACAAGGCCCCACCCCTGCTTCCAGCTCAAATCAACTATCATCTTCATAAAAATGACCTTAAACCTAGATTGAAATGGGTATAAAATGAAATGTGCTATGGTAAAAGTAGAATGTTGGTAACGATCTAATAGTTTTTTTTTTAAGGAAAAAAAAAAACTATTAAAATGTTGGTAACGATCTAATAGTTATAGTCGATTGAAATTATTAACTTCTTGTCACTAGATTTTGAACATATTTTAAAACAATTCAAGAAAAAATGCCACAAAATATCATTTCACACATAATGAAGTTTTACGTTCTTTTGTGTGCACTATGATGCTTTATGTTTTCTTTTTTGTCAAGACCTTATGTTTTCTTTTTGTTAAAATGTAAATAAAAAAACTGAACTTTTTGTTATAATGTAAATAAAAACTAAAAACATGAAAATAGAAAATCATTCATCTCATTTAGCATATGCCGAGAGAACCACGATAGGAGTTCTACTTTCTCGTCCCAGGGTATTATTTACGTGAAAACAAAATAATAAAAATACTTCAGTTTAATTTGGCCACTACTAATAATTTTTCAATTGCAATCACAAATTACAAATAATTATAAAAATTGAATACAAAAGGAAAATAAAAAAGACAAATAAAATAAAATAAAAATTTATGGCACTTCGTAGCACACTAGTTACCTACTAAGTTCAGGGTGCATTTGTTTTACCTTAAAAAAATAGTGTTAGAAAAAATATTTTGTTTTACCTACTAACATTTACCCCTCCCCTCTAACAATATACTACCAAACTAACATTTGCTTAAAAAAAATACACACGTTAGGGTTAACTTACCAAAATTAATTCAAAAATATCACGAGAAAGTACTGTATAATTAATTGTTTTACATGCCAAATTGAAACTTAACTAAAAATACTGTTATAAAACCAACCACAAAATCTGAAGGTAGCTGAGAACAAAATCAGGCAACCCTTGAAGCAGCTACTAAACTACCCTGAATGCAGTTAATACTTTCTATATTTATTTTGGCGACCTCGTCCAGAATCATTGTCTCTATTACGCGAAAATTTGCCTCCTCTACCATACCTTCCTCCTCCCCTGAAAAGAGATCTTATAATTAATATTCTAGTTTGAGTTTTACTACCTCCCAGTAAAGGGAGCAACCCAGGGCACAAAAGCTCCCGCATACGTAGGGTCCGGGAATGGGTCCCACCATTTTTGAAAAACAACAACTTTACCAGTTGCGCCAAGGTTACCCCTCTTTTACTACCTCCCAGTGATCCCAAAAAATAGAGAAAAAAGCATGTTAAGGTTAAGAGATGGTTGCGTTGCGTGCCACTTACCTCCCTCGGTTGCTGAAACTTTCTCTGCGTATATCTTGTTTACCACGAAGCTGGCTCCAGTATTGTTTTTCAGCTTCACCTGATTACATACCAATCAAGAATAAGTGTCGGGGTCTGTTTGGATCAAACAAGAGGATATTTAATGAGATATCAATTTACATTTTAAATATTACAACATTTTGTGAAATTTTAAATTCTCATGATATGAAGCGTGCGTTTATTCCATAAAAAAAATCATTGTCACTAGAAACATTAAAAGAAAATACAATAATTAACACATGAAACCCAACTGATCGAAAAATTAGATGTAAAAGTAAAACTAACCGGTCACTGGATCTAGAGTAGCAATATAATTCTTCACAACTAAGCCCCCCTTTTCCGAAAGAGCTGCAGCAGCACGTGCTTTCTGAGCAGCTTCAGGTTCATCAAACCGAATGAATCCTGACTCATCTCCCATATTGAAATCTATGTACTGTGCAATAAACATGAATATAAAATCAATATTCATGTCTTAAGCAAAGAAAAATTCAAAAAGTCAATTCTTAGCAAAGATTAATCAAAAAGTTACTTTTTAGTAATGTGAGTTAAAGATCTAAACCACGGTCAGGTTATTAAAGCAAAAGAAGGAAACTGTATCTTTCAAAAGTGCTAAAAAAGACAAGAGTTCTAAACAATAATAGATAGCTATGAAGTCATAGATAAATATCAAACCAAAGGAAGAAAGTCCCAACAGCTGGAGAAGGGGAAAAACCATATTTACCTTAACATCACCAAACTTCTGAAAGACAACCTTCAAATCTTCACGTAAGACAACATCCGAGTCGTTCTTGAAAATAACAGCTGTTTTTTTCCCAGTTTCCTGGCCCTTTTCGACACCTTCAGTCACCTTTCCTTCACCTGCCCCATTATTTTCTTGGCCCTTTTCTTCAACTTCAGTCTCCTTTTCTTCCTTCACCCCATCTTTCTCTTGGTCCTTTTCTTCGCCTTTAGCCTCCTTTCCTTCGTTCACTCCATTGTTTTCTTTATCATTGTCATCGTTTTCTGACATCTTTTGATCACTTTCCTCAGCAGCAACTTCAGAGGGTTTTTGATCATCTGTCTTGGTGACATCATTATTGTCATTGGCTTGTTGATCGGCGCTATTCTTTTCTGGAACTTCATCTGAACTGCTCTTTAGTTTGAAGGCTATAACTAAGCCTTTAGGGTAGCTGTAACAACACAAATGAAGTCAATTAGTTTGCTTTTATTTTATGGTTAGGGGTAAAGATTAAAAGAATTTCAGAATCTTACTCTTCTTCTGTATTTGTGTTATCCTCCTCGTGGTTGGAACCCACATTCTTGCGAGATTTTTCATGCTTTTCTAATTCCTTTTCTCTTTCTGCGTCAAAGTCCTGCCTGCATTGGGTAAATATATACAATATTATTAGACAATATATGCATATGCATATAGACAAGACTGTCTTACGCCCCACAGGTAGAAGTTAGTAAAACCCCATTTTCACAAGCTAAATGCAGAAATTGAAGTTTTTATACAGGGATGCCAGGAGAATCATAATCACTCAATCTAAAGCAACTGCCATCAATTCCAGTTTTTTAATAAATATAGATATTAATTGACGCTTATTGTAATATATGTATTTGTCAAAAGGATTTTGACAGAAAATATTGGATATATACCCTTAATTTTCTTCCTATAAGAAACTATAATATACAGCAGAAAAAAAAACTTTATTTCACTAAAATTCATCAACAGTCAGTAACTCGGTATTGAATCTATGAGCATGCTTACTTTGGCTTTAATTCTAGCTCAGCGCCCGCATACACTAATTTCTGCTTCAAAACATTTTGCATTTCTTCATCTGATGAGAACTCAACAAGGGCAGTACCACAGAAGAACTTTTTGTCTCCAACATGACGGGGCAACCGAACACTGTTGACCTGAAATCAAAAACAAAATTGTTACATCTTTTGTTATACAAAATAAATAAGTATTTTTTAAAATTCCAGACTATTTTTGTTAAATAAATATAATCTAAAACCTTCAAATATTAACTAGGGGATTCAGATACCAGATTTATCTGAAAGAAATCTCATGTTTACCAGAATCATAGGTTATGCTTCAACTTTTCACCAAGAAATTTAATGTAAATATACATAAAGCATCATCACTCGGAGGCTAAGGTTAGCAAAACATGATGCATTCCGACTATAATAATGTTAGAATGTAAACCACGGCATTAATGTTAATATTTTTTTATTTGAAGGAAGCCTTGATGTTAATATTACCTTGGCATATTGACCAAAGAAGGACTCCACTTCTTCAAGCTTCACAGTATATTCAAATGGTGATGCAGCAATCGTTCTTATCTCAACCTGCTCAATTACCTCTTCTGGCTTGGGAAGTTCAGTAATCCTGCCAACTTTGCTCCCTGGAATGCACGAATAGAATGACAGAAATAAGTAATAAGTTATGTGGTCATTCAACGCAGAAACAAAATGTCACGTATGTGGTTAAATGTCTTTTTTTTCAATCTTAGTCTCACTCGCCCAAGAAACCAAATTTCAAGTGAGAAATAAACTAAATTTATGACCATCTACTCTTAAAAAGTCTCAAAACATAATCCGGAAAATTAATGATTCAATAAATGAAATTTATATCTACCGTGGTATTCTTAATTAACGATAGATATGAATTTCATGTAGTGGATCATTAATTTAGAGTTAATCGAAGGTGACCATACTCTAAATCCAAATCAATGACCATACAACAGAACAGCATAAATCGAAGGTGACCATAGAACAGCATAATCTAAATTAATGGACATCTATCGTTAATTTAGAGTTAGCAATAGTTTCAAAACATGAAATTTATGACCTTCATCATTAAAAATATAAACGTTGTAGAAATAAGAGATTCATATAAATATAGTTACTAGAGCTTTGCAAAGAGATTGGTCAACTACAACAATATAGAAGGTGAAAGAAAACCACTATCGCTAACTTTAAATTAACCAGAACAGCAATCTGTCCTATTCTTAATTGGCTAGCAAAACTATGTTTAATTAGAAGTTGCAGTAATATAGATTCTTTAATCATGAATAGCACAAATAAATAACCTATTGCAGTTGCCTGATTAAAATGAATTTATCACAAAACTAAATACAACAATTATAAACAAAATGGATGAATGGATTCAAAAAAGAAAGAAACTGACCATCTTCTGATAGCTTGAGTGAAGCAGCATTTTTCAAAACTTCAGCAACAGCTTTGACAGTTTCTTCCTTAACATCAGCGGGCTTAGTATCATCAGCCAACTTAAGATGCTTTCGCATCCGATTGAAGGAACAAAGCAAAGCCAAACTAACCACTGTGTAGTTAGAATTTCAGTTAAGATCAACAACGAAAACAAAAACATGTTTAGCATTGATCAAATGAGAAGAAATTGGAATGCTTATTTTCCCTGGTTTACATTTTGGTAGGATATCTCTGTAAGTGGGGCCTTTGGTACCACAGTGGCCCCACAGAGCATCCCAACAAACTATAGTCTTTAGGAGAAGTTGTCTCATACCCCGCAAGGGTGTATGTTCAACTCCTGTTGTCAACGTTGGGACCTGTGAAGCACCGACACAAACACGAACACCAGACATTCTGACACATCAACACCGGCAGTAATTTGAGAAAATACCAGAATTGACTGTAATTACAAGTTTCGGTGTCAAACACAGACATGTGTTGGACACCGGACACGCTTTCGATCAGAGGTGTCGGTGCTACAAAGGTTAGGACTCTGTTGGTGGGTAATCTGTCGGTACTTTTGTCAGCGCTCTGTGAGCCTTGAGGCCTACCCTGACCCTAGGCAGCCCAAGGGACCCAACTCACCTAAACTTTTTTCTGTAAAAAAAGAGTAATCTCCACTAAGGTGCTTAGGTTGAAACTTAAACTCTTTACCCCTCCCCAAAGATGTGTTGTGGGGACTGAATAGCAGTCCTCCCCCACAAGGTCAGCTGCTTACAAATCGAGTCACACTGACTAGGGTTAACCCTACTTTTTATTGGTATTAACGAAATGAAAACTTCTCTTTTTATGTTTGTTATGTTGAATTGAAGAAAAGAAACTGATTTTAGGACACTAAAATGGCTAATTCTATGGTGCACAACTAATAGTCTTGTACCAGACAAGTTTTTTTTCACTATTGGATCAAAAAGTCTCATCATATCTCACTTGATCCAATGGCGAGACTTATCAATTAAATGGTGGAAATAAACTTATATATGATACAACACCTATCTCACTTGTGCACCATAGAACTAACCCACTAAAATTGAATCGAATGGCTTGATTTTTCACGTACATATGAGAGTGAAGTCATACCCATTCTAAAACCAACAACAAATGTAACTGCCAGACATCAACCTATGTTGCATAGGTACACGGATACGATACACGGTATGATACAGATACGAAAAATACAGCAATTTTAAAAAAATTAAAGTATGGGTACATCAATAAAAAAAACAAAGGTTTAGTTATATAATATAACATGAGAGAGCTAAAATGTTCAATTTACAACAAAAACATTGAAATAAAATTTTAAAAAGTAAAAAATTAGAGAAAGTTACAAATTTCACTCAAAACAAGAAAAAGTGGAGTCCTGTGGTACCAGGCACGTACCTGATACCGCCGGTACTTCACAATTTTACTGGTTACAAGTACACAGTTCCATTCAATCAGTTCAATTTTCTTAAATGATCGGTATCTACACGTAACTATAACTATCGTGTTTTATGTCGACATTAAATAGTTTTCAGTACCTTCAATTACATTAACAAAACCCTAAAAAACTAAACCAAATTGATAAACAATAGAGGGCAAAATGGTAAAAGGATACTTCCATCTTCACTTTCATTGACAGTTTTACTCAAGAAATCATCCCTGGGAAGATTACTATCACTGAAATAAAACTCAACCTGCAGTTTCAAAAAATAAAAAAATTAGGATAAATCAAAACGACATAAGAGTTGAATAATTAAGAAAAAACGACGGTTACTAACCTGTCGTATAACCTTCTTGGTTGTTTCTTCGTCAAGTGAAAGTTTCGCCATTGATGAGAAAACTGAAATTAGAGAGTGGCGGTATGGGAGAGAAAGAGTGTAGGGTTTTGGAGAGAGTTTTAGGTCGTGTTTGGTTTTCGGAGGTTTAATTATATATTAACTGGGTTTAAATATGCTCGTGTTCTAAATTTACTGTTCTAAATCATGCTTGGATTTTCTGTCCCCCAAAATAAATAAATATAAAGTTTCATCGAACATACTTGAGTTGACATCGACATGCATTGTTATATGTAAAGGTTGGAGTTCGAATCAGACACTCCATTTATTCACCTTGAAAAAGTGAATTTTAGCCATTAGGTTACGTGACAAAAAAAAAAAAAGGTTAAACTTGGACATTATTTTTGCATAAAAATAAGGGTAAAATATGCTCTTTTTATTTTATTTTTGGTGATGGTCGGGGTTCGAACCTCAAACCTTGCATATTTTATGCATTGTCCCTACTAATTGAATTAAGTTCACAAGGACACTCTTTTTTCAAAGGGTAAAATATGTTTTTTATTCTTATAAATATTATAACTTTCATTTTAATTTTCTTAAAATTTTCCTTAGATTTTTTTCACATCAGTACATTTGAATTAATTTTTTTAAAGAATGTTTAGTATATTATAAAAATTATCTTTAAAAGAGAATTTTTATTGTAGTAAACATAACTGCGAAGATTATAATTTTGAATAATATATATGAGTTGATTTAAACACATAGACAAAAAATGGTGATATAAACTTTTTGGGATCAAAAGATGAAGAATTTTTTTAGAAAGACTAACATGAAAAGTTGGAAAATTTATAAGAATAAAAAACATATTTAACTTTAAAATTACGAAAAATGTTAACGATTGTTCACGAGACACTCTTTAAGGACCATAAGTGATAAATATTTATGAAAATGTTAGTATTCAATGCATTGAAAATCAAAATATTTAACTTTTTTAAAAAATAATTATTTATTTTAGAATGCTTAAAGGGTGTCATGGGGACACTCGCTAGCATGATCCTAAAAATAATTATAGAGTAAATCGTAGGGATGGCAAAAAAGAACATGCACACGGGTACCCGCAGATAAAATCTATCACGGACACGGAACATGTAGTTAAACGAGTATCCGTGAATATAATATATAACTATTTAACCACCTGTTACTTTATAAATATGAACACAAATTTGATGATATCAATGCACACGGCTATCCGTACTTGATAATAAATTAAATAATTATTAAAATATCTTTATATATATATATATATATATATATATATATATATATGGGGTCTGAATAATTTCTATGAATGAAGTAAGAATCATGCATTTTGTATGTATTATGGTGTAATGAATTTGTATGAATTATGTAAGAATCATGAATTTTGTATGAATTATGATATGATTTATGAAATTTGAATTGATTATGCTTGAATGTTTAAAAGTTTTGAAATTTTTACGCAATTAAAAAAATGTTATTCTTTGTAGAAAAATAAAAAAAACCAAAAATTCATGGATATCCATGGATATCCCAATACTTGCGGATCATCTGAATAATGGATACCAACATCTGAATAATTGATACCAACACTGATACGGGGCGGATACGGATATCATATTAATTCAACGGAACAAAAACATGTATCATACTATCGATACTCGTGAATACCCATTGACATCCTTAATAAATCCTAGTTTCAACATTATTTTGTGATAAACATCCAATTCCTAAATGGATATTTTTCTTTTTAAAATTATTAATTTAATTTAAAAGAAACATTTTAGGCAATCTCCGTGAGCTTAACTCAGTTGGTAGGGGGGCTGGTAGGGATATTGCATATTATATGCAGGGGCCGAAGTTCGAACTCCAGACACCCAAATTCTCTACATTTAAAATGTGTGAGCTCTAACCACTGAACTATTCGGACAAAAAAACACATTAGCCACGACAGCCATTTTCTAGGGGGCACTGCCAAGTACCGAGGTAGTGCTCAATGCTCATGCTCAGCAAAAATAGCCGCAAAACATGGAAATGCAAGGCAAGCCACAATCTCACACACGATCACAATCTTAAACGAGTAAAGACAATTAGAATTCAATTTTAATTGGCCACAATCTTTGCATATACCACATGTAATGTCATTTTAGACGTCCCATAAGTCCTAGTTTAACTCGCAACAATGTCAAAATTGTTAGGTTAAACATTATGATCGGGTTTAAATCTCAGTACCTTCACTTTGTGTGTGTGAGTTTATGATGGTTTTATCTTCTCGTTTATATACCCAAAAAAAGAAGTCATTTTAGACAACTCATTTGACTCAAAACTTAGCTCATATTTTATTGCCCTTTACTTTTGAGTTTTTCTTAGAATTTTAGTTCTCTATGTTTAAAACCGAACCAATAAAAAAAACGCAAACTGAATTGATCCAAATTAAAATTGCAAAAAATGGTATTTGGTTCGGATGTATTCAAATCATTTTTTTACTCAACCGTATGGTTTGGTTTGAACCAAACCAAACCAAACCATGATATAAGAAAAACAATAATTAAATATATATCATTTAGACCAATACTTGTAGAAATTCAATGGAAAGTTTAATAAAGTGACATTTTTTTTATCTTGTTAAGTTTCTTCTTAACTTTTTCTATCAAAAATGTATTTATCTGCTACTTGAACTCTTAGAGAATGATTAAAATTTTAGTTTTTTGTTACAAAATATGATTACTTTTTGTCCGCGTTTTAATTTAGTTTACGTAGTTGGAAGCATTGTTGGATGAAAATAAAATTGTAATGTTGAATAAAATTTAAAAATATTGCTGAAAATATGTTGTATTTTTAGATTTTTAATTTGATTTTAACATTGAAAAAAAAAATATTGTCTAAAAAACCCGCACCAACCGATCTAATCTAAACCACAATGGTTTGATTGAGATTTTACTTTAAAAGTCAACTGAATCAAACCAAATCACATATTTATTTTTCTTGCGGTTCAGATGACTTTTAGCTGATAAATACACGGCGGATCCACATAATTCCTTCATTTATGTAATTGAATAAAGGCAGGCAAATCAATGTTGAGAATTAGGAAAATGCTACTGACAACGAGAATCGGTCTCGCGATTGTTTACTTGATTCCATAATTTCCGCCTCACTTCCATGTGTTGCTGTAAAGAGAGCAACATGATTGGTTCCTTTATTTGTCGGAATGAATTCGCAATGCTCCCATTCGGGACATATAGCATTGCTCTGAGAATTATTAGCCGAATCATCAACAATATATTTCATGGAAATGTTTTTTATTTATATAATCGATGCCATAATGACACAACACATCTTATGTGGACAAACCAAATTCATAACTTCCACTCTAATATATGATTAATAGCCTAAGTTCAAATAAAATAAGTCATCTCTTCTCTGCATGGTATGAGTATGAGTATGACAAGAACAGAACAAATAACATGTAATCATTCATCATTTATAGCTTCAAGTAATAAAAAATTCCTCAATCATTGTATATTGAATAAAACAACATATATGACTCTTCGTGTGTGGAGAAGGCAAACAATAATAACGCCAAAACTTAGATAAATACGTGAACCTCTATGCATCATATATATTCTAGTAGCAAAAATTCATTATAAACAAGATTAAATTCATCATACACTAGTAGCAAAACTCCTCAAATCCCATGTATTCATTCCTCTGAATCCTCTGAATCATGCGTGATATTCCTACTCCACCTATAGACAACCATACAAGTGAAAGTCATGTTGTAAGCAAGTAGCTTTCATAGAGAAATGCATGGTGAAATGAAAGTTTAAAATGTAAAAAACCAAATTAGCCATTGAATCACGCGTTTGTTATGAAGATTTTAGAGGCCTCTGCAATCACGTCGCGACTACAATTTTAGTCGCATCATAATTGCATGCATATGTCTACATAGTTTTGGAGACGTATGCAACCACATTGCGACTGCATTTGCAGCTGCATTAATTGCTTAATATGTTTGCAATTTTTCGCAATGTCAAAAATTTCGGTCTAATATGTAATCACGACTGTAACTACAATTTAAAATATTTGACATAGTTAAAGCAAACATGGTAATTAGACTCATTATAACATATATAAGCATTACTCACCTAGTGCAATTGCACTAACAAGAATTGTGAAGGATAAGACAAAGATAATCAAGGAAGCCCTTTGAAAGATATTGACAAGCTTGTCAATGATTTTCTGTCCTATGTATGCTGCAATGGTAGACACAAGGGTAAGGTAGAGAGCTGCAAATCAAGATGAAAGATACGTATTAGTATATTACTTGAAAAGTATAAAAATGTGAAAGATGAAGTTTAATTTTAATTACCATAAGGAACAGGAAAACGTTTCAAGAGGTAATACTGTGCAACAGATATAGATGCTGTGAATGTCATTCCTAATGAGGCTGAGGCACTTGCTAACTGCAAGATTATGAAATATAAGATAACTATATTTTGATCAATTTATGTGATGATATATAGAATATACTATAGTAGTAGGATTAGTCTCGTAAGTATAGCTCAAATGCTAAAAGAATGTAGGAATATTTGATACGAAGGGGCGCGTATTTCAAACACACAATTTTCCGCTTCTCAATCCTTAGTGTGTGTGACACTCTCCTATGAGGGCCCTAACTCGTGAATATCATTGAATGAAAATAATGTAACCATTGAATGCATATTCTACTAGAATTTACCTGTGGAGCAATTCCCAATTCAATAAACAAAGGGCCCATGACAAATCCACTACCTACACCAAGAAGTCCACCCAAAATTCCAGCTAGCAAGGAACAAGAAAGTGATAGAGCTAGAAGATGCAAAGGCCAATGTGTGCCATGATCTTGTTTGGAAATAGTAATCTTCTTCCCTTGATATAGGCCTGTTGCTTGGTATAGAGAAACCCCTACAGTAACCGGTATCTATAAAATAAAATTTAATTACTAAAGTTGTAAGTAATTGTAAATTTGACATATATAGTAGGGATCAAATTTAGTCACATTATTTGACACAGTAAAAGAAAGTATACAAAGTTACCTGTAAGAAAGTAAATATCCAGAATGTGGTTGAACATCTAGTTGTATAATTCTGTTGAAAAGTGAATCCTTTTAATAATTAGTTCATATAGGAAAAAGGGAGAGAATACATTAATGCAAAAAGTTCTAAAAAAAATTTGCGACCACGATGTAAGACGCAATACGATAGTTTTTGATATCTCTGCGACAACAACTGAAGTCGCATTTGACTATGATTTTCCCGTGATATCAAAGTTCATGAGGCGACACAATTTAAAACCATGACTTCGACAAAGAAATTTACGAAAATAGGCTCTCCGTAGTTGGGATAATCTTGCACCTGTCCAATCAATAGATTGATGACCGTTGGATTCAGATTGGACAATTCACAAAACATACAAATTTTGTATTATCTTATGAAAAACCAAAATACTGAGCTAGAAATCTAGATCGTCAATCTTAATCCAACGGCCACCAAAGTACTCACTCTGCGATTTTAGAGTATTCCAACGGTAGAGAATCTGGATTTAGAATTTACCTTGGCAATCTGTAAGAGAAGGACTGAAAACCAAACAAAACAAAGAAGTCCAAATTCCTTCCAACGAATATTGCTAAGAATGGTCCCCTGAATTACGGTTACCTACATGCATAGCTGCCTATAAGTTTTTTTTTTTTTTTTGACAAATAAATGCATCTTAGACATAATAGTTAAATCATTTATATCCAAATATGATTTAAGCATCTAAGAAATGATTAAACTATATAAAGAAAAAACAATATTAAAATTTGGACATACTTGTTTAATTTCCTTTTCAGGTCCATCATCTGGACAACTAGGCAGATACTTGTACTCCACATCTTCACTTGTAGCAGCTGGAAGAAAATGACAATATCATAATGATTAATAATTAATTGATACATATCTATTAAGTTTGTATCTTGTGACCATGTGGTTTGACTGAAAACCAATAATATATTACATACACTCACCATTAGACTCCAAATGCTTGACAGACTCCTGTGATTGAAAAAGAAAATATTAAAAATATAATTATAAATTAGTTGTTAACACTGACAGTGTAATTTTGTTTTTTCATACATGTTTCCAATTAAATCACATCATTTTCTCAACTTTGATATGTTATTTCCCAAAATATATAACCTCAAAAAATTGTAACCGATAACTGGTGGCAAGAGTTAGATCTTATAACCTCAGAGGACAAAATTCAAAAAAATTTAGAGGCGATTACAAAATGATCATTAATGCAACTTAATTAATAACAATTTTTTCCTTCCGTTCCCATGAGTTTAACTCAGTTGACAGAGAATGCATATTATATGCAGGGGGTCGGGGTTCGAACCCCAAACACTTCACTTCTCCACATTTAAAATGTGTAAGTTCTAGCCACTAAACTATTTGACTCAAAAAAAAAAAAAATATTTCCTTCCCCTTATTTTGTAAAACTATTAAAACATCTCCAAAAATAATTTTGCGCATACAAACTAAATTTAATGCTAAAGGGTGTTTGGCATTGGTTAAGAGGATAAAAATATAAAAATTGTATTGAAAAATGGTAAAAAGTGATAAATTTAACTTTTTAAAAATTAAAATATTGTTGAATACAATACAAATCTACTACTTTTGGTTTTCTTAACAAGTGTCATAAAGGCACTCGTTAGCATAACCCTTTAAATAATTATGCTTGGCCATAAAATCATCTGATTTATTAATAAATGTAGTATTGATATACCTCTTTTAGTATGGTTTCCTTATTCCATGTGTCAAGACCCTTTAAGTAAGCCCTCACTGATGTCACTGCAAGTCTCAATATAACAAATCAACCATATTAGTCACTAAGTGAAAAAATTTAAGTGGACTTTTTTGAAGTAGAAATCTTGTATAATTACCTATGAAGACAATAATTAGTAGAACAGTAATCATCCAATCTGCAAATACTACACTTAAAACAACCCCTATGCTAATACCAAGAATTATAACAGGTGCATTAAGAAGCACCAAATCATAGTCAATCATTGGTATATCAAGTGTTGGATGCCTTAGCTTCAAATTGAAGAATACCGTTGATATTGCAGCACCAGTAACCATACCTAAAACAAACACAAGAAATGGTCAAAACTCAAACCATTTCAGTACCAAAGTAGTTCATAAACAAATTTAGGTTAGTTGGAGCTCAAGAGCTCACAAGAGTCTGGGCAAACGTCAAAACTCAGAAGACATCGACAAAAGTACTTACATATTACCCTCTAACAAACTTTTCACGCCGACAATGAGAATTGAACTCAAACTCTGGTGACCTTGTGGGTTATGAGTGAACTCCTTATCAATTCAACCAAACTTTGTAACATTTTTTTACATCGATTAAAACTTCAACCAATGTAAAAAGTAATTTTTTTAATATTTCAAAGAAATCCCAATTTCAAGGATCCATTCAGAAAAAGCAGTTTCTAAAGAGGTTAATTATGTTGGAGATCTATTGATTTTGTCATGAAAAACTATAGAGACTCTTACATTTTGAAATAGCAGTGGCTGATTTTGCATCAAATCCAATAATCAAGATTAGCATTGGAACAAAGATGCCACCACCACCAACTCCACCTACACTTCCAAATGAAGCTCCAAAGATTCCGATCAAGGTACCAACAATGATTTGCCATCCAAGTCTTATATCCTATTAATGATTAAACAATCAAATTATATGTTAATTCATATATTAGTAAAAATTTCATACACAAAAACACATATACATTTATTACATAGCTAAGTAGAAGATATTGTACTATATTCAAAAGGAAATAATTGTAATGGATGCAAAACACTTACTGGCCAAACATGTTCATTAGCTTTGGCATGGAAATAAAAAGATTGTGCTTCATTTACTATCCATGACCTTTCTTCATTTTTGATGGTTCTATTAGCACAAAAGATGAGAAGAGCAAACAAAAGAATGAATGAAAACAAAACCACATTTCTCATGACTCTTCAATGATGGAGAAAGCTAGCCAGCCTGGAAAATGTGAGAGTAGAAATGGAAGAATAGCTCAGGTTAGTGATTATGGAGATTTTTTTGGATTATATATATTACTATATGATTGCTTTTATTGATGGTGATTTCATGTGAAGTCCACTTCATTTTGATCACTTAAATTGACAAATAGATTTTGTTTAGATTAAACTATGGCCAAGTGTGTACATGTTTGAATCAAACTTGGGAAAATTGATTTAGACCAAAAATTATTTTTTAAATATTCATGTGTATGTTTAAAAAATTAATAATAATATTAAATTATGAAAATATATTTTGTTCAAAGCTTGTGGAATCACTTTGAATTAAATGCATGAAAACAAACATTTGTTAAAAGTATGTTTGGTAGACATCTCAATAAATATATATCGTAAAATCCTGGTATTTTACCCTATTTTGTACTAATTATTGAATAAAATATATTATTTTTAATTAGGGATTAAATCAAATTATTTTCATAATTTGTTAAGAATTTGTTTTAAAGTATTATTACTTTAAGAACAATATTATACTATAGAAGTTAAAAATAGTTTCTATTTGTTTAAAGAAAATTATTTCCATCTGCAGTATTTCTGTAAGTGGATAAATTTACACTTGCTCTACCGTTAATATTTTAACAAATTCACGTGATCGATCATCGGTAATCGTTTGATCAAGATTAAATGGTATAGATTTAAGTTTGGCTTTTTAAAATATAAAACAAAAATTAAAGTTTGCTTGTTTGAGGACCATCAAATTAAGATCGACCGCAGTGAATACAGTTTCCAATTCATTTCTTTAAACACTTTGTCAATTTTTTTAATCTAAACACATAGTAAATTTGCCGCCAAATACATGTGCACCTTTTGTTATTTTTCTTATATATACTTCTTGAACGTGGTAGTTGTTTTGTTTTGACAAATGATCGTGGTAGTTGCGGGTACTTAAGAGATAGATTGGAAATCCTCCATTCCGTAACTTTACTTAGACTTTGATTGTGAGTTTAGAGGAGAAGGGAGGGGAGAGTTTTGAAAAAAAGGAAGAAGGAATGGAAGAAATAGAGTATATAGGGAGGAGAGGGCTTTGGGGGGTTAATTTTTCTTCATAATACAAAACCCTCTTCATTTGAGGAACCTAAAAATTGTATTAGAGGAAGGTTTTGAGAGGTTTTTAAGGGTTTATACAAATTCTTCAAAAAAAAATTTTTGGTCAGGCAAATTCTTCAAATTTATTCTATGTTGTTATAATATTCTTAATATTAAAAATATATGAATCATAAACATTAGTTTATTATGCTCTATAAGAACACTCTTTCAAAAAAAATGCGAAAAATTTCTCCATTTTCCTTTTATATTTCCCAACCACAAGACCTTTCTTTCCCTCCCTTCCAAACGCCCAAACAAAACCTTAAAATCCATTTAGATATATGAATTATTTTTTGATTTATAAAAAATAGATTATGCAAATAAATAGTTTTTATTAACAAAAATTGTATCTTTAATAGTTTTTTTTTTCTTCATAAATTACTTTGACAAATTTATAAACAATACTTAAAAGCTTATTGATGTGATGTGTGTTTAAGTGTGCAGACAAATATATGAAGCGTTGATAGATGTGATTAACCGATAATGTAGTAGGAATTGAATGAGGTGTTCAAACAAACATTACGGATGATTATTAATATACAAAAGTTAACACAAATTTCAAACTTTATTTTTTGTTCTACAAACGTAGTATCAAATGGTCCCGACATTCTGTTAGACGTTAAGGTAGTGGGGTTTGGTCATCAATATTCTTTATTAGTAGTACTATAAGTTAAGCTTTTCATTTAAGAAAATTAATTACTATGATTGCCAAAAAAAGAATTAATAATTTATCCTCCTTTGTCGTTTGCACGTATGATCTTATCTTCATTTCAATCATATTATCGATAGCTAGTAGATATTTTTTCCATCCACTTCACTGTTGTCTAATAAATAATACTCGTGTAACATGAGTTCAAAAAAAAAAAAATCAGCAAAACTTTTGATTCTATATAAGGAGTCGGTGGAATATAGGTTGAAAAAAAGGAAATCATTTCTAATGGATACAAAGCAGTTATTTGGCCAAACATGATCATAATTTGAATGAAGATTGTGCTTCATTTATCCATGATGATTCCTCAATTTTGGTGCTTCTATTAACACCAAAGATGAGAAGAACAGACAAAAGAATGTATGAAAACAAAACCACGTTTCTCATGACCTGTAATGATGGAGAGCTAGCCAACCTGGAAAAAAGTAAACTTATTTTTTGTTGAAAAACATGTAAAATGGAATATACTTAACTCAATTTACAATTACAAAGACTTTTAGATTATTATATGATGATTGATTAGAGAGAGTAATTTCAAGTGAATCCACTTCATATCACTTAAATTGACCAGTTGATTTTGTTTAGATTAAACTATTATGTAGTGTGTGTTTGAATCAAAATTGGTAAAATTGATTTAGACCAAGATTTATTTTTATAATATACATGTGTGTTTTATTGATTAAATTATGAAAGCACTCTTTCTTTTGACAGTGAAAGTACGTACTCTTTCTAAATGAAAATATTACCAAAAAAATTAACATGGTTTTCAATCTACATTCATTCTTCAAAAGTAACTTGAAATGGTCCAAACATTATATTTCTCCAATGCTAGAACTCAACACACTTCCTAGGCCCCTCATATTTCTCTCTCTCTTTTTCTCACCTTTTCTGCACTTTTTCTGACGCAGCCACTGCTAGAACATGTTCTAGTGGGAGAACTGTTCTCCACATTGTCTCTAGCTCATTAATCTCCAATGCATAGAACATAAATGTATGTTCTTGTTTTCCAAGTTCATGTAGTGGGGGTTGCTCCTCAACATTGTGTTAGTCTTGTAATTTTAAGATATTGAGTTCAAAACTTCAAATTACTTTGTGATAGTAAACTAGTTATTAGAACTACTTTACTTAATAAAATAAAATAAAAAATCTTCTTTAATTTTTTAGGGTATATACATATTAAAAATAATTCATTCTTGCTTTAGCTTATCTTCTTCAATTGAGTCAATCAATTATTATACATGAAGGGTCCACAGAGCTAGCTTGTAGGTTTTCCTTACACTCCTTGATTGATATATCTAATATACTCGTGTAACATGAGTTTCAAAATTTTGTTTATTTTATTTTTCAAAAATTGAAAGTGATCATAACAAGAATTGTTCGTTGAGTTTAGTTGAGAATCTGATCATAAGTTCTTGTTGTTTGTAAAGCGAAGAATGATTACAAATCTGGATTTGCTACTGCCAGCAAATCAAAGCGTTCACACAACCATAAATTGGAGGCCGTTTGGTTAAGACTTAAAATTGCTATTCTTAAATTAAAAATTATAATCAATACATTCTAGATTGTTCGATCCAGATTGAATGGTCACATATACGCTAACATCAATAAATAATTGATGGTAGGGAATTCAATTTGATCACGTACACAATTGGTATGATTGAAAAGTTATTGCCAAAGAACCTTTGAGTTCCGTAAAATACTCGATCGCTAACCAATAAATCCCACATAAAATAAAATAGGGTCTTGCTAACCGGTGCCTTCGAGGTACTGGTTAAGAAAGAAAAAAAAGGAAATTTTAAGTTAAAAATATCATTTTTAAAACTTTTGAGAAGATGACTGCACAAGATCCAATGTAATTACTATTATATTTGACTCCTTAATTAGTGTCTCTATGAGACACTAGTTAGCATTTTCTAATAGATGTTGAGCAACATGCACTTATGCAAACTCATATATTTAATGTCTTAAGAGCATCGTTATTGATGTTTATTTTGAGTTCCTTCACGAAAACCAAACATCATGGGTCGCGAAAGACCTTTGGGAAAGACTTGAAAATTAACGAGTTGAACCAAAATATAGTTTATGATATAACATTATGTTGTAATTTGATCTATGTAGTGATCCACTTAATAAGACTTGGTTGTTGTTTGTTGTTGTAAGTCTCACGGTTTCCATCCGTAAGACCTAACTCAACTAGCAGGGACGATATTGCTAAATTAGACACCTTCATCTGGGTGCAAACGCGAAACATCACAATTGTATGTGAGTTTCATATAGTGTTTGCCACTTTGTCTATATATAATAAAAGTCTCACAGTTTCTTTGCTCACATTAAGAGTTTATTAAAATTTTGGGGTCACTTTGCTTCTACAATAGTTATTTTATTTTCACTTAGTGCCTTCTTTGAGTTCACATAATGGAGATAATCTTTTTCTAGTTGTGGAATTTTTTGAACAACATAAAAGAATGTATCAATACACAAATTCAAAGTGAAAAAATGTTCACATAAGTGAAATAATGCATTCCTTTGAAATATGTTCTTCAAAGAAATACCACTCTTACTTATAGGTTTATCAACGACATGTTCTTCTAGTGACTCTTCATTCTAATTCTTAATTGATGTAGAATGCTTCTAGTAGAGAATTGTTTGATGCCTGTGCCAATGCCAAAGGATCATTGAACATTAATATAATCATGGTTCATCCTCTTAAAAAAAAAATATAATCATGGTTCATGTATGTAAGAGATGACGAATTATTCAGATGATATTTTTCTCCTTGGTATTAAAGTATTCCTAATCAAGACTATCAACAATATTTTTGTGTTTCACTCTACGTCAACAGATAGTGAACCAGCAAATGATGTTTAATTCTTGGCCCCGAGATATTGTATATTTCTTTGGCATATTTCCAAAGGATCATATATATACTTGTACTAAATGTTATCTATGAATATGGTACCCGACACATTGTACAATGCTTATACTCATTAGACAATATGTACTAAATGGTCGTTGCTTTGTTGGAGATGGACACATTAGACATTAATCACTAGATGATCATAGCTAGTGAGAAATACACTATGCACATTCCTTCAAGAGAAATGATATTTGAATAACCATTTTATAACAACTTTTGTGACAACTTTCTCTCTCGTACTCACGTTATACTTTTACTTCCTCTCTATTACTTTGGTTTTCGTACCAACACATCCGTTTCTTTGTAAAAATACGGATGTTCAAATAACACTACTATAAAACAACAAGCACCCAGTATTTTGTTCCCAGTGTAGTGAAAAACATTCTTAATATCATGTCTTTAAATAGTATACACTAGACAATTGTAGCTCTATTCTTCTTTGACTTTACTTGATAAGATGTACTTAATAAACGTTAGAGGATAAATCATTCTATTATTTTATTATCAAAACTTTAAAGACAAATTTTTTTCAACCAACTTGGTTCTGTCGCGTTCATCCTTAAAGTGTACTCGCACATTTGTACCCTATTGCAATTACCAAAATGCTGTACAAATAATAGTAAATGCCAATTTTCATAATGTTTAAATACACTTTTGACCCCTTAGGTTTCTTAAAGTTGTGATTTTGACCTCTAAAAAAAATAACTCTTTCCAAGCCCTCTAAGTTTACTTTCTGTTGCAATTTTAACCCCTCATGCCAATTTTAGCACCCTAAGTTTACTTTTTGACTCGAAATTAGGGGGCTTGAAAAGTAAACTTAGGGGGCTAAAATTGACATGAGGGGCTAAAATTGCAACAGAAAGTAAACTTAGGGGGCTTGGAAAGAGTTATTTTTTTTAGAGGTCAAAATCACAACTTTGGAAAACTTAGGGGGCCAAAAATGGTCTTTTCATAAACATACCAAACAGTTGGAGACCATGGTGTAGCTAGCGAAAATTCTATACAGAGGCTAAATATAAACAAGATTTTTTTTTTTGAAAACAAGAAAATATATTTTTAAAACCAGCATGTAAAATTTAAGAATAAAATATATTTTTAGTCCCATGAATTATAATTTTATAGGTTTAGTATTTAAAAAAATTAAATTAAGGACTAAAATTAAACAAAATGTTAGAAACTTAACTTAAAAATTGGGAGTGTTGTACATACTAAAAACAAATTTAATCTAAAACTTATTCTTACATATATGAAATGTAAATTCAAGCAACAACAAATGAAATAAAAATTTACAACAAATATTTAAAAATATTATTAATGTATTTTCAATGTAAACAATAGGTTATTTGTAAGAACTTATTATCCATTTAATTTGTTTCTTACTGTTGTTGTTGAAATTTCTTCTCTATAGTTGTTATTGAGACTAAAAGTATTAAACCAATACAAATAAATCTATCGATGATGTCTTGGTAAAAGAAAATCTATCAATGATGTAGTAATTTTTTCATTTTCTTATTTATGCTAATTTTTTACAACCAAACTTGTTTGTGGTAGCTCGATATTTATTATTTGGGACAGCTAAATATAAATAGATACTAAATAATTCAAGAATATATATTTTTTTGGTAGCAAGGGCTACCCCATCTTATCGAAGGGAACCGCCCCTGCTTGGAGATCAATTGTCACCTTATTCGTGAAAAATCTCAAGCAAGAGTGATGTGTCTTCCACCGGTAGGCTAGCATTTTTTTTTTCACCAAAGCTTTGTATCCAAAGCCATTTTCTCTATTAGCAATTTCAAGTTGAGCATGATTGATATCTATCAAACTCCAACTTGCAAGAGTGTTAAAAGAACCCAACACATGTGGTACAGGAGGCTTACTATAAGTTAGCATATTACTATAAATATTAATACACCTTCCATCACGTACAATTGTTCACGAATAATGTTGTTCACACTTTACTCAATGCTAAGAAATACCAATAATTTACTAATATAATTTCATCGACAGTTAACTACTGATAAATTTTAACCAACGACAGTTAACTGTCGATGGACATTTACATCTTTTTCTGGTGCGTTTCAACCTTAGTTGAAGTGTATACAACAGTTTTCATCATTCACGGTCACACTACGCACACTATTAGCTTCCACTCCTTTCATAGGGTTTCTCTGTTGTTTTTTTTCTTTTCTTTCAATCATTTTACTATGAATTTGAATGAAATAAATTATTATCGCAAGAAAAAAGATGCAATCTGTAAAAATAAAATGGAGTTAATTGATCTTTAGAATTGTAAGCATCAATCAAAATTAACAAAAACATTTATGAAATTATAAAATGTAAGTCAAAGTAATTCCATTGTAAAATTTTATGAATTTTATTGGAAAATTGCTTTTCTGACATAAGAAACTTTCTAAAAACACTAGTAAAATGTCAATTTACCCTAGGAGGTAGTTAACTACGTTGAGTGATCCGACAGCAGTTAACTACCGCTGAGGCCAGCGGTAGTTAACTAACCCTACAGGCAGCGGTAGTTAACTGCTGTTGCGTTCTTGATTCAAATTCCAACAGCTTTTTCCTTCCCTTTTTCCCCACATTTGAACATGTTTTATACATACCATTTTAAACACATTTTTTTCACTCTTTTTCATGCAATTGCAAATTCATGAATATAAAATGTACGAAATAATATTTAACATGATAAAAATAAAGCGCAAGAAATAATATAAAACATACGAAAATATCATAGAAATATGAAACGGTACAAAACATGTCATAATAATACATCACCATCATCATAGTCAAAATGTACAACAAAAGAAAAAACCTAATCAGAATCAACCCTGCTGCCTACGATGCCTAGCAATCTGATACATAAGGGCAAGACGACCAGTACTGCCAGTTCAGATCATCTCCTGCACCAGCTCCTTTTTAGTCATCTCGGCGCTCATGGCCACAACATTATCAGCTATCTGCACGACATCCCTGATGATCGTCAGTGTGTCATACATCTCTCTGGCATGCTCCTCCTCTATAAGCTGCTCCAGGTTTGCCAGCCTGGGAGGAGATCCTTCATCAGGTGGGATAATCCGAGGGTGAGAAACTTTGGCATACCAAGCAATGTAGCCTGGCTGATGCTCCCACACTCTCTGACACCTCTGTCCCCAATCAGTGTAGAACCATGTGGTTCGCATAGTCGGACAACAATAGCGTGGTCTCAGGACCTCCAAGAAAGGGAGGCCCTACAACAGGCATGGTCGGTGCCACCTCAACACGACGACGTTGCCAGGCTATGTTGTACCTATACTTCTAAACAACTAGTGAAATTAGTGAAATTTCAACTTCTAAACAACTACATTGTACCTATACTTACTCTAATCAACAATTCCAGCAACAACAATACATTAAAACATCTAAACCATGCGTAATTTGCAATTTTCTAACCTAACCTAAAACTAACATTTTGCTCAAAATTATGAAAACTAACACCCTAAACAAACTACATTGCATGTAAATAGGAAGAAAAGAACTTACTTGTGAATTAATTGAAGAAATTGGTTCAAATTTGTGCAATTGAAGTTTGGAGAAATTTGGAAGAGAATTGAAGAAATTGTTCTTGTTTCTGGAAAATGAAAAACTGATGGTTCTGTTCTTGTTTATTCGCAGAACGCAGCGGTAGTTAACTACCGCTAACCTTAATAGTAGTTAATTGTTGCCGGTTAGTAGAACGGTAGTTAACCACCGCCGTTAGTATTTTGGAATTTTCCATGTGTTAATAGACATTTTTGAAGTCAGATCAACAATTTTCATTTTATTGTTTGAAACTAGTAAACATGCACACATCAACTTTGGACCGGGTCGTTTAGACTAACGAACCACTATTCACACCTCTCCAATCTCCATCAACACCTCCAAACTTTTTTACATGCTTTTCTTGCAACTTCTCAACTGATTGATTCAGTTGCGATACTTCTCTGAAAAAAAATGCGCTAGATTTCCATTCTCCATTTCTATGATCATCATTCCGTTGAATTGAATTTCACAATATCAATACAAACTTCTGAAGGTCCTTCTCTGTAAGATTCTCTCCAATTTGTTCTACTTCTTCTGATCAATTTCGTTTTCTTATTGTAATCACTAGTTGAAAATGCTAATTGATATTGAATCATTGTTATATTCATCTGTGATAAGAGTTATTCATTATGTAATCTGGAAATGTTAATCTAAATGAAAACATAATTGAATTTCTTGAATTGTATCTCAATTGGTTGTTGAATTATTGAAATGGTAGAGGGAAATTATAGTGCCATTTTAGTTTAATTGAGGACTTGTGTTAAAATTTAAAGCCCATATTTCAAGCTTATAGCATAAGTGCTTATGATGATAAACGGCTATTTCTATAACAAAATAAGCTGAAAATAGCTTATGAAATGTATCACAGGTTGTTTTCATAAGTTCTCCCAAACAGTGTCATAAGTATTTTTGTCAGTAGATTAGCTCAAGAATTCATAAAGTTGATAATAGTATTAAATTTAGGACCATGTTGACTAAATTACAAGAATTCAGAAAGTTGATGATAGTGTTAAATTCGTTAATATTTTTTTTTAGGAGATGGAAATAATGTCTTTTCACCATGGTATCTGATGCTTGTTACCAAAAAACATGTGTACAAAAAATAGTAGAATTTTTGCAAAGAAATAATTAATGCACTTGAAAATAATTGTCAAAACAGGGGTCAAGAAAAATTATCAAGAGAGTACTTTTCTCAGGACAAAGGAAGGACAATCGACATGCCTATGATGGTATTGAGATTTAGAATTGCCTTCTGGGATATTTTTGAAAATGTACTATAACCCGTTTGGATTGATTTATTTTGTATAGTTTAATCATTAAATCTCTTTCATTTCCACATTTCAATAGATGTTGATGATTTTATTTTCTCTTCGAATTCTGTAGTGGCACTAGTGAGAGATAGTCAGATACCCTCTTCATACAAATAATGTGGAAAAAACTCGGCGAGTCTTTATCCGGAGATAATGAAGAGCAAGAGGAGAGCTTGTTGGGTGAGGGGTCAGGTGGACTCAGCTCCCTCACTACAACACAGGTGCTGTCAAAACTTTTCACACCTGATGTAGCTGTTTGAGATTTTACTATAGCCTATTCAGTTCTAAGTTATGCCGCTTTTTCCTGTTGATTAAACAGAGAATGTATGGATTTGCTGCTTGTTTGATTGCTGGTCTGGCTCTCATGTTACTGGTGAGAGAAATCTGTGCCTTTCTTATATTTTGATTTTGGCTTGTTTGAATTTCAAGATGTACCTGAATCCCATATTACCAGTTCAGTATATTAAGTAATCAAATAGTTAGGTTAGGTGCAGAGACTTTGTTGAATGGAATAGAAGTTATTTTTCCACATAGTGTGGCCATTTATATTACAGTTTCTCTGGTGATGTGGGAATTGAATGGTGTTTCTACATACCGTAAAACCGGACTTCACCCAAATAGTGAATAGCTACAATCAGTACTTACCTGGAAAGCATATCAATAACTTCATTTTCATATCATTCTTTTTCCTGCATATCATGATAGTCACTTTCTCAGCTTCGTTAGACTGCATCTTGCAAGAATGTTTATACGGGTTTGACCTTAACCATATAAATCTTACAAGGGCCTGCTTTTGTAGAAAACCATAATGGGTCCAGCTAACAAGGGCCGAGGGACAAGTCTAATAAAATGAGAAAATGGAAAGTATTTAATGAAAAATACAACATTCAATGTACTGGGAATTTAAAAAATGTTTGATTTTTCGTTTGAACTTTCCATTTTTAAATCCTTAACAAGTACCTTTACCTAAAGACTTTTGGTGGATAAAATACCAGAGGAAGACTTTCTTAGATGAATTAAGTGAAATAACCTGAATGCATGTAACACCTTATCAATAAAACCCCTACCTTAACAAAAGATTAGTAATGATGAAGCAAACGACAAGAGAATTGAACATTTCAATTCAACCTATCACTGGGTATGTTGTTCAGGTATGGCTTCAATCAATACAGCTTGAGACCTACTAGGCCATTTATTCCCCCAAATGACCCTGTTTTCTAGTCAAGGTTACAAGGTTTCCCCACCCCCCTTTCTTTGCATCTGTTTTCCATTTTGTGTCCCTAGCGCGTCAGTTATGAACAAAAATACAAAGTGCTTCCAGTGGCATGCAATAGCGGCAGTATGTTGGGAGGGCAGCTTGAATATGGACTACAGTGTGCATTAAAATGTTCAGCACACATGGTTGTTTATTAGTTTCTTTTACTTCATGTTTTCACAACAATATATTCTCTACAAATAATTTAAGTCATTTATGTTTTATATCAAGCTCTCAAACTTACGTTGTTCTATATTTTTTTGTAATTTGTCATTTTTATTATATGACACTCTGATTTCTTGTAAATTCTTTTTTTTATTTTTAATAATATTGACTCAGTGATGTACATGTGCCTTACATTTAAATTTTTTTCACTTTATTACCTGCATATGCTAAATACCAGTACTTTACCAATATCCATGCAATGTAGTCCTTTATCTTGTTTTCTTTTTCTCAAGTTGTTTTATGTGCTTCTGTGTGTGAATCGTGCATGACTTTCATCATGTTTTCCCCATATTCATTTGATGTAGGTTTTACACTTTTCATGAAGCATTATCTTTATTTTGTTTTCTTTCTTTGCTTAGACCAGGAGAGATGCATGTCTAAAGATCTTCATATTTCCTAAATCTTGACAGATCTTCATTGAAAGAAAGGAATTTAGTTCAACAAAACCTCCCTTATGCTACCAGGGATTGTTTATATGGACCAAATGATATTATTTTGTTCCATTGAAAACTAGTTTTCGAAATTGCAATTTAGATCTTGGTCTTTCTCTTTCGACAGTTATAGGGTTATTTATCCTCCATGTGATCAACTCTACTTACTAGGTCCTCTGTTGGCCTTATCTGCAAATGTCCAATCCATTTTATACTCAATTCCATCAATCATATTTACTTCCATATGCTCCACTGATTTCTTTGCTCTAGTACATGCATTCAACACATAGCTTATGCTCTTTTTGGTACTTTACTGCCGAAGTAGTTGGCTAAAATTTCCTTTGGTTACTTTCTGCTAAAAAAATGTTTTTTACCATGTCAGCAATTATTCTAAGATCTTATATCGCCTGAATTTAGGGTAGGCAACGCAAAATCGTGCTCACAATGAGTTTCGGAAAGCTTCCTTCAGATCATTTTCCTTTTGAAAGTATGTGATTGTTGGGACATACAGATTTGACTTGCTAGTCTGATTTTGGTTAAAAAGCCATAAAATTTGAAGTCTACTTGTATATCCATTATCCATAAAAACTCATGTGATTTTGGAAATTGCTTCTAAGTAAGATTGTTAAAAGTAGTCCTTGTCTGATGCTATCAAGAAGTACTTACACTCTTTTCAAG
>Ga0315913_1000087_pt1 | contig 52029 bp, 31 predicted proteins | sample MpolsnodulesMG_FD_207736 | JGI IMG/M metagenome (GOLD analysis project Ga0315913, IMG submission 207736) | Medicago polymorpha root nodule microbial communities from Los Angeles, California, United States - small nodules | ecosystem: Host-associated > Plants > Roots > Nodule | place: USA...
GTCCGGTCGGGGGCTTGGCTCAGTGCCAGTGGGGATGTCGCGTGTCGCATTTCTAAATGGTTGGTGAGGCACCCAAAGTGACATTTCAACTTTGCCCAACGGCGGACAGTTCAACATGGCCGCCACAGTTATAACATAACGATCTCATTTCCAAGTGCGACGTGCCACCTTGAAGGTTAATCCCGCGATCCGTCAGACCTGATTCCACTGGCTGCGATCGGCTGCGGAAGCGCCAGGTGCGGCGACCGGCACGCGACAATCGTCGCGCAGATCATCAAGCTCGGCCAGAAGCTCACCGACGGAGCTGCCGTGACCATGTTCATCAAGCTGATCGGCAGGCTGTTCCCAGGCGTACAACCGAAAAGCAAAACCACGTGAACTCCCGAACGGAGACATCCAAGGCATTCTCCACCATGGCTTCGAGCTCGGGTTTTCATTCGCAGGAGCCGATCCCAGCCGACCTTGCGGTCGAGGGTCTCGAACGCATTTTCCTCACTTTCGTTTGCCGCCTGAAGCGTAGACCCATCATGCGTGTCAGAGACGATAGTTCACGCGCTGTTCGATCTTAGGTGTTGTGGACACTTGTCGATCGATAAGACGACGGCGGCGACTAGCGCCTTGCGGCAGACCTCGGGAAACCCGCTTCCTCGCGTTTTGCCGCAGATGAGAGCGATGCGCCTCCGTGAACTTCGACTTATTCATGCCAAAAACTCCGCTGACTCGAATTTCCAGCCTCAATCGACCGAGAAAACCGGAGGTGTCAAAGCGGCAACAATGCGTCAGGCTTCACATCACCGATTGATGCGTAAGTGTGCGTTTCCCTGACACCAGGAAGCGGCAGAATGACCCGCTGCAGGAATTCCTGAAACATCGCCATGTCAGCTATTCGTGCTTTGACCAGATAGTCGAAACCACCAATCACCATATGGCATTCGATGATTTCGGGTGCCTTCGCAACAGCCTCAGCAAAGCGATCGAAGACGTGCGGTGCGGTGTGATCGAGCCTTACCTCGACAAAGACGAGCGTGCCGCGTCCGATCTTTGATGGCTCTAGCACAGCCCGCACGGCGCGAATAAAGCCTTCACTGAAAAGGCGCTTGATGCGCTGTGACGCGCCGGTCGGTGACAGCCCAACGCGATGGGCGAGGTCAAGTACGGTCCGGCGGCCATCTTCTTGCAATAGCCCGAGCAGCATCCGGTCGACACGGTCCAGATCGTCCATTTCGAATTCACACTTTCCTAGGTCGGAATGCGTGATAATCACGCAAGGAAATCAAAATGACTATATTTCATCGCATAGTTTGCCGCAATACGGTTGGAAAGTAACTACTCCAACCAGAACGAGGGCAACATCATGGACAGCACACAACCTGCCTCGAGCATTCACGCCAAGGGTGAGATCAGGATTCTCTCGCTGAGCGAAGCGGAGGTCAAAAAATGCATCGACCTGCGCAAGCTGCTCGACGCGCTGGCGGACGGATTCAAAGCGCTTTCCGACGGTCGTGTAGTCAATCCAGCGCGGCCACAACTCGATATTCCGAATGCAGGCTATTCTTTGGCAATGCCGGCCTGGATGAAGGGCATGCATTTGACCGTAAAACTGGTCAATGTGTTCGAAGGCAATATCGCCCGTGGCATCCCAAGTCACCTCGCAACAATACATCTCTTCGATCCAGAAACAGGTATGCCTGTTTGCATTATGGATGGCACCTACATCACGGCCGTACGCACGTCTGGCTCGGCAGTCCTCTCAGTGCGAGAGCTCGCCAGGCGTAATGCCAAGGTCGCGACCGTCGTGGGCGCTGGCGTTCAGGCTAGCCAGCACCTTCATCTGTTGCCACTCGTTCGCGATTTCCAAGAAATCCGAGTGTTCTCGAAGGATTTTGCTGATGCGCAGGCGCTGGCTTCACGTCATTCATGTATCACTGCCGTCGAGGACCTCGAGGCGGCGGTACGCTCTTCAGATGTCGTGTGCCTCGCGACGCACTCCTATGTCCCCGCGATAGCCGCAGAATGGGTTCAACCAGGAACGCACGTGTCCTCGGTTGGTGTCGCGCCACCCGGCGGCGAACTTCCGATCGATTTGATCGCTCGCGGCAAGCTCTTCGTTGAGACGCGGGATTCGTTCGCTCCAACACCGGTGGGGTGCTGTGAACTTGCGAATATTGATCCCGAGGCAGGCACTGATCTCGGTGCGATGCTGCTGGGGCTGCGACCAGGTCGGACGTCAGATCAGCAGATCACGATCTACAAGGCCATGGGCGTCGCGATGGAGGATATGGTGGCAGCCGACCTCGCTTTCCACGGGGCCAAACTCCTAAGTGTGGGCCAAGCTATTTCTCTCTAGGTGGCCTGGACTGTTATCTGTCCCATAGGACGGTTGCTGCGATGGTGACGACGGCGAGGTAGTTTCTCGCCGTCTTCCCGAAGCGTGTACATGAATTAGCTCCCGGAAGAATCCTACGTGCTGCATGACGGTCATGACCACTCGAGCTTAGCGTACGGTTTCGAGCAGTTCTTGTTCCGACCCCAGAAAGCCGTCGCCGCCCACGCCGCTCCCGCAAACCCCACGACGGGCCGATCCCGTTGGACTGCAGGATCAGCCAACGCCCTGAGTTCGGCCACTGGGGCGGTGCTCTGCTGATCTTCCGGCGCGACCTCGGTGAGACCAATGTTACCTCGCTAGTCGAGCGCAAGAGCCGCTACACGGTGATGATCAAGAATGGCAGCCGTCACCGGAAGGGCCTTCGTTACCGCACCCCCGCCGAGGTGTTCATGGCGAACTCGTCTTTGTTGCACTTGGATTAGATTCTCCAAACGATGGATGACGACTGGCGTGTTCGACGCAATGTTCGATACGGGACACAGCCGCCGACATAGTCGACAGCAGTGTGGTCTCAGCACACTACTGTCCAATCGGCATAAAGGAGACGCTGGAAACCGATGTGTTTGGCCGATCGCGAGGGGCTTCCAAAACGGCATTCATCTCATTGGCGTTCAGGGTGCGACGCGTCGCGATCAGGTAAGCCGCCATATAGGCCAGCTTCAACCTCAATTCGCGATCGCCCCGCGGCCTGTAATTGACGATCGCGAGCCGGCCGGCTTCTTCATCCCGCGCAACGCCTAAAAGTCCGTTTGCATAGGCTACGTTCGTAACCTCGCTGGCTGCCCTGCGTTCATCCCACTCACGAACGGCTTCCGCGGTTGCCCGTAGCGCAACGATATGCTGATCCATCAAGTCGCAAAGGGCCACCGCAGTTTCCACCCCACTCTCTTCTTCTTGTCCCGCCTCACGCTCCGGCGGTGACACGGTCAAAGCCGTGCTCGGGCGTGGAGAAATCGACCCGGCATCACGGGACGAACGCGAACTGGACGACGACAACAGTAGCATGGTGGAATGCCTCACCGATCAAGTTGCATTGCGGGCGTTAAGACCATTGATTGAGGCTGAAGGCACGATAGGATACGAAACGGAACGAAATTTGGGCCTATAAGCCATTGGAAAAGAACGGAAAGATTTTTGTCGCACCGCCCAAGGACGGGAGCGATTTCAAGGAACTGTTCAAGCAGTTAGCCGCTGCGGGAGCAGGCCGGCCATTAGGCAGTGACGGGTTTCCGCAAGGCCCATGGACGCCGGAGCTTTTGGCAGAGGCGATTTCACAGATCGACTCCAACCGGATGGGGGTCGATTTGCGAACGGTGCAGCTCTGGTTTCAAGAGAACGAGAAGGGGATTAGCCCGTCAAACATTCGTTGGCTGGCGCGGGTCTTTGGTTGCGACGATCCGGAAGCGACCAGCGAATGGCAGATGGAGCTCAGCGCGGCGCAATCACGCCTAACCGCTAAGAGGCGAGATTCAAAAAAAACGGGAAGCAACACGGGTCTTCGGGTTCCAGACATGCCGCCGCCTGTGACAACCGATGATCAGACGCAGCCTGCGAGCGATCTGGCACAAGGCATTGATGCGGCCCGGCAAAGACAGGGTTTCAGCTTGGCGAGAGGCTCGGAGGCGCTTTTTAGCCATGGATCTCCCTTAAATCTGCCGGCGTCGATATTCGCGGGTGCCTCCGCCCTTGGGTTTTTGTCGTATATCGTGGGGATCCACAGCGCCACCTATAGCCGGGCGGATGGTGTCGTTAAGCAGGTCGGATTTCTGTGGGCACCGAACTGGACGTTCCTCTTCATGGTGCTCTTGCCGCTATTTTTCGCGTTCGTGATAGAGCTGCTGGTCTTCTGGAAACATGACGCGCGCTTCGGGCTGGTAGCGCAAGGCGACCGGTCGGAAAGCGACGATGCCTGGACGCGCAACGTTCAAGCTTATTCGTACACATACTGGGCAGTTTTCTTGATCTGCGTTTTGTTCGCGGGTCTTTTTCAGTGGATCGGCGTGTGCGTGATCCCGTTGATCAACGGCGGTGGCAACTATGCGGTAGATTGGGGCAAGTTAGCCATTGTGCACCCTGAAGTCATATCAGTGCCGATGACCATTGTGTTCACAGGTCTCGCATATCTCTACATGTGCCTCTGCTTTTTTCTTTTTTTCGCGGGCCTCATTCTGCTTCATACGATCGTCCATGATCTTTGGAGAATTGAAGAGGCGTCAACGATGCGACCGGTGGAACGTCGACGCCAGGGCGGTGAAATCGGCCTTAGGGTGATGCGGGGAATTTTCCGGTGCACTGTCCTGGGTGTTCTGGTCGCCATAAGCATGAAGGTCCAAAGCTCTTACCTGAGCTCGAGCGGAGGAGATATCGTGACCTGGATAGCCCGCGATATGTCTTCGGCCCTGTATGAACGCCACGACCGCGGGAATAGCTTCAGCTATAGAATGCCAACGCATTACAGCAGCCTCCTAGTCGCCATTTCGACCTGTATCGTTTTTCTGTACGGTTCCATTCGCTTGGGTGTCGGAAAGCGGTTTCGCGTGCCTCTATGGAGGATGTCTGCAGTCGTAGGGTTGCTCTTTGCCAGCTACTTGTTGATCGATGCCTTTGAGGGCTTTTCGATCCTCCTCGGCGTTGGAGTGCTGCTCGCGACATACGGCCTCTTTGATCCAGAGTTTGGGCGATGGCGAGCAAGCGAGTTAGGAAGCAACCAGAGTGTATCATAATTGGCTTGATCGTTGGGACGAGCGGCGGGCGCGGCGCGGTGAGGAAGCGAAGAAAGTAACGGATTTCATCCTCGACGCCGGCCGGGCCTTTCCCGGCGAGAAGAGGATAGAAACTATCGACGAGTTTTGTGTCCTTGCGGACCAGGCCCTGTCTGATTCAGGCTTTTACGATGAGCCGAGCGGGAGCGGTCAGGGCTTTGAAAGGCACGATGGGTGGCTCAGATTTCCATCGGACATTTCTACTGACGTCGAAGAGAACAACATCGTTTGGGCAAAAATCACCGAGAGCGGCTCGATCGATCAGGCATTGGTGATTTTTCATCACTGGAATGCCAGCGCCCGAAATCGTCAGATCGCCAAATTTTTCTCACAGCGTGGGATCACGGTTGTCGAAATTGCTATGCCTTATCACTTCGAGCGCAGCCGTCCCGGCTCGCTGTACGCCGATTATATGCTCAGTTCGAATCTCGGCCGTACGATTCAGTCTGTAAGGCAGGCCGTATGGGATGGGCGAAAGCTCATCCGCTGGCTGAAGAGCGAAGGCTATCGAGAGGTCTCGGTTCTCGGCATGAGCCTTGGCTCCTGGGTTGCGGGATTGATCGCTGCGCATGATCCGGCCGTATCGAAGGCCTCGTTATTTTTGGCGGCGGGTAGTCTCGCAGACATGGTTTGGACGGGGCGCGCGACCCGGTCGATACGTGATAGCCTTGAGCCTGTAATTGAGCTCACCGATCTCCGAAGGGCATGGGGTCCGCTCAATTTGGAGAATTACGCGCATAAGCTGGCACGGTCCGATCTCGAACTTCACGTCGTGTTGGCTACGAGGGACAAGGTGGTTTTGCCCGACCTATCGAGACATCTCATACAGAACCTGACGGACGCCGGAGTCAGGCCGAATGTTTTGGAACTGAACTGCGGTCACTATTCGCTCGCCATGCCGCCTTACATTTTACTGGCCGGTTTGAGTTTGAAGCGGTTTCTATCGTGTGCGGACAAATCGGCCCGGCGAATATGAAGTGGGCGCCGGCCGCCAGTTTACCAGCAAATTTTCGGGTGGGGGTCTCGAAAAGCGATGAGGCTAGGGGGCGCACCCTGCCGGAGCCTTCCCCCGCGACTCAAGTGATAGGGAGAGCAAATAGGACAACGTGCAACATGGCTTCGAAGTTGCCCATCCTGCGCCCTCTTCCAGCGGACGCTGCCTTCACGGCAGCCAATATTAGAAGACTCTTTCGCAATTCCGATTTTATCACCTCGTAAGTTTGCAGTGTTGCAGTTCATTGGTGACGCGCATTCCGCTGCGAACGATCCGCTCTTCCGCCCAGCGGGAGCCCATCTGTCGACGCCTCGCCGCCCTCGACCTCAACACGCGAATTGCGAACACCCAGAGGACACTTCTGGGCTACGTTGAGTCACGCGCACCAACAGCACAAGATTGGATTTTTGCTTGCCTACAGCCTGTGATGGCATTACACTATCGCTAATTTAGAATATACTAATCTTGCACTTACTTGGGCTGCCCTGCGGATCCTGGAAATGGAACGGTGCGGTCTTCTTTTGGACCATTTATCGAAGCCCGGGCCAGTATTTGGCCGCCAGAGTTCTTAGGCCGGCTCGCACCGCCACTCTTCTATGTATCTGCTAGCAGGTCATCTGTGCACGTGGCAAGGCGAAAACAGACGGTTGAGAGGGATCTGTGGCTGTATGGCTATAATGAATCCGCCCATCATCATCCCGATCGCCAATAACATCGCTGATGATAATCAGGATGCAAAGCTTGTCGACCTGGCGGACAGGCTCGCCCAGCCTTTTGCACTTGTTGGTTAGCGAAGCGGCCGGCACGGCGGCGGCAAGACGGCTCGCGGGAACAGGAGAGACCAGTTGGAACTTGAACGAACACTGGTTTCAACTCTATGTCGTATCGCGCACGGGCATATTGGAGACATTGAAGCGCAACTGGACCGATCTCGTCCGCCACGACCGGCTGTGCCGGACGATCCTGTGCAAGCTGATGCGCTTCGTAGCTCGTAAGATCGGCATCCCCTCTCCGGAAGGCTCGCGGTCGATCGAAAGCCACTTTCAGTAGCTGAGAAGGACATCCAGAAGCGAATAACCGGACAAGTTGACAGGCGGAACCCGTTTGGCGATGTCGGAAATTTCTTCAGCCCTGCGGCAGGCCTTTCAGCTTGTCCCAAGACACGGAAACGTGTACTTTAGCAGGCGTTAACTTAAAAATTGCAACCGACTCCCAAGTGCGTGAATCAAGACGCGCGGAAATTCATTTGCTAGCGCATTGGGTCGCCCGCCGGTTCAGCGGCACTCAAGGAAGAATAATATCCTAGTTTCTCCAGCGAGAGTGTTGCAGCTGTTTATCCTTGTAGGGGACTGTCAAAGGATCGGCCGACATGACGATTAAGCGAACGGAAGACGAAGTCCGCCCCCATAATTTCGAGGACGTCTTAGGGCTTGAACATGCCTCCATTCGGATTCGTCGCCGTGCTGCAAAAGTTAATATTCCTGGCGACTCTGATCCCGGTCAAGGCGCCCCCGCTGATATATTCGGCGTTTCTCTCTCGGGTGGTGGCATACGCTCAGCCTCATACTGCCTGGGTGCACTACAGGCCCTTCACGCGTGGGGCTTGATCAACCGCATCGATTACCTGTCAACAGTGTCTGGTGGTGGCTACGTGGGCACGAGCATGATCGCCGGCATGCATGCGAACCGGGAAGAGCATGGCGAACAGGGCCTCGGAACCGAGTGTGTATTCCCATTCGCTAGGCCCTCTAACCAGAACATCCGAGATTGCGAAGCGGTAAGTCATCTGCGCGACTATAGTCGCTTTCTCGCACCCCGCGGGTTCCTGGATATAATAACTTCCACAGTCGTCATAATGCGTGGCCTGACAGTAAATATTCTTCTGCTTCTCTCGTTTCTACTACCCGTCGCAACAGTGTTTATTCTGAGCAACCCGACAACTGAGGAACTCAAGCACAGCATAGTCCTCGACGTTGCAAACGCAGCGCTTCGCGAGGAATGGAGAAAAAGTAGTTCTTGGTGGCGGCACGTAGAACCGCTGATCGGTAGCCCTTTCCTCTTCTCTATGATAACCGCCATTTGTTTGGGGCTTTGGCTAGTAGGTTGGGCGCTCCGGCGCTCGTATGTGGAGAGCTTCGGTCGTTCGCATCCGAACGGAGGTGCATCCCTGGAGTACGATGGCCACGGCGCAAGAGTTGGCCGTTATCTGATTATCGCTCTTGCCTTCGCAGCAGCAGTGGAACTCCAACCCATCGTCATAGGAGCCATGAAGAATCGGTTGGACAGCGATGGTGCAAGCACACAAGGGCTCGCAACTCTTGCAACAATCGCTGGAGCAATCGTCGGGTTGACTACAGCGTTTCAGGCCAAATTAGTTGTTTGGATTCAACGCGCATTAAGCGTCCCGTCCATTGCCGCGCACCTGCGGTCGCTCCTGGCGAAGAGTGTGCTCTACGGCGCGGCAATGCTGCTTCCGCTGACGACATATGGCGTCTTTCTACTGATCGTGATTTGGGGAATCAAGGACAGAGGCGCGTACCCGTACAGTCCTGGTTTCTTCGTTTCGGAAAATTGGACATTCTCGCAGGTGGTTGCTGGCTTCGCTGTTCTTTTCCTTGCCGCCACCCAGATTCTAAGCAGCACTCTCAAAAGTCGTCCATGGGAAACGTTGACGGCAATTATACACGGGCACTTCAACGTTTCTATATTGGTGCTAGTCGGCATATGGTTGATTGCGTTATTGTTTGCCGCCATCGCGACGAGGACCGGACCTGGCAAAGGTGTCGGGGATTGGATCGTCCTTAGCAACTATTTGGCACTAAGCTTTGCGGTGGGAGTAGTTGCAGCAGCATTCACCGAAAACGCGAATGGGCTGCACAGGCTTTACCGAGACCGGCTGCGCGTTGCGTATCGCCTCGGCGACAAAGAAGGAAGGCCTCTGCCTCTACACGCCCTTCCAGAGGAGGCCCCCTACCTACTCGTCAACGGCACTTTGAACGTCAGATTGCCGCGAAAGGACGAACCAAGAGCAAGCGGGAAGGCCGGCGCCGCGGTAGCTACGACCGACCGTCGCCGATTGCCAGACCCAGCGAAGCGCGGACGAAACGCAGAGTTCTTCCTTTTTTCCAAGCACGCCATCGGCAGCGAATCGACACGCTATGCTAATCCGGAATGGATTTCGTCTGTCGAGCCCGAGCTCGACCTGGCAGCGGCGGCTGCCATTTCAGGCGCGGCGGTGTCTTCGAGCATGGGGAGGGTCGGAATAGGACTATTCGGACCTACTCTGGCGCTTCTGAACCTCCGGCTGGGATTCTGGCTTCCAAACCCCTCCAGACCCAAAGCTGAAGACAGACATTGGGAGGATCTGTTCCGGCTCTACCTGTTCGCCGAGGCGTTTGGAAGGCTCCGCTCCGACAGCTCACGCATTTATGTCACTGACGGGGGACACATCGACAACATCGGCCTCTATCAACTCCTAAAACGCCGCTGCAAATTTATCGTCGTCATAGACGCGGAGGCGGACCCGGGCATGAACTTTAGCGCCTTTGCCGATGTGCAGCGCTTTGCACGAATTGATGAAGGGGCGCTCATATCGCTTGATTGGCGTCCGGTACGAGACGCAGCCCTTGAGCGATTGGCTGACCGGTCCAGGTCACGTTCTCGTCCTCTCGAGGGCCACCCTCACTTTGCAATTGGCTGTGTCACCTACGAAAACGGCGACGAAGGTATTCTCCTTTACATCAAGGCAGCGGTGACGGGAAAGGAGCCGGATTATGTGTTGGACTATGAACGGCGCTATCCGGATTTTCCGCACGAGGCAACAAGCGATCAGTTTTTCTCCGAAGAACAAATGGAAGCCTACAGGGCACTCGGCTTCCATGCGGTCAACGAGGCCTTCTCGCGAGCACAGACGTATGCGTCCGGCAAGTCTAGCCAGACCGAGCCAAGTTCCGCCGTGCCATATACTCTCATGAGACGGGAGCAGCTGCTGATTCACCTCACGGAAACATTGATCGCTCAGAGCGCGGTCAAAGTCGGATAATTGCTTCTACCGGAAGGTGCACGGTGGTCGTGAAGGATAGACGCCTTAGCGAAACAACCTTTCTTCTCGTTGTCGAAAAATGGTGGGGACAGCAGATGGCGCGGTCTTTGATTTTCTTGTTCGACGGTACTGACAATGATCCCACGGATAGCAGCCAAAGTCAGCCAACGAACGTATTCAACTTGAACTCGCTAATTGCGGAGTCCCGGAACGAAAACGGCAGAGCAAGATCTCAGGTTACATTTTATCTCCCGGGTATCGGTACTAAGTTTTACGCGCGAGGTAGTCTCAGTAGACGTTTGCGCCAACTGATCTTCGGCGTAGGCCTCGATGAAATGGTCATGCGATCTTACGTAAACCTCGCCGCAAACTTTAGAGACGCTGATCAAATTGTGGTCATTGGATTTTCGAGAGGAGCGGTGGCGGCGAGGCTTTTTGCGCGCCTTATTTCCGACTTTGGTGTACTACAGTCGCGCGAGATCGCTGCATTCTCAGAAATGTATGAAATATTCGAGGACGCTTGCGAACAGAATTATTCTGAATACATAAATACAGCAAAGCTTTTTCACGAGAAATATTCTAAACAGCTAAGGGAACCCACTCCTCAGGTGCACTTCATGGGCCTTTTCGACTGTGTATGCGGTCCGCTCGATCGGGATTATGCGAATTTTGTTCGCAACATCGATCGAAATCTGTCCGAAAATGTGGTAAAATTTCTGCATCTGATGAGCCTGCATGATGTTCGCGAGCATTTCCCCCTTTGTCGTCTTCGTCCGAAAGAAGACCAAGGTGAGGAAATTTGGATGCCTGGAGTGCACTCCGATGTCGGTGGCGGATATAGCGACGACCTTATCGCCCGAGTAAGCCTCAAAACAATGGCATATGCGCTGCAAAGAAGTAAAGTCGCTCTTCAAAGAGTCGAATACGGCGATTTGAGCAAAAGCATCTTCATGATGCTAAAAACTTCCCGAACCGTGATCAATCATGAAGGAAGGGTCGAATATTTCCGAAAACATCGGACTGACTATTTCGACGGCGACGACAAACTACATCATCTACATAAGTGGCTTATCGGTCGGCGAGTGCGTTGGAAAGACGAAGGGGAAACTACTTACGAAGATCGCTTGGCAGGGGCTACTGACGTTTCCAATCTGACGGAGAGCGCAATGGCAAGATTATTGCCCCCATAACGGTTTGATGAGATGGCGTTTTTTCCCCTACGCTGGCAGTGCTGCCGGCCAGTCCCCATCGAAGGTATGAGGGACATTTGTATCGTCCGACCGTAGCAGCTATGACGCCAGACGCTGGATCTTGGGACAGGCTACGGCGGCGCGTCACCTATTTCTCTGCGCACCGTTCCCAATTGGACTCACAATGTCGCTTCATTTGGCCGGCTGATCCGGCGGCCTCAGAGGCTGCGCATCGTGCGCTTTTGAGACCAAGTACGTTGCGTGGCTCGCGAGGAGAAGCGCCGTGAACCCCGTGCCGAGTTCCGGCAGAGTAGTGAATATAGCCGTCTTGGCGCCCAGTATCTGGGCAGCGTCAATGGTAGTCATCGCAACGAGAATAGAAAAGAAGCCGACCACGAGGGTTGCAGTGATGACCACGTTTTGCAGGCGCGAAACGTCGACCGAATCGGAATCGGCTACTTCTTCGCCCATGAAAATATCAGCGATTGAAGCGAGGCGCGCCGATGCACGTTTCTCCAACCCCTCCGTTGCCACACCGAAAAAAGGTGCACCTCGTCTCTGTAAGTCGCCGTCACCGCCCCTAATGGAGAAATTAACATTATTTCCGCTGACGTCCTTTGTGGGCAGAATAAGTGCAGAAACCATCGGCGAAACCGCCGCAATGCCAAGTGCGGCAGCGACCGAAGCAGGTATCGTCGGAAAGACACCGAACTTCGCTATATCGACCGTGCTCGCTCCGGCCGCTGCTGCCGCCGGTCCGGCAATGCCGGCGAAGCCGATGTTGAACAATGCGAACGTGGCATACCCGGATAGAGCTACTGCAGTCCAAAGTGTGACTTGCGCGCGCGCAAGCGACACGCGGTTCCGGGTGTCGATCCACACGCCGGCCACACGCTGCTTGGTTCCTAAGCCAAGCGCAATCGTGAGCCCTGCAATGCCGCAGACCAGCATCAGGAAAGGGACGAGAACAGAGATCGATTCTGCGGCCGAAGCCACTCCGCTCAAGTAGCCCGAAACATCGTTCAGGAGCCTGAAGATGGGACCTCTCCAACTGTGCTCTTGGCTAACGTCAACCGCCGCCCGCCAAATGGTGTTACATCCATCGTTGCTGGGGTCTGCGGGGCATGCCTTCGCGTCGGAGAGAACGGACACCGCCTCGGGAAAATCATGGGGCTGCCCGTCGGTCTGCGGCGGAATATCATTGTCCTTCAAGAGCTTGCTGCAGACTGCTGATTGGGCGCCATTGGGCAATAGCTTATGGTCGGCTGCGCACAACTCGGTTGTTCTCGCCAGTAACTCGTACTGATAGGCAGGATTGCTCGTAACTAGAATATTACGTGCATCGCTCATCGATCGCCCAGCCCAGACGGACAATGCACCACCGAGCATGAAGACAATGGCCGCGCCGATGCCGATTCCCCAAGCGACTCTGTTGTACGCTTTTTTGCCCACCGTCTGCGGCAGACCGCTGCCGGTGAGTGCGGAGGCAAAAGGCAACTCGTGGTCGGCAGGTACTTTATCAGACTCGAATAGACGATAGACGCGACCGTCTGACCCATCGGCGGTTACGAAGTCACCACCGCTCGTCACGCCCTCCTCTGTGATCCAACTCACTTCCTTGGGCAGCGGTAGATCGACACGTGGACTGCCATTGACGGTGACTTCCCACAATGCGGCACGCGCAGGCAGCGCGGCACCGCTCCAACTGCCGGCCTCTACCGCGTCCGCGGTTGCCATTAGCCTTTTATAGCGTACCTCTTCTGTTCCGCCGATGCGAGGGGCTGGAAGCTTTCTTAATTTGTTGTCGAGGCCACGCTTTTTTGCCGCCGCTGCGAGCTTGGAAACGACCGCCTCCAGTCGCGCTTCGGCTGCCGTGGATCCGTCCTTGGAAGTGACCCCGCTGGTTTCCCCCCAAACGATTGCAAGCACATCCGTATCAGCCATCGCCCTCCCCTCCTTAGGCGTAGCTAAGTCGCGAACTTCGTCGCACTCGCTACTTATACTATCCTTACGCTCCATTTTCAATTTACTGTAGAAAGCGTCGTCGAGATGTGATCTAGTAAAAAGTCGGAAGTTATTGGCGTGCCAGACCGAGGGGGGGGGACATGGCAGACGTCATTCAACTCTATTCCGCCACGGGCATGCATTACGCGGTCGATCTCGCGGTGCGAAGATCGACCGGCTCGACCGTTGAAGCCGTCATTATCACAGCACGTAGCAATGCCAATACAGTGCTCGGTCAAGGCGAGTTCAAGGTCGACTTCGACTTGCCTGATGAACTAACCAGTGGCGGACGACTCAAGACGTGGAGTGAAATCCAGGCCGAGATCAAAGCCTTTCGGGATGCTGCGAGGGCCGATCTCGCGGCAGCGCGAGAGCGGATGCGTGACAACCTGCGAGAGCAGTTGGCGGACCGTTCGATATCCCTGAACGCAAACACAGGTGCTTTCGTTGGGATCGATGGAGTCGGCTTCGCCGGCGCGAGCGCCACGGCGCAACTATCGATTGATCTGCTCCTGCTCGATCCGACTCTTCAGCCAAAGCCAGCCGACGATGCGGCCGTGCTGACTGCGCGGCTCAGTGCCAGCGGGACGGTTCAACTCGGCGGCAACACGTGCACTGCCGCGATGCTGCTCGTCTTGGTCGTCACTCGCGGCGCGCTGGTGAGTGCCGTTCCGTCGCTGTCGCTCGAGGGACTGCCGGCTGCAAAGATTCCGACCTTCGACTTTCGATGGCCCAGCATCGACTGGCCGTCGCTGAACTGGTCCATGCTGGACGTGAATTACGTCGCGACGCTGTTGCGCTTCGACCTGCCAATTCCGAAGGCAGGTGATTTCGATCAGCCGTTGCACATCAACTGGACCACGCCACAGCCTCGGATCGCGTTCGCGATAGACGCCTCGAAGCATTTGACGATCACGACAACGCAAAATGGCACTGGCGAGCTCGTTTGCGACACGATCGATGCGAACGGCAACCCATTCGCACAGAAAATCGCCGACATCACCGGTTTCGGTATCGCGCTGTCGAGCGGCGGGAGCTTTTCGCTGACCGGCGCAATCAAGGCCGCCAACGTATCGATTGATCTGCCGCGGAATCGAATCGAACAGCCCGACGCGCTGCCGTTCACGATCGAGCTCGATCCGGGCAAGCTCGAGATCCAGATCACCGCCGACATCAATCTTCCGCAGTCGGCCAGCGCCGACGTCACCGCCACGCTGGACCTGCCGCGCGTGCTGATCCGGGCGAAGAGCGATCCAGCGCTGCTGCTGGCGCTCGGCGCAACCTATGAGCAACTCTATGATTCCGCTACGGGCGCATCGTCCGGCAAGTTGACCCGACTTGAGATTGTGGAGCCCTACCCGCTCGCGCTCACGGCGCTGGCAGCACGTGACGCCGCCGATGCCGCCGCGGGGCTAATCCGGCTGATCGGCGCGATCCGTCTGCCGAAGCCGGACGTCCCGGAGACCGGCCTGGCCGCACTGCTGGAACGCATCGGCGCGATGATCGGCGCGGCGGTCAAATGGATGGCGCGCCAGGCCGGTAGCGCGCTTGACGCGCTGCTCGGCGTCGCCGAAGCAATCGGCAATGCGCTCGAGGAAGTGGTGCGATGGCTGCGCAACGCGCTCGGCAAGCTTTCGACCAGCGACCCGCACGTCGCGATCGAGGTCCGCCTCGATGCACGCAGCTTCGCGCTGCGCCAGATCGTCATCTCGCCTGCCTGGTCGGTGGCGCCGAACGAGCTGTTCAGCAGCGAGGCAGCCGCGCTGGATGTGTCCGTACCGCTTAACTGGCGTCCATCCCTGGTGATCGATCTTGATGGTCCGCCAAGCGTCGCGCTAATCGCGCTGCAGGGCAAGGACAACAACACCTCTTTCACGCTCGGAACCGACCTGTGGCTCGCTCGCGATGCCGGCATCGAATCGGTTGCGGATACCGACGTCCAAGGTAAACGCCCGACGAAACGACTGATCCAGGTCGCCGCGAAGCTCAGCAAAGCGCAGCCGGTAGTGATCTTCCGCTTCCGCTCCGGCAAGGCGGCCTTCTTTGAAACGATGGAGGCGACCGTAACGCCGCTGGTTGAAAGCGGAATCAGCATTGCGGGCATCGCTGGGCCCGTCGTCTATCGGCCGATCAACTGGAGCGACCTTGCCGTAGACGTCGAGATCGAACCCGGCACGGCGGAACGGCTGTTGCCGTTCCTGCAGTCATCGAAGGGAAATGCCGAACCGAGCTTCCTGGAGAATCTCGATCAATATATGTCGGTGAAGCCGGGGACGCCGAAAAGGGCCGAGAACGGCGTGGTGGAGTTGCCGCTCAATGCCGAACTCCGCATCCGCAAAACGAAGAAGGTGCAGCTCCCGCTCACCCTCGGGCTCAATCTCAAGACCTTCGAGCTGCGTTTTTCCGGTCCGGAGATGATCGAGATCAAGGGCACGAGCGCCGATAGGGATTTCGACGTGCTCGGATTGTCGGGCGAGATCGTTCCCAAAACGTACAAGTCCGGTGACTCCCTGCCTGACGAGTACGGCTTCTACAAGCTGGATTTCTCCAAGGGTGACGTGCGCCTTGGGCTGGCCGACGGCGCGAGGCTTGACCTCTCCTACGGCCGGGTGGCGAGCGGCGGCCGCGGCATCGTGTTCCGGGTCGACGAGTTGAGCCTGTCGCGTGGCGGACTTGATCTCACTGCGAAGGTAGATCCCGATACCCCGGTGCAGCTCGCTGGCGTCGACATGCCGTTCCGCTTTGATGGTGGCGGGTTGTCGATCAAGCGCAGCGAAATACAGGCTTTCTCGATCAAGGGGGCCGGGCAACTGCCGCCAGAGTTGGTCGGCGAAGCGAACGCCACGATCTCAATCTCGATGGGGCGCGGCAAGGATGGATCGCTCATCGTCCAGGCCGCAGAGGCGACGCTCGACAAGTCGAATGATCCGCTCGTCTGCCACGGCACGCGCTTCAAGCTCACACTCTCGGCGATCGGACTGGAGTTCAAGGACTTCTCGTCCGAGGGCGCGGGCTATCACTTCTACTTCACGCTTACGGGATCGGCTGAATTCAAGCCGCGCGCGGGCGAATTCACGGAAGGCCTGTTGAAGAATTTCGGCAGCCTGACGATCACACTCGACAAGGCGCCGCTCGCCCGCGATCCCTCGATGCTGCTGCGCGCGATCGAATTCCAGGTCGCGGTCGAGCCGAAAAAGCGGATCAACTTCTTCAACCTCTTCACCTTCGAACTGCGCGGCATCGGCTTTCATCCGGCCTCGCAGGCCTTCGGCGGAAAGCCTGCAATGTCGGTCTCGGGTCAGGTAAACTTCGTCGAAGCCGGCGACCTCGTCAGCCCCAAATTCGATTTCCACAAGCTCTGGATTGCGCCGCCGAAGGACGGTGAGACCTTACCGCAAGTGCGCTTCGACGGGCTGACCGTTGGCGTGCGTTTCGGCGGCGCGGCCTCGATCGAGGGCACCGCCATTGCGGTCGATGACCAATTACCGAGCCTGTACAAGCCCGGTGCGCTGCCGGCCGACGTCACCGCGCACGGTTTTCTCGCATCAGGCAAGCTGACCATCAAGGGCTGGGGCCAGATGGCGGCCTCGATGGGCTTCCTCGAGTTGCAGAAGCGCGGCGGCGAGCTGCGGCAGGCCTTCTTCCTCTACGGCGAGGCCGGGGAGCTCTCGATCGAGATCCCGACCCCGCTCGGACCTATCTACCTGCGCGAGGTCGGTTTCGGCTTCGGCTATCGCTTCACCCTGGCCGCGTTCAACCGCGCCGATCAGGTACGCAACGTGAGGGAACTCATCCAAGTCCTCGATGACATCTCGAAATATCAGGGCGAACTTGCCACCGTCAGGGCATGGGAACCGGAGGCCGCGGGCAATCGTCTGACGCTTGCGTTGCGCGGGCTGATCAGCATTTCTAGCGCGTCGGGCGAGAGGGAATACAACGCCGACGCGGAAAAAGAGATTCCCAACCCAGTGCTATTCGACATCGTGGCGGCGCTGCGCAGCGATCTCACTTTCTTCATGAATGCGCGCGTTTGGATCGCGCGCAACTATGCGGACTGGCACGACTCAAGTGCGACCGATGCCTGGCGTACTAATCCGACCCTGCGAGGCTATGTCTATCTCTCGGTGCCGCGCAAGGAGTTCCTTGCACGGATGATCGCCGACGGTACCGGCGACGTCGACGGCAAGCATCCCGAGCTGCCGGCGCAGCTGGTCGCGGCGATGAAAGCGGTGCGCTGGTCGGCCACCACCTATATCCGTCCCGGCCTGTTCCACCAGGAATTCGGCTGGCCCTACGAACTCGGTTTCACCTTCGAGCGCGACAAGACGTTCCAGATCGACTGTCAGGGTGGTCTGGTCAATCGCATCGAGGATCTTTCGATCCTCTACGGCATCGCGTTTCGCGCCAGGGGATTCGCGCAGATCGGCGGGTCTGTCGGTGGACGCTCATTCGGCGCGTCGGTGCTCGCGCGCGCGGACTTTTCGATCGACGCGAAATTCATCGCCTATCTGTCGATCCAGCGCTTCAACGAGACGCTGTTCTACGGATCGCTCGCGTTCGACGTCTCGATCTCGCTGCAGGTGCGGGTCTGGCTCGAATTCTCGATAGGCATCAAGGATATCCATCTCGAAATCGGCTTCTCACTCTCGCTCACTCTCTCGATCGCGCTCGAGGTTGCGGTGTCGCCGCGGGCGATCGGTGGACGCGCCGCGGCATCGGTCGGAGTCGGCGCGTTCGGCCGCTCAGTCCGCCTCGGCATCGGCTTCGGCTTCAACGAGGGCGCGCTCAATACTGCGCGTAGCCGGGTCGAGCGGTTCCTCGCGCTCGGCCTCACGGTCGCGACTCCCGACGCCGAACAGGGCGTCGCGCCGCCGGCGCCGGAGCAGCCCCGCGGGCCCGCGACGCGCGATGCAGACCAGGTGCTGGACCACTCACTCGACAAGCACGAGGAAATATCGGCGGGACCGCTGCCGCAGCCAACGCCGGAAGGTCGCGACCTGCAGCCGAGCGGCTATTGGGCGATGCTCTTCCCCGTCGCGGGCCAAGCCCGGGATGGCGAGCGCTTCGTCATGATCTTCGTGCCGCGCGATCATTCCGAGACAGGACTGCCGGAGGCGGCTCTGCCGAAAACGACTGCGGGTGGACTGCTCGGCACCTTCTATGCACCGCCTTCCGTGTACGAACCAAGCGGTCCGGTTCCACCGTCCCTGGTCATCCGCAACGGCTCGATGACTAGACCGGTTGCAGTCAAGAAACTGGAGCCACGCAAGGACAACTCCGGCAACACCACGCGTGAGGTCCTGTTCGGTGACAGTGCCGCCATCGAAATCTCGTATGATGTCGCCAGGACGGCATTCCAATCCGGACAGGACACGCTTTCGCTCGGCCGCTTTCTAGGACAGTGTTTCGTACGCGTGGGCGCCTCCGCTACGGACCTGCGCGAGCCGCATCCAAGGCGCATCGACGTCGATCCCGAGCGGTTGCCGGATGCCCGCGAAGCGGCCGCCCAGATCCTCGCCACGGCGGGTCGCGACCAGATCGCGCTCAAGGCGGAGGAGCGGGCCGCAAATGAAATTGAGGAGCGCCGCTCCGCGGTGATCGCCTCACTGTGCGAGTCCGCCGGCAAGCTCGCGATGGGCGGCGAAGCTGCATGGACGATTGAGGCAACGGAGGTCGGTCTCGACGTGCGGTCGCTCGGCGTCGCATTCGTCGTAACACGGGCTAACATCGATGAGTTGTTCGAGCCCGCGGGGGCGAACGGCGAAGACGCGCCCCGCCGCGCTAAATTCGAGCTGGACGCGGCGGTCGGCGGCATCGGGACGCTGATGCACTCGGTCCATCTCTTCAATCCGCCCGAGCGCATGTTCCGCGAGCGCGGGCCGAAGCTGGCCGAGCCCATCGTCGAAGCCACACGCACTGGCATCCGTCTTGATTGGGACCTTGAGCCCGCGTTCGGCTTGTCGACCGGCGTATGGAACGATCCAGAGTTCGACCTGCAGCACTACCGCATTGAGCGCACCCTGATGCGAGGAGGTGCCGTAATGGCCTCCGTGCCACCGCGGCGGGTCACGGTCAAGGCCGCGGCACCGATGCGGCTGGTGCGCGACCTCAACACCGGGGAGTTCGTGTGGCGTTTTCTGCGTCCGAACGCGCAATATGTTGATGACCTGGCCGACCTGCCCGGCGAGCTGCGCGCCGCGATTCTTCCAGGCGCAGAGAAGAGCGAGAAAGCGGCAGCGCAGGTGCCCGACACGTTACGCTATATCGTCGTCCCGGTGGACACGGCCGGCACGGCAGGCGCTCCGACGCCGCTGCAGCTCGACATAAAAGCGCCGAGCCGGTCGCGCGACGGCATCCGGCGTGCGGTGCTGCACTTCGAGTACCGCAACGACAACGCTCAAATCCGCAACATCGATGCGCCTCCCACTAGACCGATTGTGACCCTCGGCCTAGATGACGGAATGGATCCACCGCCGGCGAAAGGCGAGCGCCTCGACGAACGCGGCAACGTAACCGATAAGCGCACTTATATCCTCCGGGTGCGTCGGGAGCGCGCCGCTCCGACCGGACTCTACGGTAACGACGCGGTCACCGACGCGCTGGCGCGACCGACGGCCGGCGATTTTGCGCAGAAGCACGTTACCGACGAAGATTTCGAACTGACGCTGCCCAAAGTCAAATCCAACAACACACCGAACCAGATCCCGTGGTTCGACGATCCGCGTCCGCTTGCGCACTCAGACGGCTACGGTTTGAAGCAGGTCGACTCGAGCGGCGGCAACGACCTTGAAAAGTTCTTCCGCACGATCGGCGTTAACCTGTCGGGCGAAGAGCGTGCGCGCGACGGCGCACGCGGCGTGCGTTTCGCGATCCGGCCGAAGCATGAGCTAGGAGAGTCTCCGGGGCCCTGGTGTCCGGTCGACATCACCATGCTGATTGATTCCCGAGAATCGAATGCCCCGTCGCCGAAGCTGCCGCCCATCGCGGCGCCTGTCGAGATATTTGAGCATCCGGTGGCGATCGACGCCGCGCCGTTGCTGTTCGACGACCTTGGCGGTGAATCCGGCCGCGTGTTGGTCTGGCATCCGGCCGAAAACGGATTGCTCAGCAGCCTTCTGACGCCGGCCGCCAATGATCCAGCCCTCGTGCTGCTGCGCGATGGCGAGCGTCGGGTTGCGACGCGCGTGCGCTGGAACGGCCGCCCGGCCGCTGACGATGTAGATGCGGCAAACAGTAGCGCAAAGCGCTTGGCCCGCTTGTTCGGCGGGTTCGATCTGTTTGAGATAGATGCGGCTGACGAAGTCGAAAGCGCTGCGACTGCTCCGGCGGCAGTTGCGATCGCCTATAAGTTCAGCACTGCGGTGGAGGACGCCGATCCGGGCAACGGGACCATCCGGCTCAATCGCAAGCCACAATCGCAGGCAACCGCGGTCTTCGCCGACCTGCGCGACCGGTCGGGCGCCGACCGGACATCGCTGCTCGACCTAATCAACGACTCATCCGAGCGCGTGAAGGGGCAAGTGCGGCTGGTCAAAGCGAACGAGGCATCGCGCTGGCTCGCTTTCGATCTGACCGCCGCTATCACCGCGCACGGTTACCGGAAGCTCGTGCTCACCTGCACTGACGCGAGCGGTCCCACGCCTTTCGCCGATAACGATGCCGTCGTTCTGCTGTTCACACGAATGCCAGCACGCCATGTCGCGCGCGTGCAGGCGCTCCCTGCCGCACTGGCGCGGCTCGATCCGCCGGAGATCGCGGATTTTGCCAAAGTTGAGGCGCACTATCCGAGCGAGACGCGCAGGCTGCAGAAGAACGGCGCCGGGCGCCGCGCCGCCTGGTACTCGCCCGCCGAATCCTATGTGGTGTGGCCGCAGCATACGTTGCGGCGCGCGCTCTCAATCAAGGTCGATGAAACGATCCTGACCGAACTGTTGTCGAACGGACGCCCGCACTCGTTCGAACGAAGCCTCAAGGTAGGGGATAGATCCTATGGGGTTCTACGGCGCAGTGGTGGTCCATTCGACAACAGCCAGGGACCATGGACGGCGCGCGGCCTGCGCATGCTGTTGCAGGACCTGACTTGGGACCCGGACAGCGCGGATGCGAAGAAGCATTACGATGAGCATCGGGAGCAATTCCGCAACGCCCGGGTCACCATCACGGCGCGCGAAGCCGGCGGAGCCGTGCTGGCGAGCGCCGAGTGGTCTATCGACCTCGATCCGCTGCTCCACCCAGTGCTGACCGACACGATCGACTGGGCTCGCTATGACGAAATGCCACCAACTGCCTTTCCGCCGCTCAACTTGGACCAGGCGACATTCGACGCTCAGTTGACGGCACAGACACTCGATCAATCCGTTGCGGTCGAATTCCGGCTTGACAAATGGCCCGCGGCCCTAGCGCCGAACGTGCTCGGCTTCCGCTCCGGCGGCGCCACGTCTTTTCCGGATAAACTTCGTTTCGAATACCCGCCAGCTGCGAAGACAGCGCAGGAAAAGAAGGATAGCCTGCTGGCTGCGCTGGCGCGGCTGGTCACGAACCTCCCTGCGCTGGCGCGGAAAAAGCTGGCAGAGGACTTCGCCAAGGACCAAGGCAGCTACAACAACGTGCGCCTGCTGCTGCAATGCGAGATGTTGCCATCGGTCGGAGCTCCGGGAGTGGAAATTTCCTTTCCGGTCAATGTTCGGTCAATGTTCGAGGATCTCGAGCGCTCAACCTATCGCCGGTACGAGCCGGTGCTGGAACCATCGCCGAAGGTCGGTGCGACCGATGTCGCCAACTGGTTCGACGAAACGCCAGCTGAGCGCGACCCCTTTGGCTGGGGCATCCTGCGCACGCTCGGGCTGGGCGCAGGACTGCGGCTGTACGATACCGAGACGCGCGAGTACCTGGCTCCGGACGCGGCGCTACGCCAGTTGCAAAAGGCAATGAACAAGGCTCTTGCATGGTACGACACGCTCTCCATCGGTGCGCCGTTCGTCGACGTCGTGACCCGCGCGGGTGGCACGATGCGGCTTGCTTCATTCGACGGCGGCACTCCCGCCACGACACCGGACGATGTGCAGAGACTCATCAATCATGATGCCCTGGCGCTGACGCAGATATCACTGCGTCCCCTGCCCGACCGCTGGCGCCGACACGCAGGCTATCAAACCGCGATCGAAAAGCCGGTCGCCTATCTCGCCATCCGCAAAGCCACCGGACAGGCCTCACCGCTGACGATCGACATGAACAAGATCAATGCTGCAGCTATTGCGGTCGCCGATGTGCTCGATCTGACGGCGCAACTCGCTAAGCCACCATCTGTCACGCTATCGAACTACGTCCCGGACGGCGACCCGAAACGCAAAAGGCTGAATGATGAACTGACCGGCGGAGCAGGCCAGCAGTCGACCCTGATGATTGACATAGCGCGGGCAAAGGACGGAGAAGTCGTCGCGCTTGTGCGTGCAACGGTGTCGGACGGCGATGCCTTCGGGGTTTTCGGCCAGGCCTGGGGCGGCGGTGGGGACGTTAGCGAGATCGCCGATCCGATGGGCACGACCGGCTTGGAGCCGTTTGGTCGCTTTGGCGACATGGCCGCCGAGCGGTATGTCGCGCTCGCCGGATCCCATCCTCGGATCATCGAAGCCAATGAGGCGTTGCAGAGATACGCAGAGCGGCGCTGGCCAAAGGCTTGGCCAGCCAGCGAGGATGAAGCCAAGCTGCTCGCCCGCATTCCCGACTGGACCCGCCGCTTCGTCGATCATGCTCCAGCGAGCAAGCCGCCGCGCGACGTTCATTTCTCGCTCGCCGAGGTCACGCGTCCCGATCCGTGGCGCGTCGGAGTGCAGGACGACGGTACCATGGACGTGCTGTTGACGCATGACGATCGCAAGCGCCGGCTGAAGCGATATGCGATCAGGCCGTTCGGCCGTTACGAAGGTTTCGTCGATGCGCTGCGCGCCGCGGACAACGAGGCCAATCCGCGCGTACCGCAGTTGTTCGGCGCATGGAGCGACTGGCTAGCGGCTGAAGTCGATGCGGCGAGCCGCTTCGAGGAAAGCTGGAGCCGCCGCCTGTTGGACATCGTGATTCCGCGCACCGAGCCGGTCGCGCCGCCCGTCCTGGTTGACGCCAAGCGGATCGAAATCCTGCCGCCCGGCGAGACCAACCCGAAGAGGGCGCGGCGCGTGCTCGAGTTCATCTACAAGCGGCACACCGAGGAGCTTCTGTCGGAGGCGAACGTGACGGTCGAGGGCGCTCTCTCGTTCGAGACCACGGCGGTCGGCTTCTGGCGCGAGTTCCCGATGCAGCGCTGGGCGCAGGACCTCGTTCCAAACATCAACACCGCGGCCGCATTTGGTGAATTGAGGCCAGGTCCGAATCCCGCTGCTCTGATCGCGAGCGACGACAAGTTCGGCGGCCTCGCCGCAAGGGAGGGTGGACGCTACACCGATGGCTGGCGCGGCACCCTTGCGATACGAACCGAGGCGCTGCCGTTCTTCTTCCGCATCCATGCGGCGGCCTACGCGGCAGCCGGCGTGGTCGTCTCCGACCCGGTGATCGCCACCGTGGAGGAAGGCCACTACGATCTGCACTTACCCTGGAAGCAGGATGTTTTCGGCGAGAAAACTCCCGTTCCGCGCTGGTCAGTGCTGCGCCGCGACGGCGCCAAACCCGGCGTCTATTTGGAATTCCATCTACCGCTAGTGCGGCTGCTCGACGGAATGCCGGTGGAGACGCGACCGATCTGGCTGTCGCACAGCGCGGTTCCCGAGGCGTTCAGCCTTCCTGATCCGTTCGCCCGATATGAGATCAGGGCCCTGACGGTCGACAGCGCCGGCCTGTCAGCCGCGTCGGCGGAGCTCGACGTGATCGGCGAGCAGCGCAGCGAGGACAGCTCCAAAACCTCTGGCCATCGCGTCAATGTCATCGGTCCGCTGTTTGCGGCGGACTCGGCCGAGCCCGACGAGTTACATCGCTGCACGAACCATGGCGTGTGGTGGCAACTCGCGATCTCGGCCAAGCTGCAACAAAAGGAACAGCTCGAAACCGAAACCTTTGCGCCGCGCATCGATCCGGTCGTGATTGGGAGCACCATGCATCACCCACTGGAGCTGATTGAGCTGGATCCGCAGGCATTTGCCGCCGGCGCGGAGTGGCAGAATCTCGCGCCTCAGACGCGGGTTACGGCGACTGTGACTCCGGTTGCGAATACGGATGCGGCCGCCTTCGCGCAGTTCAAGGTCGATGTCACCTTTTGGCGCGATGCGTTCGCCGCCTATGCGGAGAATACCGCCGGCAAAGCGATCCTGGACTTCCTGCAGGCATGGGTCGATACCGACGGGAACGCGCCGCCGCCGACGACACTGACGGTCAATGATTTTATGTGGGGACTGCCGCGACTGCCCGAAGGCAGACCGACGGCAGTACATTTCACCCACACGGCAATCGGAGACTGGCGAGCGCCCGCCGATGCCGGAATCGCGAGGCGCGAAGCGCTGCGACAATTGAAGACGAGCAAGACCGAGGGCGGGTACGATCAGGACGATTTCGACACCGGCGTTCGAGAACTAGTGCGGACCGAGATGCGACGCCTCTCCGCGGCACGCAAGGAGCGCGAGCCTGGAAACCGCTTTCTCGACTTCCCGCCATTTGCGAGCCCACTCTCCGACAGCCTGGCTGCCACCGCGCTCAAGGTCGGCCTCGCGACCGCCCCGGATGGATCGCGCCTGCTGCCGCCCAGCGCGGACGTGATCGCGCGGGTCACGATCAATGCCAATGCACTCAAGGATGCGGCCAAGGTCGTCGCCTTGATGAGGGCCCTGGAGGCGTCTCCCTTCACCGCCCTCGCCATTGCCGAACTCGGCGTGCTCGAAGACGGCGTGCTCAAGGACGTCGACATGAGCGTGCTGGTGCATTTGCCCTGCAATACGCTGCTCGAAAGCGGCGTCGCCAATGCACTGGCAGACCTCGGAGCGGCGGATCAAGCCGACTGGCGCGCAGTGTCATTGCTGTTGCGCATGCCGCCGACCGATCAGGAGCGGGACACGATCATGGCGGCTATCACCACTACAGTAACCGATGCTGCAGAGCGCGATGCGCTCGCGGCATTTGCGGACCGCACCATGAGCGGACAGGTGTTCGGGATCGGCCGCACACTCGGCGTGAAGGTTTTCCGCGGGAGCGCCGATCCCGCCGAGGACGCGATCGTCAGGTCTGGAGGGGGAGCGCAGCCATGTCAATGACACCGTTTCGCCGCGTCGCGCTCGAGGGGCCTGATTTCAGCCTCGACGAGCGGGTCTGGGAAGCGCACGTCAATCTCGGCTTTCCGTTCAACGTCAGCGCGGAGCCGCCGGTGATGCGCAATCATTCGATGCGACTGCTCGCGCAGACCGTGGACCCGATCCACGCTACGATTGTCGGCGAGCATTCGGGAAACGCGAAGACCAGCGTGTCCTTGCATCAGCCACTGCTGCTGACCGCCGCAGCGACGACCGTAGACTTCGGTCCCGGCGACAGCGTGGCCGCGATCGAGATCCTGTCGGCCGCTTTCGAGCCAGTCCGGCTGACAGGCGACGACGCGCAGCCGCGCTACTCCGAGTTGCACGTCGCGCCACGCGACGGGTGGCCCAACGGAGCGTTCGAGAAGGACAAAGATGGTCTGTTTCAGATCGTTGCGCCGCGTCTGCGCGCGACCAGCGGCGCAATGCGCGTCGGCTACGCCAATCCCGCGCAGCATGGATCAGCTGTGCTCACCAAGCGCCTGACAATGGACTGGACGCCGCTAGCTGAACAACGGGTGCGGATCCTCGGCAACCTACAGACGGGCACGGTCGAGACGCTCGAGAAGGTCGGAAGTCCCCCAAAGAAAGCGCGCGCCATCGCCTTCGAGTTGGTACCCGAAGGCGTGGAGTTCGATGCTCACGTGCCGGACCCGTTCGGAACGAAAATCGATTCCCTGCTCGATCTGCGCCTGCGGCTGGTCTCGGTTCACCGTGCCAACCGCAGCGAGATGCGGCTCGACCTGGTCGGGGGGGGCGCCGATAGCCTAAAGAGGTTATCGGAGGGGCTCGCCTGGATGGCGCGCGATCTTGCGGCACGCGGCGGCAATATCGTGCTGCAGGTCGACACGCGCGGCATTCCGCCGCTGTCGTGGTCGCTCTCTTATGACAAGGCCAGCAAAGCGTACAGCTGCGGCGCGCCGGGGATGACTCCGGAGGTCCTGCTGCGCGAGGACGGCGTCGGCATCAAGCTGCTCACGCGCGCCGAGTCTGGAGGCGGCGAGCTCGGCGTCGCCGAACTGGTGCGCTATGCAGTGCGGCTCGCAGCCCGCAGCCCATCCGCGGGCCTCCAACTGAGCATCGAGTCAGTATCGGACGAGCCAGCCGCGCCGGCAACAGGACCGACGGTCACCATGTCTTGGAGCGAGCCGCCGCAGGCCCCTAGGCCGTTCGGAAACCCAGACGCGGTCGCGCTGACGGAATTCACTGGCGCCGCCGCGATGGACGCACTCGGCGCACGGCTCTCGGAGATCTGGGGCCGTTCCGGCGCACTCGCGCAGAACGCATGGCCTCCCTATGCCTTCATCGCGCTCGACCGCGGCTGGGTGCAGGTCCCGCTCATGGATGCGCCGAAACCAGGCGCTTTGAAGACACGACGCGCCGCGACCGGCCCATCCGCCTTCGCGGGCTTCATGCGCGTCGATGTGCCGCTCAAATCCGGCACGCAGATGGGTGATCCGGCGCCGGACGGCACCGACCTGCCCGGCCTGCTGGTGGTTGCGTCGAGCCGCCTGTCGATCACCGTCACATGGGCGAAGCCGCTCGAGACCGACGCTGCACGCACCATCACCGTCGAGAGCGAGGACTGCTTCGGGACGGTCGACGGTCTCCTGTGGGCCGGCGAAGCCAGCCCCTCGCCGGTCGAGATCCTGCCGCCGCGCAGTGCCGGGCCCGCGGCGCTGCACAGCATTCCGATCGTGTTCGGCGGCCAAGATACCTTCGGCTGGAACGTCAATGTTGGCGCGATCGCCGCCGGCACGCTCGGCGACGTCAATTTCCCGCTTCCGGTGATGGCCAGCCCCGACGCCGGGCCGCTACTGGTGTGGCAGCCGCACAAGGAGCTTGCGCTGGTTTCCACCGTGGCTATGACGCGCACGGCGGAGAGCGCGACAAGCCCGTCAGCGACGCGCGAGCTAGTGCCGGCCCAGGTGGCGCCCAGCGGCAAGCTCACGCTCGTATTTGGCGCCGATAGGCGTCTGCCCGACGTCGTGCTGCCGGCCGGAACCAGCGTGCATGGCGACGGCCGCTGGCACTGGCCATGGCCCGGCGAAATCGCTGCCGAAGGGGCCTCTCCTGCATCGCCGCGCGAGCCGGCCGGGGTTGCGCTTGCGGCTCTTACGCTGCCGGGAATCGAATTCACCCTCGGGCCGAATGCCGCGAAGCTGGAGGCGGACGCGAGCCTGCTGATCTCGCTGCGCTTCGATCTGCCGATCCTCGACGAGTTGTTCGCCAATGCAAAGGCCCCCCAGTCGAAAATCGCGCCTGGCAAGAAACAGGCGATGCCCGCAGCGGAGACGCCGCCGACCGCACTCGACTTGCGCAGACTTTCCGACGTCTGGTTCGAGAACGCACGCCGCGTCGCGCGCGCACGCACCGAAGCTGACCGTGTGGTGCTGCAGGAGATAAAGCTCGACGATGACCAGACGGAGCTGCGGGTCTGGCATCAGTCGACCATGCAGACCAAAGGCGTTGTGCGCGGCCTAGTAGAACCTTACGTCTGGGAGCCGCAAGCCTTCGCGTTCGCGCTGACGCGGCCGGGCCAGGACGCGACTCTCGGCGCCTATTGCCTCGGCGATACGGCCAAGGACGAGGACTGGTATGCCGGCGCAAAAGCGCTGGGCGGCCTCACCACTAACTTCACCATTAATGGTGACTCTCTGACGCAGGGCGGCACTGACGTCAGGATTGACGGTTTCGCGTCATCGTCGTTCAAAGCTAAACCGCGGCCGCCAATCGGCGGCGACACGGATCAGTTGCATGACGCGCGCGGTCTGTCGCTCGCGTTCGACCCGAAGCCGTTGTCCACCGCGATGACCGCGCGCGAGCTTTCACTGCGCAAGGCGCCGGACGACGAGCGTCTCTCACTCGCGACCCGACGCCAGCCGATTGCGCTCGCGATCGGGCAGAACAAGTTCCAGTTCTGGTTCCGCGATCTCCCGGTGACGGAGGGCGCGAAGCTCGTATTCGACCGCTCTGGCGGGATCGAGACCGGCGCCGGCCCCAATCCCGAAGCGCTCGACCGCAGCCGCATCGCAAAAGCGCTGTACGAATGGCGCTTTTACCCGGTGGTCGCCGCGGGCGAACTCGGCCGATTCGAAATTCCGCTTGCCGGTCCCCTCGCGGCGCGGCCGCTGCGCCTGCTGGCCTTCGAAATGAAGCCGGACGGGACACCGGTGCTGCTGGAAGTGCTCGCCTCAGTCGGGATCGCAGGGATGGAGGCTTCGGCCGCGCAGCAGCAGGACATGGAGTTTGCCGCAGAGGACGTCTATGCGTCGGGCAACCTGATCGTTCTGCGCTTCGATGATTCGGGCGGAAACTTCGCATTCCGCTCGATCGGTCAGGTCAGAGTCAGCGACTCGCCGCAAGATCCGTTCCCCGCATCGACGCGCGAGCTCTTGTTTCGCGCCGACGCACAGATCATGCCGGTATCCAGCGTGCCTATCACGCTGGGGCTTGGGCTGCAGGAGAAGAACGGCGACATCGACGTCAAGGTGGCGAGCCTGACGGTGCGTCTGTTCGGGCAGGCTTGCAAACTCAATCTGCGCGATGCGCGCTTCGAGGCGGACGCGATCAGGGCAAGCTGCTCGGGCGACCCGGGCGAAAGCCCGCTGCAGCTGAAGAGGATCGACCTGGAGTGGCAGAAGGCCGGCGCGCCCCAGCTGATATTAACGACCGCGGAACTGCGCGCGCCGCTGCGGCCAAATGACTCCGCGAGCCCGATAGCATTCACGCGCGACTATGCCTCAGGAGCCGTTCGCTGGCTCGAACTGACGTCAGCGACTCCCCCCGCTCTTGAGGAGATCGATCACGATGCCGGCGTGGTCTGCATCCAAATCGCTGACGAGATCGCCCACGCGGAGCTGTTCCGCGGCTTCCTGCTCCCGCCCGGACGGCTCCGCGGCACGGTCACGTTCGTGCTCAGACGCACCCCGTCGGGGGCGGTTGCGGCATGGCCGCAAGCGAAGCTCGGATCGGCCTATGTGGAATTTGCGTTCGACGCCGCGCAAGCGGGCACGACACAGCGCATCACGGCGATCCGCCATCGTCATCTCGGACGCTCCGATGGTGCGCCGACCTGGCACTCGTCGCTGCGGATCGACGCGGATTTTGGCAAGCTGAAGACAAGTACGATCAAGTGGCCGGTCGGACATGCCACGGTAGGCAACGCGATATTCGATCCGCACCCTAGCCAGAAGGCGGAATGGACTACGACGCTAACGATGGACCCAGGGTCCGGCCTCGATCTTGTGCACGAAGTGCAGCCACGGCTCTGCGCGCACGCGCTGCCGCTCCAACTCCTGGTGCAGGAGGGAGGCAGGGTCGCGCTGCGCGAGCCATGGCGCTTCCGCGCCGTCGTCGAGCACAAGCTCACCCCGGCCGAGGGCCAGTTCTGGCCGGGCGGCGTATCCAGGACACCGCTCGCCTGGACCTCACTCGACGAGGTTTGCCTGATCGACCTCCGCGCCCTCGCGTCCGATGCGATCGAGGAATTCGAGCCGGCCACTCGCGACACAGACTACGCCTTCATGGCGCGCTATCGCGGCAACGAGAGCAACATCCGGATCGCGGGCGTGGTACGTCGCGCGCTTGCCAATGCGGGGTTTCCGGTCCGTGCCATCCTGGCCGCGGTCAGAAGTAAGTATCCCAAGGTCAAAGACCTTGAGCAGGTTCCGCCGGCGCTGCTGCTCACCGGCTCATGCGTGACCGAGGTCGTGACCGGAACGCAGCCGGTCGGGCAAAACGCCGGGAGGGAGATCGGTGTCACCCTCGTGCCACAATGGATTCTGCCTTGGGCGCAGGTAGCGGACGACACCCCGTCGATCGCTCCACTGAACTACTGTCCGCAGATCGCGGCGAGCACGCGCATGTACAAGATCGCGGCCCACGACGCGGCCGCGGGAGCGCCGCGCCGGCTCGACGGGGTGGCGCCGCGAGCATTCTCGGTTCAGGATGGGACGCAAAGCCTGGTCGAGGCGCGCTTCACGGCAATTGTCGGCGCGGCGCAGCCGGACAGTGCCGCGGCCACCATGGCGGTTGACCAGGCCTTCCTGGAAAGCGCGAGCGCGCTCAGCAATCAACTGGAGTCTCCGCTGTTTCCGCGCACCCTGCTGGCGCTGCGCACGGTGGCGGAGGCTTTCGCGCACGCGCCCGATGCCGGCCGGTTCGGACGCGCGGTGCGATGCGCCGCGCCGAGCCAGGATGTACCGCACCGGGAGACGCGCTTTACCGTCAGCGTCTGGCCGCTAGAGGCGACGCCGGAAGAGGCGCCGCCCGCGGTCACGCTGCTGGTAGCCGACGAGCGTCAGGTCGCCGCCGAGATCCTTCAGCCCGCGCTTGCGGCGACGCTGTCGGATCCCGCGAGCAACGCGCTCGCGCTCGAGGGTGCGCAACGTGCCGAGGCGGCGCTGCGCGCCTTCAGCCTGAGCGCCGCGCCGCGCGTCGTCATTCTCGCCCGGGTCGACACGAGCTATCTGGCCATCCACGACAAGCCGCCGGCCTCAGATCCCACCGCGGAGCGCACGACGATCGTCGATGCAACCGCGCCGTTCCCGCATGTGGACTGGACGTTCGCCAAGCCGGCGTCACCCGGGCTGATCGGGCAGCCGTCAGTCGCGCTGCGCGACCGTGATGTGACGATCTATGCCTCGCCGGCGCTCGGGTGGCCGAACGAGCGTCGGAACGGGGAACTCGCGCAAATGCATGCGCGGCTTGGCGACGAGGAGGTGCGGCGCAACACCGAGCGCGCTTGGGCTGGGCGCGCGCGCAGCCTTTCGTGGCCAGCGCACGCCTTCGGCCTCGACGCGAGCACGCCGGGCGCCGCGCGCGAGAACGAGGAGGTCGCTAATGCAGCCTTCATCACGATGGGCCAGCGCGCCGCATTCCGGCGCCGTGCCGCCAAGAACCTCCGTTCACCACCCGACCGGCTCGGCGTGCTGGCCCCGCCGCGCGCGCGCGCCCCGACCATCGAGGCGCTGAAGGCGGCGTTCGCAGAATCGCGCATCCCTGCCGCCGCCACGACGCCAACGAAGGACCGGTCGCGCCTGGCCCCGCTTCTTCCCGGGCAGGTCGAGGTCACTACCACGGGGCAGCGTCCGGGCGCGATGCTCACGCAGCATGAGGGAATTTTACTGACTTGGCAGGGGAAGCCATTCGACCCGGCTTTTGCTCGCTTCGGCGTGCCAGCCGCGCGCGGACCGGTGATTGCACGGCAACTCCGCGCGCCGCGCTCGTCGAAACTGCCGGACGACGCGGAGCTCGAACTACGGCGCCAAACCTTCATCGCCGGCGACGAGCGCAATCCCGCAACCGACAAACCGAAGCTACTTAAGCTGATCAAGGGCGCCGCGGTGGTCGCGCGCTTCTTTCGGCTGCTCGATGCGAACGACCACGCGCTTAACCCGCGAAGCGTGACCCTGACGATCGGTACGCCCGCGCTCGGCTGCCTCTCGTCAGCCTGGAACGGCCGGATTCGCCTGGTCGCGACCGTGCCCGGCGGCATTCCCGCGCGCGTCGCGCTCGCGCGCATCGGCCTCCTGCCACCGGCGCAGAACGGAACAATGAGCCACCTACCCCATGCGGCGCTCCAGGTGGGAAGCGCTGTAGTCCGGTTTGAGAGGATGATCTGGGGAGAGACGATCGACGCGCAGGATCATCCGACCGGCGATCCCAACGCGAAGCGGCTGCTGCTAGACTTCGCCATCCGCGACGCCGCCCGGCGCGAGGCCGCGCAAACCAGTATCATGTTCGCGCTGCGTGAGGCATCCGCCGATACGCCGATCCGCTTTATCGTGCGCTGCGGAGCCCCGGTCAAACCGACTGACGCGGCGGCAGACCCTAAGGAGGCCGGCGTACTGACACTAGCGACCGACAGCCCGGCTGGCGCAGCCAACGAGGATCTGATCCCGGGACCACCGCAGGTGCTGGTGTTCGATCTGCCCCACATCCCGGCTCGGCGGCGCTGGCTGCCGCAGACGCCGTACACTCTCGCCTTCGGGGATCCTGCCTATGACCGCGAACTCGGAAGCCCGGCGCGTAGCAACGCGCTCGGCATCGAGGACGTGCCGCATGTGCTGGCGGCCGACCGGGCCGAATACGACACCTCGGCGACGATTCACTTCGCATTCTGGCAGCGCGAAAGGACACGAGACTCCGATCCGAAAGCCCCCGACAACCGCCAATGGATGCTCGGCGTGCAGGTCGTTCCAGCCGCCGGCGGCGCGGCGCGCGATCTCGCAATCGCCGCCACGACCACGCCCGGGATCCGGTACAAGGTTCTCGGACTAACCGCCTATGCCATCGCTGTCGCGAGCCTGCGCGAGACGCTCGAGGGCGCGGCGCTGAACGACCAGCCTGCACAACTCTTTTCGGGCGATCGCCTCAAACTAACGGTAACGGGAACAGGCACGGACAATATCGCGCATTCGATCACGGTCGATGTCGGCATCGTAGCCGAGCCAGTGCTGCCGCCACCGGCGGCATCCTATGGACTGGCGACGCTGCAGCTTGGCGGACCCGCGGTCGGCACCGCGCTGTTCGGGACCGCGCCACTCCCGCAGAAGATCGATTTTCCCGATCTGCTAAATGATCTAGTCGCCGGCCACGTAAGACGGCGCGCTTTGTTCCTGTGGCCATACATAGCATCGAACGTTCCGCCGGAAACACCATTCGGCTATCTGGTCAAGTTCGATCGCACTGGCGGCGGGCAGTTGCCCGAATCGCGCGAGGAGTTCGCGATACCAGAGTAATTATCTCATCGCGAAGCCTCGCTAGGCATAAAATTGGTGATCACAAAGGGAACCGGAATGCCTATCTTCGATAATCTCAAGCAAAACTATCCGACGAAGCCGAAAACCGAGCTCTACGCGGATCTTGGTGGCCAGTGGCCTGAACTCGTCGATCATCCGAATTATCAAAATACGTGTGCAATTCGTTTGTCGGTTGCCTTTCACGCTGCGGGTTATTCAATCCCCGACAAGTATAAGGAAGCCATAGCCGGCGATGGCAGAAACATAATTATCAAAGTTAGGACAATGTGGGACTACGTTACCGAGCAGTTCGGTCAGTTCACGTGGGGCGCGAGCAAAGAGCCCGGAACCGTTATTCAGATCCCGCCAAAGAAAGGCATCCTCGTCTATCACAAAGCCTTCTCTGACGCCACCGGTCATTTCGATCTTTGGAATGGGACGAATTTTGTGGGCGCCGGTGACTTAGACGACGTGAAGGACGGATTTAGCCTCGCGATGTGGTGGTGGGAATAGCATCGGATGACGAGACTCGTGGCAAATATCCAGCTTGCCCACTGGCGAAGCGATAATGGAGAGACCCATGGAGCCAAGATCCGGAGACGTCGTATTCGCTGGAGCGGGAGCATCGTTGGTTTAGTTTGGGTGAGAAACGGCGTCACCTCAAGGAAGACGAATGGACATACTGCAATGTACGGTCAACTCCACACGTTGCTTCGAGTTTACTGATTGGACAAATCCAACAGCGAGAAGATTGCGCCGGAACCAAAGGACCTCAGATTTGGGAGGAAGCAGTTATGGCAGAAGAGTTCACGCACCGGTGTCGGACGGACACGCCATACTACACGACCGGGCCGCAGCAGGGCCGCCCACCGGACGGCACCTTCACGCGCGGCACGCATGTCGCGCTTCTCGGGCCAAAGATCGGCGGCTATCCGCAGGTTAGGTCTGCGACAGGCGTGACGGCCTACGTCGACGAGGCTGACTTGGAAATGGTCTGACCTTTCCTCTCCGGGAAGTCCTACAGCGGTGCTACAAGCACGGCGACAAGGCTATGGCCTGGATTCAAACACAAATCTAAGTCGTCACAGCCGTCCTGTCAGCGTGGACCGAACCATCAGGACATCTGGATCCATGTCGCATCGCTACTCTTATCGCAGTCGAACATAAGGAGATACAATTCCAACGAGTCATCCGAGATTGTGAGTTAGACTCCACATGCGCTCCCGATGGAAGGGCAAGCAATTCGACAATTCTTAGTATGCCTCCTATAGCTGTAACCGCGTCTTGGGCCAAAGAATGTGCGCGCAGGTCAATACGTGGCGGTCGGTTATGAGGACGCAGGACCCCTCCATGGGACGTCGCCCCAGTACATGCGGATGAACCCGACGCACTTCCGAGGCCATCCCGTGGGATCATCCACCTTACTCGGCTCATCGCCGAGTATCATTTTGGGACCAAAGATATTGCCACGGATAGGCACGCGCATTCCCGACCGTCGTTTAAAACGACGTGTTCTCGGGCGAACTCCTCTTCGGGTGGCTCGTCGTCGAACAACGGCCGAGGTTCCGGATCATCGAAATCCGGCTCGTCATCGCCGTCAGTCGATTCTCGTCTTTCCCCAACAGAACACGCTTCGCCGTGTACTCGGTGTAGTTGTCATCTCTCCAGAGGCGCCCTTCTGAGCTGAGTTCGCATTCATGTCAGTTGGCCCTCATGATGGTTGCGGCTGGAGACGCGTGGTCGACGAATAGCTTGTCGAGCGGTGTGGCATGGTTCACTCGACCGCCTGCTGCGTAGATGATGGCGGCAACGAGCGCGAAGGCTGAAAACCAGAGAATCCCGATCCGAAAAATCATCGGCTGGTTGGGAATGTCCCGGCAAAGCGGTGGAAAGGCGAATAAGCCGACGAGAAAGCTGTCCAGCGCCAGATGACGTCGATCGAGAAAGAGGATCGAAAGGATCAGGAGCACTAGTCTAGGGCGAACGGACCATGCACCCACCAGATTCGTTCTGAAGCGACGATGAGCGCAAACGATAAGGGAATGGCGAGCATTAAGCTCGCCAGCGGATCGGTTGCGAATGAGCTCGCAATATGGGCGAAGTCGGGCAACTATCGCTCTGTCCTCTTCGGCTTTTTCCGCGCGTCGATGAAGGGAGGCGATATCTCGCTTTCCCGTTCGACAAGCAGGTTGAAATCAGCGATCGGCTGGCGGTCTAGCGTCTTGTCGACGGCCTTGCGACGCCACTCGTTCATGTCGAGAACGTAAGTGGCCCACATGCCAGAGCGGGCCGCCATCGCATGCTGCTGATAGGCCAGGTATTGGCTGTTGTATGAATAGGGCGACGCGACACGCGCCCAGCCGGCACGAAGCATGTCGACCGCAATATCGCGGCCGGCTGACATGCAGCGGGCTTGGGGGATACCGTCATTGCCATAGGCTAAGACGGTGCAAGCGACCGATTTGCTGCCTATGGTCCTCTTGAGCCAAGCCTTTGCAAGTGGGCCGCACGGAACGGGTGACGGCGCCTTTTGCCCCAAGCGATCCACCCACTTTGGATCAATCGCCCACTGTGGGAGCTCGCACGCGTCGATCTCGACGAGGCGAACGCGCTGCGCATATTGCGGATACCACAGGGTGCGGCCGTCCATGACGGCGACTCGGCCGTTATAGACCGGATTTTGGTAGATCGGAGCCTCGCTCAATCTCTGCGGTGGCCGAGCCGCCGCGGCCGGAGTCTTGATGAGATCCGCGGCTGTCGCTGTATGGGGGATCGTAGCGAGTGCGGCGGCTGCAAGTAGGTATCGCTTCATTGATCTGCCTTCTTGGTTCGCGCATTCACCTCGCGGCTCAAGAGAATGGCCGGATGCTGGACGTCTTCGAACTGCCAGAGGCCGGCACGCTTATCGCGCGCAAGTTTCTCAGCCACGGCATAGGGGACGTGATAGGGCATGCCCTCACCGTTGAGGGCCGCGAAGGCGTATCCGCTCGTGATCAGGACGTTTGCAAGATCAAGCCGCTCGTTCCCAACTGTGGCGTAGCAGACGACGTAAGCGATACCGTCTTTCTTCACCACCGGGGCGCAAACGGGTTTGGTGTCTTTGATATAGGCCGCCAGCACGGCAAGGGACGCCTCGCCGCAGTCGCGTTTCTGGCCGTGCTTGTCCGTATAGGCAGTGCCGCGCAAACAGGACTGGGCGCCGTAGAGGCGGAATCTTTCACCATTGGAAACCCACGTGTCGCCCGTTTCCAGGGTGACGCCAGGAAGAAGATCGAAATAGCCTGCCGGTGCTGCGGATACGGATGTCGGCAAGAGAGCCAACAGAAGGGAAAGAGCCCTTCTCATTCACCCTTCACCCTCGGATCGGCCCACATTCCGAATGAGCCCTTCTGGCCGATCTCCTCAGCTTTGGAGAGATCCGGACGAACGGGAGTCCCATCTGGCTTTTTTGCGAGGCGGAGCGCGCCGAGCGACAAAAGCTGCTCCTCGAACATATCGACGGAGTCGAGGCTACCGGGGAAATTATAGTAGCCGTAGCAGGTAGCGTTCTGGACGGGCGAACCTTGCTCGCTCACGAAGGCACGGCAAAACACGACCTTCGGGTTTTGTAACAGGATCTGAAGCTGTTGCTGCGCATAATCGGTGCAGCTCCCGGCGAAGTCTTCACTGCGATTGACCATTTCGCCCTTGCATGGCTCCAGGCCGAAAAGGTGCAGTGTTGTCTTGTCATCCACGCGGAAGTCGGTCGGTGAAACGGCCTTAAATCCGGCCGTTGTTGCATAGCCCTTCCGATCGGCGACCTTCCCGCTTCCGTCGTAATATTCGAGCACGAGAACCGTCTTGCCCGGCGCTGCTAGCGATTTGATGTAATCCTTGTTGATGTCCGAGACGGACAAAGCAGGTGTCGCAATAGCGCAACTTGCGAGTGCGGCGATGATGGTCCGTTTCATTTTCTAGCCCTTACCCATATTGCTTCAGCTCGTTCCCCTGCAATAGGGGGTTTAAGTCTGCCTCGAAAAGTTGTATCGCTGAATCACATAGATGCGATCCATTCACCAGCTTAGTTGGTTTTCGTTTCGATCACAACACCGCAAGTTAGGCGCGCGGCGATGGTTAAAAGGGCTAGATTTCCAGGCGTTGTGGGCTGGGCCGCTTTTACGGGGAGCGCCCTTTTGTGCACGAGCTGGGTTCAGATTTCTTACGCCCAAGATGGGCGGGAATCTGCAGATATCGTAACAAAAAAAGGCACTTGGGCGATCCAACGCAAGGCGGAGCTTGCAACGAACTTCGATGAGCGCTGGCGCGGCTCAGAGAAGGAGTTCGCGCTAGGCGCTGATGGCGTTGTGAACCAGGAAAATGCGGTTCAGAACAAAGCAGACAAAAGCCCCCATGATTTTTGGGGCCTGCATCATATTGATGCAGCTTTTAGCAATTTCGCTCCCTCCAGGGACGTGCCGAACAGGGTCGATGTACCGCAAGTTCCCACGGACTCGATACAGCAACTTGGTGCAGTTCGGCGGATCGATGACGACACCAACGACGTGTATGAATGTGGTCCGTCTCCGTTCAGCCCGGAAGAGGTTAAGTCTCTGGTTGTACAGACGGCGCGCAAATATCGCGTCGATGAAGTCTTCGCGACGGCCATCGCCTGGGCGGAGAGCGGCTTTGACCAAAGCCGCAATTCCCCTAAGGGCGCGCGCGGACCGATGCAGCTCATGCCTGCGACGGCTGCGCGGTTCGGAGTTACGGACATCTGTGATCCCGCTGAGAATATCGAGGGCGGGATGAAGTACCTGCGCTTTCTGCTTGATGAGTTTCAGAACCCGCTCCTGGTCGCGGCTGCCTACAACAGCGGCGAACAGCGGATCTACCAACACGGCGGCATCCCGCCGTTCCAGGAAACAGTCGGATACGTCGCCAAGGTGGTGAACTACCAACTCGGGCTGCCAATGCCGTCGGCAAAAGGCAAGGCGAGGCCGGACGCCGCTCCGCAGGCGGTCTCGGATGCGAGTGACAGCGGCGACGCCGGTGTCATCGCCGTGAAGAAGACCGGCAAGTTTGTCGGCGGTGTCATGCACTTTTGAAGGAGAGAAACATGCAATTTGAAATGCAAACGAGGAAGTCTCAGGCGTTGAAGCTCGCAGCCACGCTCGGCATCGTGGCGGCTTTCCAGGTCGCGGGCGCTGATGTTGCTCTCGCGCAGGGTGCAGGCGGCGCCTTCGGGCCGCTGCAGACGGCGGTACAGATGATCGTCGATTTTATCACCGGCCCGTTCGGTCGCCTGCTCGCGATCATTGCCGTTATCGGCCTTGGGTTTCTAGCATTCGCCGGACGCTTGTCGTGGTTCACGGCCGGCGCGGTCGTGATGGGCATCGGTCTGGTGTTTGGCGCACCGGCGATCGTCGACGAGATGATCTCGGCGGTCGGTCAGTGACCGATGAGTGAGTTTCAGGACGAAAAACCAGCTCTGACGCCGTTGGTGATCGGGTTAACCCGGTCCCCAACACTTTGGGGCGTCCCCTACATGGCGGTGGTGCTGATCGTCGGCGTCACCATTATCGGCTGGCTTGCAACGAACGACCTCCTGGCGTTGCTGATAGCGCCGGTCGCTTACCTTGTCCTGTTCTCGCTCTGCACCTGGGACAACAGGATCCTCGATGTGATGCAGGTGACGTCCCGCAAGACCCCCCGCGCGCCAAACAAGCGCTTTTGGGGCACCAACTCGTACAGACCGTGACCATGCTGAAAGTCGTCAAAGAAGAGCTTGGATTCGGCCGGGTCGCCAGCAATGAGCGGCCCATGTCGACTCATATTCCGTATCTGCGGCACGTCTCCGATACCGTGATCGGGCTGGAAAACGGCTCGCTTCTAAGCGTCATCAAACTCGATGGACTGTTCTTCCAGACGGAGGACCAGGCTGAGCTCAACATGCGGTCGGTCGTCCAAAACACGATGATCCGCGCGTTGGGGTCGAGCCGCTATTCTCTTTGGTCGAGCGTGATCCGAAGAGAGGTCGAAACGCAGATCGGTGGCGCCTTCGACGAACCATTCTGCGACCTGTTGAACAAGCGCTACATGGGGCAACTGCGCCACAAGCGCATGTTCACTAACGAAATATACTTGACGGTCGTGCGGTCTGGGATGCGGGGCGCCCTCGGCGTCGGCGACTCTTTGAAGAGGCTGTTTGACAAGGCAAACAGGGACGCTCGGATCCAGCAAACCCGCGAAGATGTTACGGAGCTCGAGGAGCTGATCGGCAACATCGTCCGCGATCTGCACAAGTACGGGGCCCGGGCGCTCGGAATTACCTATCGTCGCAGGAATGGCGACGAGGCCAAGATTGAAGGGCGTGAAGAGAAGGAGAAAGGCGAGCCCTACTCCGAACCCTGCGAGTTCTTCAATGCGATCCTGAGCTGCGGCGTGCCGCGCAAGATGCGCCTGCCCCGCATGGGCATTCGCAATTATGTCGGAACGTCGCGGCTGCATTTCAGCAAGCGGACGATGCAAGCTCAAGCGGCTGTCGATGAAGACACCCGCTTTGGAGCGCTGCTGTCCATCAAGGAGTATCCGCCCTTCACCGGGCCGGGCATGCTGGACGGCATGCTGCAGGTGAACCACGAATTCATTCTGACACAATCGTTCACCATCGCCGACAAGCCGATCGCCCAAGAACGTATTAGTCGATTGCAGAGGCAGATCAGAGCCTCGGACGAGTCCGGCAGTTCGGTCGAACAGGATATCGATTATGCGCTCAATAGCCTGATGAACCAGGAAGCCGTCTTCGGTTTCCACCATCTTTCGCTCCTATGCCTCTCCCGCGATCTCCCGGGCCTTAGCCGCACCGTTTCCGAACTCGGTGCTTGCCTCACCGACATGAATCTCACCTGGCTTCGCGAGGATCTGAACCTCGAAGCGGGATTTTGGGCGCAACTGCCCGGCAATCACAGCTACATTGCTCGCAAAGCGATGTTGTCGAGCGCGAATTTTTCCGGCCTGTCCTCCATGCACAACTTCGCGACGGGCCAGGCCGATCGCACTCATTGGGGACTGCCGATCACGATCCTCGAAACCACGTCGCAGACGCCATACTGGTTCAACTTCCATCGCCGCGACATCGGGCACTTCCTCGTCACGGGACCAACCGGCTCCGGTAAAACGGTCGCTTTGACTTTCCTGCTCGCACAGGCGATGCGCGTGTCACCGACGCCGAAAGCCGTGTTCTTCGACAAAGATCGCGGCGCGGAAATCTTCGTAAGGGCGATTGGTGGTTCATATGAGGTGCTGTCACCGGGAACGCCGACCGGCTTTAACCCGCTGCAGCTCGAAAATACCGGCCCAAACCGCGAATTCCTCCTTCGCCTCTTGAAGGCAATGCTGCGCTCCGGTGATCGCAGTGACTTCACTCAGGAAGACGAGGATACGCTTGAGCGGGCGATCGTCCGCCTGATGCAGGAACCTGCGGCGGAGCGCAATTTAGCGAACCTGGCCGCCCTCCTTGTGGGCCGGTCGCGGGCGGATGCCAATGACCTTCACTCTCGCCTTCGTCCTTGGATCGAAGGTGAAAAGGCGTGGCTCTTCAACGCTCAGCACGACGTCCTCTCTTTCTCGGGTCGCAGCGTCTTTGGGTTCGACATGACGAACATCCTCGGCAACGAGGAGCTCCGCACGCCGGCGCTGATGTACCTCTATCATCGCCTCGACGAGCTGCTCGACGGAAACCCCGTCATGTTCTTCATGGACGAGGGCTGGCAGCTTCTTATGGACGAGACCTTTTCGGCGTTCATCGTCGACAAGATGAAAACCATCCGCAAGCTCAACGGCATTGTTGGCTTCGGCACCCAGTCCGCGGCGGATATCGCCAAGGCGAAAGCCTCGCACACGCTGATCGAGCAGTCGGCGACGAATATTCACTTTCCGAACCCGCGGGCCGACGAAGAGAGCTACATCAAGCGCTTTGGCCTGACCGTGAAGGAATTCAACTTCATCAAGAACACTCCGCCCGAAAAGCGAACTTTCCTCATCAAGCACGGCAATGACTCGGTCATCGCTCGGCTCGATCTCTCCGCCATGCCCGATCTCGTGAAGGTGCTTTCCGGCCGCAAGGAGACCGTCGAAGAGTGCGCGGCGCTTCGGGAACAATATGGCGATGAGCCTGAAAATTGGCTGGCTGAATTCTGCGGATGGGAGAAGGCCGAATGAGGATGAGTCCAGCTTTGTGGGTGATTTCTGCGCTGTGGCTTGGTGCCTCCGGAACGGCGCACTCTCAGGTGCCGGTGCTTGACGGCAAGGTGCTCGAGACCGACACCAAACGCGACCAGAGGACGACGGAAATCGAAAAGACGGATAGCGACCGTCATACGGTCAGCAAGAGCGTGACCTGCTCGATGTATCGTCCAGGTCGCAGCGGTGACGCCGCTTCCGCTGCAACGGCCAACCCGGAAATCACCGGGCTTGTAAAGCGAGTGGCCCAGGAAGAAGGCGTCGACGAAAGCCTCTTCATGGCGCTCGTCTATCAGGAAAGCCGGTTCAATCCGTGTGCGAAATCGCCGGTCGGCGCCATTGGGCTTTCTCAGCTCATGCCGGGTACGGCAAAGGATCTGGGGGTCAATCCTTATGAGATGGAAGACAATCTTCGTGGCGGCGCGCGCTATCTGAAACAACAGCTCCGGCGCTTCAACGGCAACACCAATCTCGCGCTGGCCGCCTATAACGCGGGTCCTGGTAACGTCCAGAAGTGGGGCGGAATCCCACCTTTCAAGGAAACGCAGTGGTATGTGGCGAATATCACCCAAAAGTGGCTTCGTGCTTTTGGCGGCTCCGACGTCGCGAATATTCCTGCGAACTATGGCGGCGGTTCTACAGCCTTCACCGGCATGCGGGATTCCACCATCAACTCAATGGCGACATCCCAAGCGATTGGGGAAAGCAGCGGAAACGTTGCCTCTTGGCTGCAGCAGTTGGGCGCAATGTCCAGCGGGACGATCCAGGACAGTTGGGATCACAATTCCGGCGCGCGTAATGCCAATCTCGAAATGATGAACCAGGTCATCCGCCTCGGCACGACGATGGCGGACCTCATGAATTCTCGTAGTGCGGTCGATGTCGGCAATCTTTCCGGCGCATCACGTACGAGCGACTTCAAGAAGGATGACGACGACGAGGATCGCGAAACGACCGGCGTTTGCGATCCTCGCGCGGGGCTTGAATGGAGCCCGACAGAAAAGGCTTGCGTCCAGAAGCGGGAGCGCGAAGCCAACGTAGATCTGATGTTGACCGCTCAATGAGGAGAACTGCCATGAAACGTTTGATTTTAACGGCGTGCTCGGTGGCCCTTGCGTCCGCAGCTTCCGCGCAAGTCCCGGTCATCGACGCTGCAAATCTTGAGATTGCGCAGAGAACGTCGAAAACCACCGATGACATCCTCGGCACCAACAAGGAAGTCCTGAAAACGGTCCAGGACACTCTTGAGGCGGTGACCGGCGATCGCGGTAGCGACGCCAACCAGATGCAAAACCTTGCGGTCGGCAATGGCTTCAGCGTCTCCCAAATGCCGTCCTTCGACAGCCTGATGTCGGGCGGCGTTCCCAACTTCGGCGGCATGGGCGGCGATGTTGCCAAGGTGGCAACGAACTTCATCAATGGCCTGCAATTGGTGAAGAACCTGTCGGGCCAGGCAGGCAGCTCATTTTCGGGCGACAAGTCTTTCGAAGAGATGGTGAACACCGTTCTCGGTGTCGCGGCGCTCGTTACCGGATCGCAGCAGGCAGTCCAAACGCGCCGCACCTCTTTCGAGCAGGCGGGAGCAAACATCGGCCAGGCCAAGGACATCAAGGGCTCGATCGATCAGAACACACAGCTTCAGGTCCAGGCAGGCCTGACCATCAACGAGCTGATCGGCGTCATGAACGGCGCCGTGTCTTCGCTTCAGGCCGATAACCAGCGACGCCTGACGGACATTTCCAACTCGAGGAAGGCGCTCACCTACAGTGACCAGTAAAAACACCACGACCGCAAAGGTTCTGTTTCTCGTCCTGATCGCGGCCGGCCTGGCCGGCTGCGGTACCGCGGCGAAGGAGAAGACCGCCCCCTGCAAGAGACCTGCCAACCTGATGTCTTACGTGCCGGATCCTCGCCAAGAATGCGGCCCGATGATGAGCGTCAACGGTGACGCAGCGGCCGCCTTCGCTGCGATTGAGGCGACGGCGGCTGAATAAGGACAATTTGCAACGATGCACGATTTTCTAGGCGATCTGCTGGACAGAATTGAACAGACCGGCGCGAATTTTTCTTCCCGGGCCTACGGGATTGTCGGCGATGAGATCGTGCCGCTGCTCACCATCATGTTCATTGCATATGTGGGCTACTACGGACTCCAGCTTTTCATGGGAACGGCCCGCGTCAGCGTCAGCGAGATCATTGGTCGCGTCGCCCGGATGTTGATCATTCTGGCGCTGGTCAGAGAGTGGGACTACTTCAACACTCTTTTCTATTCTTGGCTGAATAACACGCCAGAGGACGTCGGCCGGGCGATCCTTACCGCCACCGGGACAGGCATCACAGAGCCGACAAACGGCCTTTCGATGATCTGGAAAACGGCCAATGAGGCTGCTTCTGCCTTCGCAGAACAGTCTGGTTATTTTGCGGTGCTGCCGTCCATGATCGGTTTTTTGATCATGTTTGCAGTGGCGGTCTTCATTGCAGTGGCTCTGGCGATCCTGCTCCTTGCCAAGGTGATGACGTGGGTGCTGATCGGGACCGCACCGATCTTCATTGGCTGCATGCTCTTCGAACCGACGAGGCGCATGGGAGTCGCCTGGTTCCAGCAGGTGCTGATGTATGCGCTGATCCCGCTATTCGTCTACGTCGTGGCTGCATTCCTGATCTCAGCCATGGACCCGGAACTTACAAAGGTCACGAGCGCTGCAAACCAACGGGAACTTCAGCTTAGCGACATTTCCGCTTTCCTGCTCCTGTGCGCCGCAGGCGCATTTGTCCTCTTCAACATTCAGGTTCTCGCGCAGGGCATTACCGGTGGCGTGGCCGCCGGCATTGGCAATGCAGCGCGCGCGGTTGGCCGATGGGCAGGCGTATCGGCACCAATATCCGCCCTGTCAGGCGGACAACGTCTGGCGGGGTCAATTGGCAACGCCGGAATGCAAGCCAGGGCACGCACGGAGGAAGGCATGAGAACCAACATTCGCAACGCCGCTGCTGAGGCGATGCAGAACCGCATTAGCAGCAACAGCATGCCTCGCTGAGGCGCGAAATCAAGGGCTAGAACGAATGGCAGAAACGAATAACGCAGCTCTTCGGAGCTACTTTCAGGACGGTGATCGCTGGGAACAGGAGATCGTCAAAAAAGCCAAGCGATCGCGCTCGCTCGCATGGTTCGTCACAATGATTTTCGGCGCGATCACCCTGCTGTCGCTAACGGCATTGGTGATGCTCGTTCCGCTGAAGAGCTTTGAGCCGTACATCGTCGAGGTTGATAAGAACACCGGCTATATGGAGGTGAAGACCGGCCTAACCAGGTCTGCCAAACTGACCGATCAACAGGCGGTCACTCAAGCGAACGTCGTGCGCTATATCCGATCTCGCGAAGGCTACGACCCCTTCGCGATTGAGCAGAATTTCGGCATCGCCGCCCTGCTCTCTACTGATGATGCGGCCCGCGAGCTGCAGGAGCTTTACAGTGCGGCAAATCCCAACAATCCCGCAAAGGTCCTCGGCAAGAACAAGAAGGTAACCGTCGACATCAAGTCCGTCACCTTCTCCAATGCGAGCACGGCCTTGGTCCGGTTTTCGACAACCGAAAAAGCGGACACGGATTCGATCGTCCGTCACTACATTTCGGTCGTTCGCTATCGCTATACGGACACGCCGGCGACCAATGAATGGCGCTTCGAGAACCCCTTGGGCTTCCAGGTCTACAACTACCGTCGCGATCAAGAAACGGTTACGCCTGGAGGTGAAGAATGATCAAACTCCTCCTGCTTTCCGCGGCCTGCGCGGCCGCGATGATGACTCACGCCCATGCTGCGCAGGCACCTCGCCCGGGCAGCCTCGATTCGCGCGTGACCAGCGTCGTCTATCAGTCCAATAACGTGGTGAAGGTCTCTGCCACCTACGGCATCTCCACAATGATCATCTTTGACGAGGACGAAACGTTCGAAACGATCTCGCTTGGCGACACCGACAGTTGGCAGGTTGCCCCTTCCGAGAAGGGCAACATTCTGTTCGTGAAGCCGATCGCAAAGAACGTCGCCACCAACATGAATGTTGTGACCAGCAAGAGGATCTATTTCCTCGAGCTCAACGACCATGCTCCGTCCGATGGCAAGCAGGTGTTCGGGATCCGTTTCGTCTATCCCGAGAAGGATCTAAATGCCGCGCTCCGCAAGGAGGCTGAGTACCGGGCGGCCTACCCGAACATGTCGAATGTCGATAAGGCCTACGTCAACATCGACTATTCGTTTTCCGGTGATCCGGCGTTGAAGCCTTTGGTGATCTTCGACGACGGGAAAAAGACGTTCTTCAAGTTCGGCAGCCGGGTGCCGGCGATTTTTGCCGTCCAGGCCGACTTTTCCGAGACGCTGCGCAATTTCCGGAAGGAGGGCGAATACATCGTCGTCGATGGCGTCGCGACGCAATACACGCTGCGCGAGGGCAATCAGTGGACCTGCATCTTTAACCTTCGCAAGCCAGATTTCGGCGCTCCGGATCCTGCCATTCTCGGTCCGGCTCCTGACATCAAGGCGACGAAACGTAGGAGGAGCGGCAACTAATGAAGCGCAGCCCTGAACTTGAAGCCATGACGGCGGCCGATGAGACGGCCGTCAGCAACAGAAACGCTGGACGCAATCAAACCATCGGTATGGCCGCCCTGCTCCTGGGGGGCGCTGTCGCCGCCTATTTCGTGCTTGCCACGGCAGGAGAAAAGCCGCGTGATGTCGTCGACAGCGACGAAGAGTTTCAGACCATGACCTTCCGACCGCCGTCGTTCGTGCGTGAGCAAGAAGAGCCGAAGCCGGAAATAGAGCCTGCGGTCATCAATCTGCCCCCACCTCCGGAGCCAGTTGAAGAAGAGCCCGCCGATACCACGGAGTTCAAGGTTCCACCGCCACCAGAGGTCGTTGAAGCCACGCCCGAGATTGCGCCTGTCGAAGAGTTTCCCGAACGCTATAAGTCGGGGCTGATCTCACTTGATCAGAAAGGCAATGGCAGCGGCAACGGAGGTTTTCCAGGCGAAGACGATTCCGGGCTCAGCGTTGCTGGCGAAGACCGTAACAGCAAGTACCTCGCTGCGGCCTCGAGTCTCGCCGATCGGAGCGCAAAGGCGCGGCAGATCGAACGCATCGACGCCATGATACCGGAAGGAACGTTGATCCCCGGCATCCTCGAGACCGCGATCAACAGCGATCTCCCCGGCCAGATTCGTGCGATCACGTCGCAGGACGTCTATTCCTTTGACGGGAGGCGCGTCCTCATCCCGACCGGAACGCGCCTCATTGGCGAATACCAGTCCGAGGTCACCCGCGGGCAAAAGCGGATCTTTGTTATTTGGACCCGGCTCATTCGCGATGATGGCGTGTCGGTGCGCCTCAACTCCATCGGCACGGATAGCTTGGGGCGCTCGGGCTTGACCGGTCATGTCGACAACAAGTGGCGCGAGCGGTTCGGCTCCGCAATCATGCTTTCCGTCGTCGGCGCCGGCGCCAGCTTCCTGACCGGCTACGGAAGCGACGAGGCGTTTGGCGACAACAACAGCGAGGCACAACGTGGCGAGGAGCTCGCCCGCGAAACCATCGCCGAGACGTTCTCGGATATGGCGAACCAGGCCTTGAGCGAAAACCTGCGTATTCCTCCCACCATCAGCGTCAGCCAGGGCGAGCGGATCTTTGTCTACGTACGCCAGGACCTCGATTTCAGTGCCATGTATGACGACCCGGTCACCGAAGCGATGAAGGAGATTCAACGTGAACGTCGCCGCAGGTAAGACCACTACGATCAAGCGCGATCCCCATTATTTCCTCAACCGCGCTCTCGAACCGATCAGGGAATTTATCGACGATCCGAGGGTGGTGGAAATCGCCGTCAACAAACCGGGCCATGTCTATGTGGAGCGGTTTGGCGCCGATTACATGGAGCATCATCTAATCGACGCCCTGACGGGTGATGAAATCCAGAACATCGGCGAGCGTGTTGCGGCTGCCACGAACCAGTTCATCAGCCGCTCGAGGCCGATCCTCAGCGCCGCGCTTCCGACCGGCGAGCGTATCCAGATCGTCTTGCCGCCGGCGGCACCCGAAGGTGGTTCGATCTCGATCCGCAAGCAGGTGGTCAATAACTTCACGCTCGAGGAGTATCGCGACAACGGTTCGCTCGATAAGGTCTCTGTGGCCGTCGGCGGCCTCAGCGACATTGATCGCGAGCTGATAGGGCATCTGCGCGCCAATCGGATCTACGATTTCATCCATACCGCCATCACCAAGCGGGTTTCTATCCTGATCAGTGGCGGCACTTCCTCCGGCAAAACGACCTTCCTCAATGCTTGCCTGAAGAGCGTCGATCCGCATGAGCGGATCATCACGCTCGAGGACACGCGAGAGCTCTTCCCACCGCAAGCAAATGCCGTTCATCTGATCGCGTCGAAGGGCGACCAGGGCACAGCGGACGTGACCATTCAAAGCCTGCTCGAGTCATCCCTGCGCATGCGGCCGGATCGCCTGTTCGTCGGTGAAATTCGAGGCGCAGAGGCTTTTTCCTTCCTCCGGGCAATCAACACCGGCCATCCCGGCAGCATGTCGACGGTTCACGCCGATACGCCGATGGGCGCTTATGAACAGCTCGCCATGATGATGCAGCAAGCCGGTATGTCGGCGGGTTTTTCGAAGCAGGATCTGATGTCCTATATCCAGATGCTCATCCCGATCGTCATCCAGCTCCGCCGTGAAGGCGGCAAGCGCGGGGTCTCTGAGATCTTCTTCGCCCGGGATGAGTCATGACGAAGCAGCTCCAGGCTTTCTACCTGCTCTTTTGCGTCGGGATAGCGTTCGTTGTCTGGATGCTCGGGTACGGCCTGGGGCTTCAACTCTTCTACAAGGACAGTCGGATCCTCGAAACGACGATCACGAGCAATCCTTTCGCTCCGATTCAACAGTTCTGGCACTACAAAACCAGCCCGGCCCTGCAGAAGGTCGCGCTTGGTTCGATGCTGCCGGCGCTGCTGGCGGCGGGCCTTGTTGCCTACATCGGACTGAAGCCGACGAGCAGCCCATTGGGGGATGCCGCGTTTCAGGACATGGCCGCGCTGCGGCGCGGGAAGTGGTTCCGCAAACAGGGACACATCTTCGGCCGGGTCGGGCGGAACGTACTCCGCACCAGGGACGATCGGCATCATCTGATCATTGGCCCGACACGCTCCGGTAAAGGCGCGGGCTATGTGATCCCCAATGCGCTGATGCACGAAGGCTCGATGATCGTCACCGACCTCAAGGGCGAAGTGTTCAAGGCGACGGCGGGTTATCGGCGACAGAACGGCAGCCAAGTCTTCCTATTCGCGCCCGGCTCCGAAAAGACCAACAGCTATAACCCGCTGGACTTTATCCGGCCGGAGCGCGGCAATCGCACGACCGATATTCAAAACATCGCCAGCATTCTTGTGCCCGAGAACACGGACTCGGACAATTCCGTTTGGCAAGCGACCGCCCAACAGGTCCTTGCCGGCGCGATCAGCTACATCACGGAAAGCCCCTTCTACAAAGACCGGCGCAATCTCGGGGAGGTCAATTCCTTTTTCAACAGCGGCGTCGATCTCCAGGCGCTCATGAAATACATCAAGGAAAAAGAGCCGTACCTGTCGAAGTTCACCGTCGAGAGCTTCAATTCGTACATTGCTCTATCCGAACGCGCCGCCGCCTCCTCTCTGCTGGACATTCAAAAGGCAATGCGGCCATTCAAAAATGAGCGCATTGTTGCCGCGACCAATGTCACTGACATGGATTTGCGCGCGATGAAGCGCCGGCCGATCTCGATCTATCTTGCGCCGAACATCACCGACATCACCCTGCTGCGCCCTCTCCTCACATTGTTCGTCCAGCAGGTGATGGATATCCTCACGCTCGAGCACGATCCCAATTCGCTCCCCGTCTATTTCCTGCTCGACGAGTTCCGGCAGTTGAAGCGGATGGACGAGATCATGACCAAGCTGCCCTATGTGGCTGGCTATAACATCAAGCTCGCCTTCATCATCCAGGATCTGAAGAACCTCGACGAGATCTACGGTGAAACGTCCCGGCATTCCCTGCTCGGCAATTGTGGCTACCAGCTCGTCCTCGGCGCCAACGACCAGGCCACAGCCGAGTACGCGTCCCGCGCGCTCGGAAAGCGCACGATCCGCTATCAGTCGGAATCTCGCACGATCGAAATGATGGGCCTGCCTCGCCGCACGAAGGTGGAGCAGATTCGCGAGCGCGATCTGATGATGCCGCAGGAAGTGCGGCAAATGCCGGAGAACAAGATGATCCTGCTCGTCGAAGGACAACGCCCGATCTTCGGTGAAAAGCTTCGCTTCTTCCAAACACAGCCTTTCAAATCAGCCGCGGCATTTTCTCAGGCCAACATCCCGCAAGTACCGGAAGTTGATTATCTGTCACCGAAGCCCATTCCGGCGACAACTCCGGAATATGCCAAGGGGGGAGATCCTTCCATCGATATTCCCTCGCCGGCGCCAGCCAAGGAGGAGAAGCCCTTGACGGCCGCGGCGGAGGCAGCTCCGGTCAGCGCAGAGCCTCCAGCAGACGAGAAAGCTGAAACACCTGCCAAACGCACCATCAATAAAAAAGCGCTGCGCCCGAAACCCAGGGCGACTGCCGCAAACACTGGTGGTGCGGCAGCGTCCGCAAACCTGGATGCAATGGAAGCCCGGATAAAGGCCATCGAGGACGGCCTGAAACCAAAGGCCGCGCAGCTCAAGGAAGTTGTCGAGATGAAGGCTGAGAAGCTTGGCGACAAGTCTCCGACCAAACGCCGCAACATCATAGACATCTTCAGCGCGACCGTGCCTGATCCCGTCGAAGTTGGCGTGGCGGCCGAATAGCTTGCGGACACCGCTTCGGACCCGTAGCGGTCGGGTGGCAGATTGGATCTTCCAGAGCCTTGCGTCCGAACGCTGTTAATGAGACTTTTAGTTGAAGGGAAGGCCGCGTGCATCCATGGGCACAAGCCAGCCTTCAGTGCATTGACGCTATCCGGGTGAACGCAGATGCACAACAGTAGAGTCCTCTCCTTCGCTGTTCTGATCTTCTTCTCGCTGTCACATGTTTCGCCTGCGCTCGCGCAAGCCAATCGGGAGCTCGACCGGATCACCTATATCGGCAACGCTTCTTATCACGTGCGCACCAAGGGAAGTTACGACCTCCCGCTGTCCCTGTACGTGATGGTCAAGGAATTCGAGGCAAAGCCAGACACCCCGGCCGCCGCCCTTGTCGACCGCGTCAATCAATTGCGGGCGGACTATCGCGAGCGGACCGCGCTCGCGAACGGCGAGTTCAATGCCGAGCGCGCCAATCCGGTCCATGCGGTGCGTTCGTATTTCGAGATTTTGAAGTCCGGCGATGCCGGCGTTGCGGTGCCCGCCGCGATGGCCGATGAACTCTTGAGCTGGTACTACCGCGGGATGACCGAGAGCAACCGGCTGCCGGTCCAGCGCGCCGCTCAGGCCGGGCTTTTTAAGGACACTAACCTGATTCAGGTGATCCAGGACAATATCTGGAGCGATTTCTACACCCTTGCCGAGCAGAACCCCGAATTCAAAAAAGCCGTTGATCTTCTCGCGTCCACCGAGCTCTCCGCGCTGATAAGCGACGCGAGTTCGGAAATCCTCAAAAAAATTCTGATTACAATACATCCATCGATACTCAGGAGGTACGCGCTATCCTCGACAAAGGTGATCTCGCGACAGGGGAGGATCTGAAACGTCTTGAAACGAAATTGGTCGAGCGGCTCTCGACGAGGCTGGCCGAAACCCAAACTGCCGTCAATGAATCCTTGAAGCAATCGGCGCAAAGCCAGGCGAGTTTTGAACAGTGGGCGGCTGATGAGGGCGCAAGACGCAAGGCGGCCGCCCAAGCGGCCTACAAGCGCAAAGTGGAAGACCTGCAAATCGAGGCGCAGCGCTCGGCGCTATACATCGTCACGGAAATCATAGGTTTCTCCGATCCAGAAAGTGGGCACCGCATCGGAGTCCTCGGCAACGCTTTGATCAAGGCCCAGGAGATCAATCTGAATTTCGCCAGGAATTCCGAGCTCGGTGGTCAAGCGGCGTCGCTCGCCTTGGGGGTGGCCACGCTGAACTACATCGGTCTCGCTATCAGCGTGATATCCGCTTTTACAAGCGCCGGTGGCTCCGACCCTACAATCGAGGCACTGAAACAGATCAGCGAGCAGATCGAGGACCTGCGTCAGGAGATGCATTCGCGGTTCGATTTCGTAGATGCGCAGCTCGACACGATCCTAGGTCCCGTTGACAAAGTATGGCAGCCATATCTTGGCGGCGGCCAGGGCGAGGAATGCTGAGAAGGATTTTCGGGTCTTGTCGTATCGGGTCGCAATGCGACGGAACTGTTTGAGGCGGTTGAAC
>Ga0315913_1000088_pt1 | contig 51878 bp, 37 predicted proteins | sample MpolsnodulesMG_FD_207736 | JGI IMG/M metagenome (GOLD analysis project Ga0315913, IMG submission 207736) | Medicago polymorpha root nodule microbial communities from Los Angeles, California, United States - small nodules | ecosystem: Host-associated > Plants > Roots > Nodule | place: USA...
AGAGACTTCTATGCTCAATCACACAAGAAAGAGACTTCTATGCTCAAGGACAACTCCAAGAGACTTCCTTTGCTCAATCACAACTGAAAGAGACTTAACTAAACAATTACTGAGAATTGAATCAGAGGTATTCACAATACAATACGAAACAGAACAGACTCTGTTTTTATAGACACTTAGGAATTCTAAGATAAAAACAATTGAAAGAATTCTCTAAGTTGTTGATGTTTGTTTTCGACGTTTTTGCACAGAGTATTGGCCTTGTATGCGTGTATATTCTCTAGCACTTGTTCTCTAAGTCTTCATCCCTATTTATAGAGGAGTTGAGAGACGTTGAGAATTTAGCCGTTACATCAACTTGTCTTGCTTTGAAGCTTTGATTCTTCACCCTTGATCTTTTGCCTGATTTGATAGTCGTCCTATGAAGAACTTATTTCAAATCCATTCCAGAACAAAAGGAACAGCTTCTGCAGCAATGTTACCGTTATCTTTGTCTTGTTGTAGCGACAAAGATTGCAGAGATGGTGGTTGCAGAGTTCGTGGCCGTACACTTCGTACATTGTCCTTTGTCAACTCTGGTGAAGTAGCTTCTGACGAGATATGCTTCTGATGACCTTACTTCTGATGACCTTGCTTCTGGTGACGTGTCTTCAGGAGCTCTTCTTCAGACTCGTTTCTTCAGACGCAGTTCTTCAGACTCATTCTTCCAGATGCTTTAAGCTTCAAATAAAATTCCTTTGCTCTTGAACTTGTTCAATCATAATCTTTATGGATAGTACTTTGATTATGGATCCTGTACACTTGAACAAATTGTTTAGCATATCCAATTGATTATTTTTAATACCTTGTTATTGTCAAAACTCAATAGGTGACTTGTGAAACACCCTTTGTTCCAACAATTTGTAGTTGATTGCATTTGATTGCTTTGACCAAGCATCAACAACACATCGTCTTCCTTTGTAGGCCATCCAATATTGAGAATAGATTATCATTACAGTTCAATGACAAACGACTCAATATCGATTCATCGTATTCCGTGTCAGGTGATTGTAGTGTGGGTTGTTGTAGGTTGGATAGTTGTATTTAGGTAATTGGTGTTTGATGTTCCAGGTTGGTTTTGGGTTTTGGTCACTGTAACTATTTGACATGAAATCGTCAATGTAAGATGACCCATCAAATTTAAGCATCTCTGGTGTTATGTATGGTTATGGTGGGATAATATTGTGCAAAGGGTGATAAATTCAATGAAGTCGGTAGTTTGTATTTGTTGTCTTGTATCGGCGATTGTTTGGTTGTTCAGTGGTTGGGAAATATTGTTGAGGAATTTGTGCAAAGAATTCTAGCAAGAAGAAGTCTGCTGGCATGAGTTATGGTGTGTTGTTGTTCTCTGGTTTTGGCTCCAACTCTGATTCTGGCTTCGATTCTGACTACGACACTTCAAGTGGTACATCATGATAATCAATCCTCAAACTTGGATTGCACATAGTTGTAAAACATTCCATATATTTAGGACTTGGGACTAGCTTTTTCCTTCGCACATGAGGTAAAGTATATATACTTCAATCTTACCATGGTTACACTCGTGCGAAAATTGCGATTCATTCCTTGAACCTCTGGTCCAATTTGTGGTATTGTCGTATGCCAACTGGTGGATCAAGTATATCATGTGGTAAACCAAATACTTGAGACTATTCGTTGGATGCCATTCAACTTTGTCAAAACATATGAAATAAGTAGTTGCAGTAAAATCCTAAAAGTCATTTGGCCGGCTGTGCGGTAGATTTTGTTTGACCGCCATATAAATTACCACAAAAGAGAAGATTTAATGTAAATAATTTGATTTATATTTTAAAAAATAAACAAATAAAAGTTAGGATATATTACCTGATTTACTTGTATGCGATCAAATTGAACCCTGTAACTGATGATATCATGCCTTGGATTCTCAAATTGATAGTGAATTAATAAAAAACACTGTTGATCACCAACTATACGTTTTTGGTTGTTCAAAATCAGCTAGTAGAGGCAACCAACAGTTGTGTACATAGTAGCCAGTTGAAAAATGGAAACAAAAATCCACCGATGAGCCATAGAATGTATCTCCTCGTACATTGTATTTTATACTCGAAAGGTGAATCCTCTGTGAGACCATAATTCAGATTTTTAGTTAACCACGTCAACGATATGTTGTAACCACTCCTCTCGTTACTTGAAATTACTATTACTAACAATTCAAAACAAAAAAGGCCAATCAACACTGAGCGCACCCGTAAAGACACGTCCTCCATAAGGTAAATCGAGTAACATTTAAACATCCTCCAACGTGATTGTGCATTTACCTATCAAAAAATAAAGTGTGTCTTTTAGGCCTCCACCTCTCAACTAGAGCAGTTACGATATGTCTATCCATTTTACCGACTAAGTTCCAAAAACTTGTCTTGGTTTAAATACTCAAAGTTACATAATATGGATAGACATAGTCAGATACTAGTATAAGGCACACACTTAGTTAAAAAAAAAACTTAATTTCCTCCAAGTATTATTATCACATAAAAACTAATTTAAGGCACACACTTAATGCCTCTTAACTAAATAGGTTATCAACTATGACTATATGAGCATAGATGATCAAGTGATGAAAAAAGTAAGAACCCTTTTTAGTATAGTATGGCAGCTAAAACAAATAGAAAGTAAAAAAGTGACTTTGGCACCGCCATCTTGTGCTTATCCTTGCAGTGACACAAATTTTTGGACCATGTACTTTTGAAAAGCTCATTATTTTGTGAATTTTTTAGATTCTCCTCATTGAAGGTTGTCCAATGTCCATGCACGCACCTTTTCTTTGCAAACTTGGAGTATATATTCATGTTAATTTAGATAATTGTTGTATAGTAATAGCAATTTGTTTGTAATATGATATAGTTAGCTTTCAATCCCAAGCCCAACTAAGGCAAGTTGAACCTCGTTCCATATTTGCTAACATTCACAACCATGTAGTCATTACATAGAACATTTGGTTAATACATTAGATTTAGAACGAAGTAAACAACCATTTTAGTCCTTGAAAGTGACATGTGTTGTCACAATGATTCCTGGATGAATTAAAAACATTTTAAACTCCTCGAATCTAACTTTCGTTAAACAATTTCATCCCTGCCTCTCAGAGTAGTCGGCTCTTGAGCTGGATAACGAGTTTTCAAAAAAAAAAATCGTCCCTGCCATGAAAAACAGTTCATTTTTCCATTTGCTTTCGTTGAGTTGTCATATTCTGTTATGCTTCTGTGACAATTCTGCATTCAAATTTCAATTCCATGCTCACAAGGACCAAATTGAAAAGCTAAATTAAACATAAGATGGAAAGTTGATCTTAATAGTTCTATTTAGTCTCAGATCATCTCTAAAATTATGGTTGTTAGTGATCTCTATCCCTACCTGACTACCATCGTTACTGTGGCCAAAAGATCGATTTCAATGTGCAATGGAAGCATTTGCAGAAAGAGGGAGAGGTTCAAAATGAGTTGCAGATTCTTGTTGAGTTGAGATCACCTTAGTGAGCCTTTTAGGCTACTGTGTTGAATAGAACAAGAGTGTTTTGGTGCATGAAAATAACATGAGAGATCATTGTTTTCTCACTTGTCAAGAGGAATTCTAGGCCATTCTTCATACCAACAAGGACATTTTTTGAGACTCCTTTTGGATCGAATGTCTTTGATTACTTTGAGTGCAGTATCAAGTGTTTGGTTATTTGTAATTCCCTTTGTGATGGTAAAATAATTCATGATAGAAATACTCATGATAAATGACTTTGAAGTAATTATCAATTGCATACATTGACATGAAGGAATGTAGAAACAAATAGAAAATGTTCAACACAATTATTATACATTACACATGATAAAAAAAAGAAAGATAAAGAATTGCAACACAAATGTAATGTGAAGGAAAATTTTACATCTAAGGAATAGAAGAAACTGGTGATTTTTTAAATGGAAAATTACAAGGATAAAAACCATGAAACCAAGTAAATGGACAAATCTTTGGCTGTGCAAAGAAATTAGCACACTCAATCACTGATCTCTGAAAAGGAAGATCATGAATACAATTCTTCCCAACATCAAGAACACCTCTTTGAATCAACATCCTACAAAAAGGTCCCACATGAGTAAAATAGTTATCTGATAGTGAAAAATTCACCAAATTCTCCAACCCTGCACACACAAAATCAGGCACCATTCCATAAAACATGTTACCAGCCAAATTAACAACCTCAACTTTCTCAAGACAACTAAGAGACATTGGTAAAGGACCAGTAAGTTGATTATTTCCAACATCAAAAACTATAGCTTCTTGAAAATAACCAATTTCATGAGGTAAACAACCTGTTAACTCATTGTTTAGTAAAACCACCTCAGTTAAACTTGACAAAGCTTTCGGAAGATTTCTCGGTATTGAACCGATGAATTTATTGTTAGCCAAAGTGAGTAGAAAAATTGAACTTGTGGCTAAATTATCAGGCAAGTTTTGTGTCAAGAGATTGTTATTGATAAAAAGTACTTCAAGGTTTTGTGTGAATATCTGTTGTGGAACCCCACCAGAGAAAGAATTGAACCTTATATCCAAGAATGTTAAAGTGTTCATGCCAAGAACAGCCATAGGAAAAGGACCAGAAAATTTGTTATTACTTAAATCAAGCTCATAAAGATAAGGAAGTTTACTGATTTGAGAAGTGATTGTGCCAATGAAATTGTTGGAATTTGCATGAAAAAGAGCTATATCAGGAAGTTTATCAATAAAACCATTAAGAGTAGGAGCACTAAGTTGAAAACCATTGAAATCAATTGAAGCTAAAGCAATAGCAGAGTTGTTATCTGGTGGATGATCACAGTAGAATCCTTTGTAGTTGCATATATCAGAACCTATCCATGATTTTGTAACACCTAATGGATCTGAAGTAATCAAGGACTTGAATTTTTGTATCACTGGATACACTATAGCAAGTCTTTGGTCTGCAAATACCAAAGATTCTGCTTTGAACACAAAGAGCATGCACAAAGTTGAGAACAATAATTTTGCAAAGATGCTACTCATCATTTTTTTTCTTCTTCTTTCTATTGATTCAAAGGTAACACTAATTAACACTAGCACAATTAGTAGGCAGAAAGAAGTGCAGGTTGTTAATTAGGCCAATTTTCAAGTTGCTTTATATTTTTGTATGCATATAAGCAAAATGATTGGTTATTGGGTGGATGGTAGTCCAAAGAAGTGATATACACATAGTTTATGGTTACATATAAAAACTATAGCTATGCACATTTGCATTACTTTGTGGTTTCGTCACATGCACGTCATATTGGACTGTGGACATGATATTATACAATAGTATTTTTCATGGATGAAATCTTCTGTAAACTGTTAGTTAATATTGACAATCATCAATCATCATAGAGACAAAGAATATCAATCTTCTGTAGTGGTTGTTCAAAAATTTCACTTGGTGGTGTATTTGTACGATCATATATAAACAAATAACCTATTAAGCATGAACTCAAACATGGACATTGAGACACGACACAACATAGACACTGCGACACTGATAAATTAACAAACAAAGGACATCGACACCATTAGATATATTTATTATAATATAATTAATATCTTGTTAATAGATTGAGTGATTGACGACAATTGATATATCACAATATTTAGAAATAGCAAAGTTCATTAGAGGCCTAAATTTTGCTAAAGCATGATACTTCTAGACTAATTAGGTATTCATCATTTTCTCAATGTATAAAAGGATTGTTGTTGCTCCTTCAAAAAAAAAAAAAGAGGATTGTTGCTAACCTTATATAAGGTTATTTGTTTTTACATATTTTCTATATAAGGTTCAAGATTCACAAAAATTTCATTATTCAAATACTCAATTTGTAATCTCAACGAAATTTTTATCATCTATGTATTTCATCTCAAACTCTTTCTTTAAGCAATTAAATTTTATAAGTTCGTAAGTTCTGATAATATGTATATCTTCAACATAAACAACTAGTGTAACAAATTCATTTTCAAATATTTTCTTAAAAATACATGATAAAGTGATGTCATTTCCTTATATCTCATTTAAAATATTCATTGAAGATATTATACAACAAACATCTAGATTGTTTAAACACATGAAGATACTTATTCAATTTGATTAAGTAATCTTTGTGAGAGTCTGAATTGTATGTCTCGTGAAAATTGAATCTTTTATGTTAGTTTTAGACAATTATCACTATTAATTAAGTGAGCTACACAAAATAAATTGTCACATACATTTCATATGTAAATTGAGTCTTTTTCATGTGTTACTAACCTAATCGCCAATCAAAAAGTTTCTAGAATTATCGGAGGTGAATATGTCTCTTTACACACGTATTAAGAAATAGATGTATTAATTAAAAGAAAGAGAGGTGTTATTTTATCAAATTATCCTAATCAACTATTAATTTGTTTTTCATTAAAGAAAAAATAATACTTTGAAAGTAGTGTATATAATTATTATTGCATTGGAAACTAAAAATAACATTCATTTTAAAACAATTTTTTTAGGTTAAGACGATACTCATTTTAAAACAGAAGGAGTATATGTTGATGCAAATACAAATACGTGAAGACAAATAATAAGCTGAGTTAAACTAAACTTTGCAAGTGTGGTGAAGACAAAATAATGAAATTACAATATTATTCGTGTGTGTCTTCCAAATAAATTAATTTAACATTTATTGATATATAACTACGTATGATTTTGTATATATCCTTTACAATGTCAATAATTGATTAGGCATAATTCAGACAACATCCTATTCATTTGACAAAACTCAAAAGTAAAAAGAAGAGGGGAACACAAATTGCTCAACTACTCCCATAACGTGAAAGAAATTAGTAATGGTAATTATTTGTTATTCAGTGTCTGTACTGCAGCCAGGCATGGCTTTCCAGCTCAAAAAGATGTTATATCTAGCAATGCATACATAATTGATTAATTTAAAATTAACGGCGTAATAATATTCATTTAAGCAGGCATTGTCACTAGGCACTGTTGGTGTTTTTGAACCCGCAAATAGCCTAAGTGGGGAGTACTATATATATTTGATTGATATGATTATATAATTTTTATCTCAAAGCATCAATTATACATTTGATGATATATCCTAATGTTGAAAGAGTGGATTATGTCGGTCTCTCTTTAGATAATTATTGTAACAATGAGCTACTGTTGGACAATGATACCAAATCAGTGTGATTTTCTTTTATATATGATAATAATGGTGAAGTAATGTTGGCTCTACTGTGGATAAAACAAGAATATAAAAGAAGTATAATCACATTTTATTAAATTGTTATGTTTTAGATAGTGATATTATTTTGTAAAAAAAAAGAAAAGATAGTGATATTATCGTTAAGAGAAGTTGACTCTAATAGGAGATATTAAACTCTCACAATGTGATAAATCTATATTTGAATTTGGTTGAAAGATGTATCTTTATCATGTCCACCACGTCTTGCGTAAAGTGACTTATAAGAAGAAAAAAAAAGTAATATTATCTGTATAAAGACAGTAGTTTTTCATTGGCTAATAAACAATAATAATATTACATGAGAAGATAAAATTTAATCGAACATCTTTTTTTTTTATAGTTAAAAAAAACTTTGAAGGATTCTCTAATCTATAACACGACCAATTGATAAATGTGGTATGGGCGCAAATATACTAAGTGGGTATATTTGGCACCATCCATGCTTGTGGGGGAACACCAGTGATTTTACCATAGCACAGTGATAGTGTTTGGTGAGGAATCAAATTCCTATAAAATATACGCAACATTATTATGTGACTAGATAAAGAACAAAAAGGACAAGAACAATATTTGTGAATATTATCTTTTCCACTTTTTTATTGGACCTTCAACATTCTAGCTAGATAGAAGACTTGTGGAGTGGAGATAGTATCAATTAGTCATTAAACATATGAACTTAACTTATCATGCGTATTTTGGTTAAAAAGATCATGCAAGTCTTCCTAAATAAAAAAAAGGTAACAATCAGTAGCGTAGGAACTTTGGTTGATGTTTATCATTTATCATCAAGCTAAACATTCTTAAAAAGTGCAGTTGATAATGAAAAGGTGAAGAGGCTATATATGTTTGAATCAGATGCACAAAAATTCTATTGTAGCATGTTGTTTTTGAGGCTGTCGTGGTAGGTATGGGTGGTGTCTCATCAGTCATCAGCATTGTAGATGTATGGTGCGTTTGATTGTTGAAATCAGTGAGCATTAAAGACAGTGGCGTAGGCAGGACCATCGGTAGGGTGCGAGAATTTTTTTCTTATAAAAAAAAATTTAGGATAAGAGGAGTATAAGGTAGAAAAGATCTTCAAGTTCAAAAAATATTTACAGAAAGATTTACGTTCATCCCATTTCAAGGGCATTGACAGGGCTAAAAACCGAGAACTTTCCAATCCAAAACATGTCTTTAATCACTATCAAACTCTTGAAATAGGTGAAAGCATTCTAACTTTACTTAATAATAATAATTAGGCTAAATTGCACTAGAAGTTCTTTAAGTTATTTAATTGTAATAAATTGATCATTTAAGATTTATTTCGTACCACTTAAGTCCATTAGATTATTTAGTTGTAACAAGTTAGTCCTTTAAGTATTTTTCGTAATGCTTAAGTCCTTTAAGTTATTTAATTGAAATTTTTAGGCCCCGAATAACTTACATTTTAAGATCAAAAATATCCTAAATTGCTACGGTTAAATAACTTAAAGGACCTGGTACAAAAAAAACTTAAAGAACCAACTTGTTACAATCAATTAACATAAAGAACCTAAATAATACAAAAAAAGACTTAAAGAACTTACTTATTGCAATTAAATAACTTAAAGACCTTTAATATAATTTAACCTAACAATTATTATATATACACACACTAAACTTTAAACATATATATTCTTATGATTATCCATTTTGATTAGTTATAGTAAACAATTAAGAATTATCATATGTTTTATAATTTAGTTATGCGATTACATTTCAGAATTTGCAGTTTAGGATAATGGCTGGGCCTATTTAATTCAAACCCACAATAAGGTTCTACCCGTAGATTTGCCTTTTGTAAACAAAAACTATATATAAAAACTAAAAGATAAAAATCAATACTCCCCCCTTGACACAATTGACTTTATTACGTATGTCAATGTATAATTTTGAGTTTAAATATCTTGAATAATATATTAGAAAAAATTATGAAAATTTGATATTTTGAAAATACCTATCGAGACAAATCTAACGAGATCGTATATGATATTATTTATCTTTGTATATTAGTAGAAAAATATAATCAAAGTAAGTTAGGTCAAAATTACACATTTTCAAATGAGTCATTTATTGCGGGACGGAGGGAGTATAAAACTAAATCTTAAAATTGAATTGAACTATTATTATTCTATGCTTGCAAAAAGAGAACAAAGAAAAGTCAAAAGGTACAATAATCATTATACAGGAAACTTAATTTGAGAGCTATTGGTTAATCTCTTGTATTGGAACTCCAAAGACCGAAAGAAGCAAGCAGTGCAAGAGAACATTGAGTTGAGGAGGTGCAAAGTTAAAATCTCAGCAGGTTCAGAGTGTAAAAATATCATATATATATACGTGTAAACTTTAAAAAGTCAGGGGGTTCAGGTGCATCTCCTCAAGCCTGAGTGGCTCCGCCACTGATTAAAGATAGTTTGAGACGAAAAAGAAAGAACATTAAAAAATGCAATGACTCGCATGTTTCATTTGATTTGCACAACATTATGTATCGGGGACAAAACAGGCTTTTACCGAAGAGAAATAGAATAAAAATGGTATTTTACGATAGAAAAATGTTAGATAATGCGAATCTCAATTTCACGAAAGCACCCCAACCTTTATTTCACTCAAGCCACGTTTTGTTGACTGCCACTTTTTTGCAAGACTTCCGTGAATTCTGGCTAGAAGCAATTCTTAATTGGTTGGTTTTTACGTTGGGATGTTTTCGCTATAATTCCCTTCGTTGTGTTTAGCAATCCTGTTTATGATATGTATTTTAAACAAAAAGTTATCTCATGGTTTACTCCAGGACAATGATTTATGTTTTTTTGTCTTGAGTCACTTACTATCTACTTTGTCTAGTATCAGTTTTTAAATTAAACAAGATAAAAAAAAAAGTTGTTTAGTTCAATCCTCTGCTTTTTAATAAATCAAACACACAAATGAATAGAGGACCAAGTCTTGCAAGACAATATACAGGACACCTACAAAATTGCAAGAGAAATTAAAAAAACATGAAGAAAAAGGGAATTGGTTCTCCGTAGTTTAAAAACAAAGGTCTATTTTTGGTTGAACTGAATTTCTTGTAGTTATAGCATGACGTTATAATAGATCCAGGCCACTCGACCACAAATCAGCTGTTGAGATTGTTTTACTATGTAATACCAAATTTAGAATATCAACCATTCGATTTTAAATCATGAGTGAGATCGGCTACACCGTGCTTTTCTATTGCGATGAATCTGGGTCTATTTTTAGCTATACAACTCAAAGAAAATTGCTAATCTCCAATCCAAAATTATTAACTCTTATAGAAACTGAAGAAAATAACTCCCACGTGATCTAAGTCACGTATGCATGATAAAACCTGCGTGAGTTAAGTCACTCTGAGTTGTAACCCGAGTGAGTTAACTCATCTTGAAAGAAGTGATCGTGACTTCATGGAGGGGTATTTTTGACAATTCAGTTGGTAGTGAGCAAAACTCAATGGGAGAAGAGCAAATTTTCAACTCAAATCGAAGTGATGGTAAGTGGGCTCACTCTTGGGCCTAACCCATAAACTAGGCCTATCTCTAACCTAACTGAACTCACATGGATGATGACATCATATTCAAGGTGACGTGTTTCAAAACAGAAAAAGAAAACAAGAGAATGTGCTAGAAAGAAAGAACCATATTCATGTTCCAACTCTTCACCATTTCTTCTTCTCTATTCTCTCTTTCATATTCCTCTTTCTTCTAACTTTCTCATTAAACCAATACCAAACAAAAACTCTCAAATGAACTTTCACACAAAATCGATTATTTTAAAAGCGATTATCTGAACAAAATGGATGGTGAGATGATGGAAACGGAGGCGTCTAGCTCCGGTCAAAACGACGCCGTTCGTGATTTGCTCACATTGGCTCGCCAATTCATCAATCAAGGAAAACCCTCCCAAGCTCTTCAAGCGGTAATTTTTTTTTTCTATAAAAATTTGATTTTTTTTTTACTTTCTTTGACATCAAGATTCGAACTAATAACTTAAATTAAGAAAAATTAGGGATTATTTTGCATGTTGGGTTGGTAATGTATTTTGTGATTCACAATTTGTAATTTGTAGTATAGTGGCATTTTGGTGCAAAATTTTAGACTATGCCGGGAATTTTAGGGATTTCATATAAAAAAAAAAGTTATGGTTTTTATTTGGTATTTTGTTTATTTGTTGTGTTAAGCATTCTGGGTATTTGTAATTTGTTACTGGGTTGTCTCGATTTTCTTGTGTGTTAAATTTCTCTGAAAACGTTTTTTTAGGGTGAAATGAAGTAATGAACTGTTGCTGGTAACTTCACTTAACTAATTGTCATCGTGAAAGTCAAGATCGAGGGTTCAAACCCCGGCCACCACCAAAAAAAAAAAACTTCACTTAACTAATCAGTAGGACATTGAATGTGATTGGATTATAGCTGCTTTTTTGTTTTCAAAATAGCTTTTCTTTGAGATCAAGCAAAACCAACCATTCAGGAGTTTTATTTGGGAAATGAGTATAAAGAGAGATTATCATGCAACTACTCAAACCTTAGCTTATAGAGTTTTATGAAAGTTTTACTAGTTCTTAAATTTGATGGTGTTTTGAGGATTTTAAACATCTAAATGTCATGTACTTTTGAGGATTTCTTCCTCTCGCGAACTGTAACGGTTCCTAAACATACGGAAGCTATCAAACTAGCATTGCCTTAATCACATTTACATGAGTTTTAGAAGAACATGAAGTTTATTGCCTCATCAAAATGGTGTTTTTATTGCATTTATGGAGTGTTTATTTAGAGAGTGGCTCTTGGTAGGTTTGTGTCACCCTACATTTTACCGAAATGGTATTCGAACATCAATTTGGGATAGCAAAATTTGACAACTTTGTAAATGGTTAACGCAGACCACGCACGTAGTTAACATAGTTCAATGAGTGATTAATTGGTATATCAAGTTTGATAGCTCAGTAATCATCAATTGAACTTAACTAACCACAATTTCAAGTGTTCCAACTACATGTAGATTTCAACACTTGAAAGTCAAGATCAATCGTGTTTAAATTTGTGGCTAATAAAGTTCAGTAGATAGTTCAACACCTGATATATCTATTAACCAAATCTAACATTTCATTAACCACATGTGTGAACTGTGTTAACCATTTCAAATGTTGTTGAATTTTGTAGTCCCAAATTGCTGTTCAAATAACATTTATTTGCATTTTGAGAGGTTGTATTATCACTCACGTTATGCCATCATTATATTCCAAAATGCATCAGCTTCGGGACATGTCACAGTTTTATCCCTTTCTCATGTCTCAAGAACCTGCATTGTAAAAGGTGATGCTTGACTCAGCTATTTAAGCAGAGGACATTATTATGTTCTGATGTGTGAAACTGATAGGTACTGGTTAAGATTAATTAAGGGTGTAAAGATTGTATTTTTATTGAATATATAGAAAGATTTGATTCCATGGACTGCTCTACTTCTCAACTCCGCTGTAACAGTCTAGGCCCTTTTATAAAAAATTAAGTGACACAGGGAAATGTATAATGAATAAGCTCAATGTGTGCTAAAATCCAATGTAACTATACAATGAATCAGAAAGTTCAAGCTATTATTTGCTATATGAAATAAGTTCCATTTGTGTAAAGCAGTAAAAGAAAGAAAACCCTGCAGAACCGGTGCAGCAGTGTATCACAGATTGGGGAAGAGATTCAGAGGGAGGTACTATGAGCTCTCAACACTCCACACGTTATCCAGTGCCTCGGATTCCCTTGATTCAGAGGGAGTACTATGAGCTCTTAACACTCCAACTTTCCCTTTACAGCCTATGTTTCTGTTACAGCTGGAACTGAATCACTATGCTCATTCTCATGTCTACTAATACACTCATGAGTAGTGCTAGCAACACTCTCTTTTCAACACTCTCTCCAACACTCACTTTCTAACTGGTTTAAATCATGGTGGGTCTCACACTTTGGAAATGGGTTCCACTTAAAGTGGTGGGTCATACATTGGTTTTATCCAATAAGAGAATGAGTGTTGAAGAGAGTGTTGTAAAGAGAGTGTAGTGTCCCTATCATTCTTCTACACTCATTAACAATAAATTCTTCCTTAATAAATCTTAACATCACTAAGGACTTGGGAAAAGTAAAATGATGTTGCCAAAACTTCCCCGTAAAAACCTTGTCCCTGTCCGACACTATGGACTAACGAAATCCATGTAATTTGACAATAGTGTGAACAAAAGTTTTTGCTACCTCTAAATTAGAGAAGTCGGCCAAGTTTCCAGCTCAAAAACTGGTCATCAAGAGATTTCAAACTCTCTTGATCGGTGGGAATGATGAACTTGTGACCAATCAAGTAATGCCTAAACTTTGAACAGTGCCTCAGATATTGCATTGCATCTCTCTCACATAAACAGATTGCTTTTGCATTCTAGGACTCAATTTGAGTGATAAGCAATAGAGTGTTTACCTTGACTTAAGACAACACCTTTTCCTTGAACCGAAGGCATCCGTTTCTAAAATGAATGGTTGCTGAAACATGCCTTATTTAATTTTGTCTAACTATCTCAGCCTAAATAGTAAGTAGCAGACCTATCAGAAACATAATGCATGCTTAAGCAAAAGTGGAATATAGTATGTACTTGCCCAGGGAGAAAGGCTGGGGAAAAACTTAGACGGTGTTTAGTCTGTTATGTGATTTCATTTGTAGTTGATATGTTACATTAGTAATTATATTAGTTTTTATTTGAGTTTTTTTAATTTATTTTTTGTATTTTAATAAAGAAAATACTACAAAATAGCCAAGTCTTGATTTTACCACTTGCTCATTCAGTTTGGAAAACAAGGAAGAAAATAAAAATAAAATAGTATTATCATAATTATCAGTCAGCATATATCAACTGAAACTGTGGACAAAAAGCTAACCAAACTCTTCTAAAACTTGCAAGTCTTTGTGGTGGCTAATATTTGTTTATTATTGGAACAGGTGGTTGTAGCAGTGAAGAATAAAGGCGGCGATGAAGCTGTATTTCAGTCCTTGAGTCGTGCTCGTGAGCAGTATCGAAGTAGACTGCAACAGAATGCTGCGGCTGATCAGCTGGCTTCTTTGTTTGCTGAGTGTGCCATTGCTGAAGTTCAGCCTGCAATGGTCGAACCATCTGCAACAAACATTACCAGCCCATCAACAACCGCAGATGCTAATGGGACATCCATACTTGCGGAAAGTGGCAGGACACAAGTAGTATTAGATGCAGTTTCTGATGGAAGCAGCTTCATTTGTTTGAAGTGTGGAGGCCTTGTCAGCAACACCCGCAGAGACGAGCACTATACATACTGGTGTTGTTAATCTGAATGCTTGGATATAGGTTGCATTTTTGTTATGCTGATGCTTTATGTTTTTCCATGTATCTACGATATGAAGTGATTAGTGCCTCATACCGTGGTCCTTGGAAAAGTCATACTGTGGTCATAGTGGAGTTAATTATCAAACTTGGTTGGTCTTTTTTGAAGACTCCAATGCTGTAACCATAGTGATTTAGTTACCAATACAGAGAAGTTGGAGTAAAGGTTGTGTATGATGTACATGTCTCTAATGTTACGATTGGAGCAACTGCACCTTCAATATATTTTTGGTTTCATTTCGAGTTTCTGTTTTAATACAAGTAATTATTACCAAGTAATATACTTTACTTTCAATGGGTTTTTTTTGCCGAAGAATTTGCTATAGAGATGGTGAAAGGAGAGGCAAACTAATCGTTTTTTATTTCCACAACATGTTTAGTTATTTATAAATGAGTTTTGCCTTAGAATTTGCAATAGAAATGGTGAAAGTAGAGGGAAAATAATCGTCTTTTTTTCCCACAACAAGTTTAGTTATTTATGTTAAATGAGATAGCTTCCGAAACAAAATTATATAAAGTCATTGATTTTAATTTTTAGGAAAAATTATTGTTTAAGATTTTATAGTTATATTTAAGATTTGTATTTTTTTTCCTCTAAAGAAAAAGGATTTATAATTTTTTGTCAAGTGTTAGATGAGATGATTATATAAACTGTTTTAAACTACTATTAGCTTGTCATACTTTCTGGATTTTCCGTTTGTTCATTTTTCAGCAAAGCATTCTCTTGTATAGATGTGAAGCTCTGATTCTCTAAAATGGGAAAAGTATTTGGATACCGATACACCATAGTGGAAATGTATTTTAGAAGTATCCGATTTTTTTTTTCTTGAAGAAACTAAATTAGTCCACCTAAATTGGTACTGGGGAGAATCAAATCTAAGACCTCAAGGAGGGGTACACTCTCATATCCGAATTTTTGTTTATGAAGGGTATAAAAAAAAAAGGTGAAACAATATTGTGAGACATCAATGGATCGGAGATGTACATAATTCACTTGAATATGATATTAAACTTCTTAAATTGGTAGAGTTGACTTTCGATTTACTTTTGAATTGTTGTCTATGCATAAAGACAAGACTACTTGTTTTGAATTTTTTTTAGTGATACCTTTATTGATATCCTAATATGGAGGTTTAAATTTATGCTGCATTTTAGGCCAAGAAATGCATTGCAGAAATTCATGGCTTGCTCATTGGTATTAATTTGACAAGGGAATTAGGCTTGAATCAGGTGATATTATGAAATTGATTCTATCACCTTGGTCGATATGATTTACAAGGTTGTCAAAATGCAGTTCTTTTAATCAAGTAAGTTTACTCATTTTCTTCATTTGCCTACTAATGCACATCCACAAAAAAAGGTGATTAACAAGTGCAAATGGTGTTTATCAATATCCTTTTGCAACAGTTGTCCAAAAAAAGAAATCCTTTTACAACATCAGTAAGAAAGAAAAAAAAAAACCTTTTACAACAAAATCCGTATGGTAGACTACAAACTTTTGCAAAGCACTAACTAATGTTCATTTACACACAAGCACACAGGCTAGGAGAGGGGAAAAAATAGAGGAATTTCCTTCTGTTACTATGTGACAAAAATACTACAATATTTATTATATCAACAAAAATCAATGATTGAATCAAACACAAAAAAGACCATAGAAACATAACATTAAGGAACATAGATCCTCGACACATTTCCAAGACTTGACAAAAAATACAGTATTTCCTTTTTCTCCTTCTAGTGTTGGTATATGGACAGACAAATTTCCAATATAATTTGTCTGGAAATATGTTTGCCAATGCCTCCAAGCAAGCAACTATCTTCCATGCTCAATTATTTGATAACCGTTGGGCAACATTTCAAGACACCTCGCAAATTATGCTCCGTATGCTGTAACTAACTAACTAACTATGGAATCATTTTCAAGATCTGGGTAGTATTAACCAAGACCGATACGGGTATATACTGTTAGCAACCATTTACATCACACTGCAGCCAGAAACAAGGAAATCAGAATGTTAGATCAGTCCATCTATAAAAGAAGCTAAGATTGTGTTTGGATAATTAATTAGCATTGAGTTAGACAACAATTAAATAAATTAACAGGTTGATACAAATTTGTGTTAAATGGATTCGGAAGAATATAGTTTGAAAGCTTGTATGGCACAACGCTTGAAGTTATTACCTGTACTTCGTTAAATGTTCTTTCTATGTCTTGTGTCTAGGATCACTGTTGTAAGAAATATAATGAAATCTAAGCCACGACAAATGGCTGATCACGCTAACTATCAAATTCACTTGATTTGAGGCAAAGTATGTGAACGCGGCCTTGCTCTCGTCATCGTCTCATCACTGTGTCGAATCCGTTCAGAAAGTTTCCATGGCTTCTGCCACTTCCATTTGAATTGTATTAGCCACTGATGATGGCTCCTTTTCCACCTCCATAGCTTGCCAGAAGCTTGGCCTGCAACTGCTAGTTTTTTCATTGACAATTGCCCAATGGGTACCATCTGCATCAATAACAAATCTCATGCTTAGACCAATGAAAAGACGTAGCAATTAAAATACTAGTGAAGAATAAATTACCTTCCTACTTTGATCTATAAATGCTGCTGATTCCCTCACTTGGCCATTAGCAATGCCTGGTGTATATTTGCGCTGTTTCGATGCCGGCACAGGATCCGGAGATAAAGGTTCCTTGATGTCGTCTACAGAGTGTTTCAATGAATTTGGAGAGTTTCCCTGTTGAAGTCAAGTGAAGACTAATTAAGCTAATGACAATAGAAGCAATATATTGATGACAATTACAATGACTAACACAAGTATAAGATACGTGACAAAAAAAACTCGCAAGAACAATCACAAAATATCAGCTACAAGGAAAATGATGAGAATAATAAATCCGACCAAAGGAGATAGTCACTATGAAGATATATGAAATCCGGTAAATAGGGATGTCTATAATTTTATTTGGACATCTAAAATCTCAGTAGATTTTGTAGAAATGTTCAAAAATAGCTTTCACAACATTGCGAGTCACAGAGAAGATAAAAATGTCTTTGAGAGACTCGTTTATAGTTGCTCATTTCTATGAGGAGACTTGTTCACGTTAAAATAGACTTTGTGAACCACATTTTCAGATATCAAGATAGGGAAACATAATTTCAGTATCCCTAAGGGAAAAAAAGTGGAATTCACCCTAAAATTTATAGATAAAAAGTATTTTTGTTTATTTTGATTATGGGTTGACTCTGTTGGTGCAAGACTGTATGGGGTCCTACTTACCTAAGTTGTTACTTTTGATAATATTATAGATTTATAGTTTCATTCTAGGGCTATATCTGACCTTTTGGAAGACATCAGTGCAGCCAATTTATTTTCAAATTATTAGTTTATTTTCTTTTGAATTTTAAGACAGGATCTTACCGAAACTGGCTTCGCCAATGTGGTTGCATCATCTAGCTCTCTCACTTTTAGTTCCTTCTCAACTTCCTTCCTCTTGATCTCGCTTTGCCGTAGTAGACCTACAAGTTCCCTGATTTGATCTTTCATTTCTCTTATCTCCATATCCTTCTCCCACATTTGACACCTGTAGTTTAACATTTCATACATCAATTTTAAAAGTATATAAAATAATTTATACATGTGCATCTTGATGTCCTTTCCCTCTATATCTCTACTTCTTTATTTTATTAACTAGAAAAGTAGACAAAATATGATCAATCACTGTTCTATATTTTTCATGAATTTCTAAACTTCCTATGAATAAAATAAACGATCTGTTGAATTGAATTAGATATGCAAATTAAAACATTCAAATTTTGAGCACTTAGACTAATGGACAGGATAAATGATTTATCCTGTCCAGAGAAAAAGACCAAGAGATTTTTTTTTAAATCTTTGGGGGCTAAACAAAGCACCTAGTGTCTGCAAGAGCATTGAACATATATTGAAGCAAAATTTTGGCTTCTCCCATTGAGCGCAACTGGTTCCAGTGTCCACGGTTAGTAAAGGCCCGTTCTCGTTCTTCTGCCTCAGATAGTTGAGAAGCCATTGCCACAAGTGAATTAGATGATATGCTCAGCATGTTCTCCAGCGAAGCTATTCTGGCCATTCTAGCATTTAGCGACATGGAGAATGCTCTGAGAAAAGTTAAAAGCGAGCAGAAAGAGAGATGTTAATATTTTATATTGCACGTGTTATTATTTGAAAGAGCCAATATTTTCAAAAAGTGAAGAGGTAGGCATGTATGTAATGCAGACCTAGCAAATCCGTTCTTCCCTTTTGGAGGACTAAGACCACTGGCTGCAAATTCGTTAACTTGTTTCAGCATGGCTAATTCCTCTCCAAGAGCTGCCCGCCTGAATATCGTTGCACAGTGTTAAAGATTACGATACACTTAAATCAATAAGAAACATATTAGGAATATGTGCTGCATACACTTGGCTCTGCTTCTCATACTCAAAACGAACTTCATGCTCTTTTACCATGACTTCTAGCTCGTGATCAACCCACCGTTGCAAGGACTTCTCATTGCTCTAAAGAATAAACTCAATAAGTCGCTTACTTAAAATATATTTTGGAAATCAACAGTCTTCATAGAGGAAGAAAATTTTGTTACCTGTTTAGTTGTTCCACTCCCATTCATTGTAACTACAACATGAAATACAATTACAATATTAATAAAAGGGAGATTTAATGCACTGAAACCCTCATGATTTATTCACTAAAAGAGGGTTTCCACTTTCTGGTACGCATTTAAAAGGAATAAAAAATCATCCCTCTGTCTAAAGCATACAATAAGGGCATACCAACTATTAAAATAAGCACCTTCTGTATCCTTAGCTTAAAAAACTTGAAAGAATTATTATTTATTAAACAAGTCATACCTGATGCATCTCGGCTAGAAGATTTACGAGCTTCTAACAATTCCTTTAACTTCTTGGTGGCCATTGCAGCTTCCTCAGTTTTTCTCTGAAGGACCTGAATAAATATTCAGTTATTTATAATTATTTACTATGACAATTATCAGTCCTAACCAAAAACTAAAAAAAAAAAATTGGTGCTAGTTGTTTCTCTAAACCTTTCATTCTTTTTCTAAAGAATTATGCATGTTGTGTACAGAAAACAGACGTATTGACAACATGTCATTTTAATGGCTTCTCAAAATTTTATCATAAAATAATGTTTTATTTAGTTCTAAGAAAAAGATGTATCTGATAATACTCCCAGAGGCACGATTTAGCTTTATGCATGAGTGAATATTATCTCTAGAAGAACATATGAATAACGAAGGTATAGCATGCATGCGTGCATCCTCTCTTAATTAATATTTTGCACATATCTGAAAAATATACTCTTCTGGATTACAAAAGTAACTGTTGCTGAAAATGGAGAATAATTGCATTCCTTACATCAGTTACATGAGTACATGTTAAATGGAAGTATAAGAAATAGAACTTATAGTAACTCAAATTTTCCAATGACTTGTACGATATATATTGAGAAGTATGTAAGACAAAAATATTAAGTAGAATAAGGTTGCCATCCAACAACTTTAGAATACTAACCATTTTCTGGCGCTGATTTAAAGCTTGCAGCTTATGCCTTTCAAATTCGTTTCTTCTTCCTTCTTTCTTTAACTGTTTAGCAAACATATAGTTAATAGAAGGTCAAAGAGCATATATGGTGGGAAGTCAAGTTAATAGTGTGTGGAAGTGTTCAACTAGTCGTGATCAGTTATCACACTGGCCAGCTTCTAATTTTGGCCCAAATTGAGTTGTTTGAAAGCTTTGGAGCACCACATATCATTTAAGTTCATGTTTTTTTACATAAATAAATGTTCAACTGATAATGAAGCAATTGTTTCAGTTTTGGTAGAAAATTAACTGGTGAACTTTCATCTTAAAATGAAGCTCAAGAGCATCATTAACCAATGAAATGAAAAAAATATACAAAAAAGAGGATGCTTAACATACTTGCAGCAGCTCTTTCTCTCTAGAGGCCTTCCACTGCCGAAATTGTTCTGCCTCTTGTTTTATCCTTTGTTGCAATTGAACCTGGCAACAGTATTCAAATTAGAACGTAGAACGAGTATATTGAGAACTCTAGATTTGAGAAAGTACAACAATCAACCTTTTGGGCTTTTATAGATTGTATTTCATCTTGAAGGCGCTTTGCTGCTTCATCACTTTTTTGCTTTTGCTTTAGAAGCTGAACCTGGCTATCTTGTTTCTTCTTCATATCCAGAATCTAGCATTCATATATTTTGAAAAGCTTTTAGTAATTAAGAATTGATCTGATGTGAATCAAGTAAATGGAAGAACAAACTGAAATGAAAAACATTATTTCACCTGGGCTTCAAGTGCTTTTAATTTTTGCGCATGGATATCCTCTGATTTGTGTGTTTGTCCGTCAGAACCGGCAGCAAGATTTTCAACTTCAGCCAAAAGACGATCCCTATCTTGCTGCATCACAAATGAGGTGTATATATGAATATAAATTTTCTGTTCTTAAAAAAAATGAATATGAATTTTCTGTAAGAGCAAAATAACTTTGCAAAAATTTCTATTGAACCTGGACAGTTCTCTTCTCATCCTCAAGTTCCATGATCTTCCTTCCAAAGTGCTGCTTGAGTGTTTCAGGATCAGATGATCCAAAAAGCTTCATCTCAGACTGTATGGACATCAATCCGAATACGTATGTTAATAAAATGAGAGAAGAAAACCACTTGATGTTTTCATGATTATTTTTTATTTTGGTGTCTTCTTATTGATTATATCACTTGTGTTAGATAATATAATTATTTTCAGATCAGCTTTATAGTCATGCGTTTACTACGCAGAATACAACCATTTTGTAAGCTAAAGCGGCGAATACCACCTATGGTGCGTTGATTTAATGGGTTATTACACATAATATGTCATGAAATGTTCAATTATTCATATGCATTAAACAAACCTCTTTCTGCTCCAAGCGTTTATTCAATTCATGTAACTCTCTATCCATACTGTTTTGCAGAAGTGTATGCTCCCACTCTTTTGCTACTTCTTCAATTTCCCTTGAATCCCCTGCTAAAATTGGTAATTCTAACCATGAGTCATAGAAGTGTTGAGAATCATACTTGACTAAATTTAAGACGTGGCAGATAAAGTAAGGCGCACATTTAGAATTGGCATTAATAACAGATTAATAAATCCAGATCAAAGAAGAGTCGTACCCGTTGCTTCACTCATTGGATAATCGGGGGCTGTGAAAGGTAAGCCCCTTTTAAGCCCATCAGTCTTTACATTGTACACGCTACCGTCCTGAAAAATGAAGGTTTGAAACTTAAATTTACAGCCTTGCAGTATAATCTGAACTCACTTTCACTCATGTTTATTATGATAATAATGGAAATCACTTCATGCAGTGGAGCCCAAATACCAGAATAAAAGCACATATCTAGGCACTGAAAATTTGAGAAAATATTAATTCATCCAAAAAGATTATCAGCAGATGAATGAGAGGCTTACATAAGCTTCCTTTTCACTTTGTATTGCACCAGAGCATCTACTACGATATTCATGAAGTTCGCGGCAAAGATCCTCATTAGCTGCTTCAAGCCAAGAAATTCTTTCCTTGAGGACCTACATAACCAGTCATAAAATGGTTATATATTAATCATACAAATATAACCATATGAATATATGCAATTGATGTAAATCAAATTGTATTAGAAGCTATGTAAACAGAAGCCCAACTACATTCAAGGTTAGGATGCTAAAATCATAAAATGTGTATTGATTGATTTTCAACTGCGCATAAAAAATCATGTCCATTAAATGTAACCACTAACCTATTATAGGAAAATATTGAAAGTAATAAAGAATTCCAAAATAGAAACTGAATACCTGAACTTCATCAGAAGAACCACCAGAACGAGCACAAAGTTCTGCTTGCAAAGTCTCTAGTTGTTGTCGCATTTTAAGCATCTCGTTGGACATTGGATCTCTATTGACCTGTAGCAGAATAAACAAAATATGAGCATTAATGTCTATAATACTTAGGCAACCAATAATCTCAATTTTTCCAAATGAATGAAAGGGAACAAAAAATTTATCCAGATACTTACAACAGGCTTATTTCGGATATTGCGTGCACGATTTGCATACTTCAAAGTGTTGAGGGTTTCCTCGGCATTAATGTCAGCAGGACTTATACAGGCTGGGATAGAACAGGAAGATTATCAAACAAAAGCTCCGTTAGTATTTGATATGTTTTTTGAAGCTAATCACTTGAGGGCCAATGATAGGAGGAAAAATATATAGATTGGGAAAGAAGCAAAGAAAACAACCAACCTATCATAACAGTTCTGCTGTTACCACCAAGTGAATCCTGCAAAATCATTTAACCTTACTTATATATACAAAAATCAAAAAAGAAAGGAATACTATGTTAAAAAGATCAAAGAAAGAAAAATAAATAAAAATCTTTTATAATTTTTTTTTCATGTTTTATTTGTTTCATCTTCTCGGTACTGATGACTTCTTCTTTCTTCTAGTTAAGATAGATGTAGTTATCAAGATGAATCATGAATTCAATTACAGTATGATACAGATTTACATGCGCTTTTGGTGTTGATGAATATTGAGTAACGAGAACTGGTGAGCATGCTAATTTTGCATAAAAGGAGTATTTTTCAGCATTGTAATGTAGATGGATATGTGCTGCAAGAAGGATAAACATATATAGAGATCACGAAATCAAACCTGCAAAAGCCTGGTAAGTTTACTATCTCTATAAGGAACATGAACACCTTCTTTTCTCTTTTTCTCATCACCGAGTGCACTAATCACATTGCCAAGTGCTAGTAGACCTTTGTTAATGTGAACTCCTGTTTGAAAAGAGACAATTATTAGGGAATATAAGGAACATGAACATCTTCTTTTCTCTTTTTCACAATCAAAAGAATGTTTAAAAAGTGAAAGAGAGAAATGCCACCATCTGACCTTCCTTAAAACGTAAACCATCAGAACCCGTTCGTTTAGCTCGTTCTGATCCAGCAAGATCTACCAAGTGCAACTTGGCACAAAGATAGTCTTCATTCATGGTATCATTTAAACTGGTCTCACTAGGATTGTTGAGCTTCCGCATCTGCTCTAATGTGACGGTGAAGATGGCATGGGAACGACTAGTTGGACATAGAATAAAAAAAGAATAAGAGATAGAAAGGAACTCTAGCGAAATAAACAATATTAGTTAATAAATGAAAGGTTTTGGTTTAATAACATTTTCTGAGCATATTTACCCAAAAGTATTTAATTAAACCAAAAATGGGATGAAAAAACATTTTGTGAATAAAAATGAATTTATGCAGGTAAAAGTAGAGAAGGTAAATAGATAAGCAACCTGGATTGGTTGTTCATATTAGTGCTCCCAGTTGCTCTACTCAATGACCCTTGTTCCAGGCAAGCAGACATTTCTTTTAATGTTGCAACACTGACTTCAGTAGATCCTGCTAGAGTAATGACGCCATTTGAAGCCTCGCGAATTTGTATAGGCGGTTTACCAGGAATAGTCACTTTCCCTGTATGTCCATTTGCAGTATCTGGTTTGCTCAAAAAGGACGGGTCCAGCAAATCTCTTACTTCTTCTTTAAGAATCTTTTAACAAATAAATTTCGGTGTTAGGTGCTTAATTGAAACACAACTTCATAAATACAAAATTTATTAGTTTTACATATTAAAGCACAATTATACTTTCAAAGCGATAGCTCTATGATGTAACAAAGTTAACAACGGACCTCGATAAAGGACACATGCAGCTGAAATTCAATCTGATTCTTTAAGGTTTCAATTTTATTAAACAAGGAACTCATAACTTGGGGCACTATTCCTGCTTGATAACCATCTTTAGAGCCAGTGCCCATTGTGTATGTTTTCCCAGAACCTGTCTGCAATGGAGTAAAAATGTCATGTACCAAAGATAAATAACTGCAGTAGCATGTATAGACTTATTTGAGCTTATCTACTGGTATAAGCATGTGTAGACTGTTTGAGAGAGCTTATGAAAACAGCTTATGACACGTGCATAAGCTGTTTTCAATTTATTTCCATAAGTTCTCCAAGATAGCTTATGAAAACAATTTGACTTTATTTTATCTTGTTATAAAAAATGGCCTATACATAAGCACTTATATAAGTTGTTTATTCAATCAGGACTTGCAGTAACTATACCTGACCATATGCAAGAACAGTAGCATTATATCCTTGGAACAAACCACCAACAAGGGAAGCAACACATTCATCAAACATGGCAGATGAGGGTGAACCAGTACTCCCATAAACATGATCGAATGTAAAGGAATGAGCACCAATTTGCACCTGTATCATAGTAGCAATTAGCATATAACTCAACCCAAATTTTTCAGGTACTTAATGATACTATTCTGATAAGCTATTTCAGAGGGAAGAAAACTTGTTTGGAAGGGATATGAGTTTAAGGATATCATTCATTTACCAATCACTTGGCATGTAAGATTTTGCTAAATTGTAAACATTACCATAAAAATTCATAAATCATTTCAATTCATTTGAAATTAATTTTTTCCAAAATTTATAAGTTGAAGCATTCCAAACTCTCTTTCAAGCCAACAATTACCCAAACCAACCCAACCAAAAATATAATATAGTCAAGGTCTATTTCAATTGGCTTATTTGAGCTAATCTATTTCAATTGGCAAATTTTTCAGGTAATTAATGATATATTATTACTGACATGAGCATAAGTTGTTTCCAGCTTATTTTCATAAGCTCATAAGAATAGCTTATGAAGACAACTTATGGCTTATATGAAAACAATTCGACTTTATTTTATCTTTGTTTTAAAAACAGCTTATACATAAGCACTTATATGATAAAGAATGATGCATAAGCGCTTCATTAAGCTGATTTTCCGAACATGACCTCAAAATATCCCAATCAATCTATGACCAAAAAAGTTAACATCCAAATCAAGTAAGCATCATCAGATCACAAAAAACAATTCCATATTGAGAATCAATATCAATCTTCATGGATCCAGATCTCCCTTAGATTCACCAATCAAAATCTACATCAAAAGCATAATCATCACATTGTTGATAGAAAATGCACCTGAGGCTTCCCAGAAACAACAGTTACACAATCTTTACAACCTTGAAGCTTCTCATCATTGATTAACGGTCTCACATGAACCGCAACTTTCACACAACAATCTTCACCTGCTTCCATCACGAAGAAGCAAAATCACTTTACACACAGACAATGTGAGTGCGAGGTTCTTGGATCAAATACCGAGTTTTTTTAGAATAAAAAAAAAAAAAAAGTGAGTGAGAGAGTGTGAATTGTGAAGAGAAGATCAATAAGCATGTAGCATATTGGTTTTTCTTCTCATTGTTGTTGGAATAACTGTGGGAGTAAGAGAGAGAGTAGATATAGTTGAAGGAGGAGAGAGAAAGAGAAAGGGTAGTTATGGAAATAAAATTTAAGGAACTAACTGTAAGGACAACAACCACTATTATATTATTTTTATTTTTTTCTTTTCTTTGGCTTCACTGTAATGTTAATGTACTTTTTCAGATGGTTGCGTGTTCTTACTCTTTTACCACTTTCTTTCCTTAATTACCCCTACCCGTTTTCACAACAGTTAGTTATGTTCTTCTGGTAAAGGTCGCTTTCTTTTCACCAACAGAAACCCGCGGTAATTAATCATTTGTGAGTAATACCTGTGTTTGATCACAAAAAAAAACATTTTTACTAAATCACGGCACCATTTTTTGTTCAAGTACAAATTTGTTTACAATATGAAAATCATCCTTGTTTATCAAATATTGTATAAGATAAAAAAAATTGTTCAATACCATTATGTTGTTTTGCATTATGATATGTGGTTATGTTCAAATACTTATCTTTTAATTGATCAAATGCACATAACACACATTTTTTCACATTCAATTAAAATTTATATGGATCTCATCAAATTTGAGTGAAACTCGCGTGATTTTGACAATCATCTTAATGACTCAATTATCTTAGGATGAATTGATTGAACATTTACAACACAATTTTGATGATCTAGGTTCAATAAACTTTCCCAAAATCATAAATGATCATTTAAACTCATACACATAAGTAGAGGAAGCAACATTCAACTTAATAATTTTGACATTTTTATCGGTTGACTTAAAACTTATGGACTTAGGTTCAATAGTTTAACACACCAAAAAAGAAGAAAAAAACACACATCTTAATTGCAATATAAACTTCTCGTATTTTCTAAAAAAAAATTAATAAATTATATTTTATGATTTTATTTTCACATCAACGGATAAACATATCACAATATAGATATAAAATGTTTATTCATTTTTCTTTAATAAATTCCAACTATATTTTAAAAAATTAAATATATAGAAAACTGTTTTTATTTTGAAAATATCAAAATGTTTTTTTATTGTTCCTGAAAAATGCTATTATAATTGTCCATTATATGAATATTTTACCACATCGTTAATAATTTAAAATAATTTAGTCTCTTCAAGGAAAAGAAAAACAATTCAAAACTAACTTCAAGTTTTGGCATCTTAGAATTTTGGAGTATTTTCACAAGCTTCTGTGTTTTAAACTCGCTGTAAATAATCTTGCTTAGCAAGGCACCTTTATTTTTAGCATAGCTTATGCCTTATGCCAACAATTTTTATCAATTCATTTTGTCTTTTTAAATTGATGTGCTCCTAGGGCACATTTATATAAAATTAGAAACTAGGTATTAAAAATAGTGCCAATTTATTTTTAAAAAAGTTCAAAAAGAAAAAAAAAATTATAAATAGGGTCACGATGCCCCCGGACACTGGTTAAGCATACCATAAAATGTAATTATTAGCATAAAAGGAAACTGTTTTTGACTTTATTATAAATTAATTACACAATTTCAATGCATTAACTACTATATAATTTTCTTTTTCATATCCTTAACCAGTGTCTCGGGGGCACCGGTTAGCATTTCCCTTATAAATATTTGCCATTTGTAAAATTTATAACATGTGTTCTGGACACATATTAGCATAATCCTCATTAATATTAATTTTTTTTACCAAATTTGTTGATACACATTTGAAATAAGGTTTTGAACCTCTTTAACTTTCCACTTGAACCATTAAATGATCTTTATATCTCCTAAGTCTGAATCTTTTATAAATTTGGTAATAATAACTCATACATGTGAATATTTAGAGATAATTCGTAAATGTTCTTGGTACTTTGAATTGAATAGACAATTTATAAGTTGCACATGAATGATATTTAAGAAAGAAAAGTTTGTATCATAAGAAACTTCACCTAATTATAAGTTTTTTATTAAGCTAAATGGAAAAAGTAAAAGGGGGTGGCAAAGGTGTTGAATTGGAGGTGAAGAATGAGTTGTGAAAATGGAATGTAATCTAGTTGGAATATAGATTAGAGAAAGAAGGTAGCAAAGAAAGAAAAAAGGAACCAAACCACACAGCGACAGCGCACAAACCACGTGAATAGGAACTGGATTCAGTGTCATTATCACACACGTTCACACTTCACAATATGTCATACCAATGATACCATTTTTGCTTCAACGACACAGCCCTCGGATATGTCTGAGATATTGTAACCCCTATATTTGCCATGCACGCATTTAAGGTTCATAGTATCACTTTGTGCCACCTAAAATCAACTTTAGATTCATTGTTTGTGTTTCATAGTTAGAAAGCTTAATTTTATTTAAATTACGGTGAGTATTGTTAACTTGTACTCTCTGTAGTTATATATGTATAATATGTATAAGAACATCTCTACCATTAATGCACCAATAATCAAGAAAATTAGTGTTTACATTTGGTTAGTTTTTTTTCCTCAGATAGTTTAGTTGAATAGGTAGAGTGTCTGGGGTTTTGAATTATAGTCCCTACATATATTATATAGGTTTATCTAATATGTGCAACATTGCACATGTTAAAACAACTAATAGTAGTAACTTTTTCTTGAAAAACATCAATAGTTTATTCAAAAGTTTTATATTTAATATTAAATGTACAAGTTTCAATACAAAATTTCTATTTGAAACTTCTTAACATGAGCAAATTTGCATATGATAGAAAAACCATATTAGGTGAATTTAGAAACAGCCTTGTAAGTTTTTTTTTTTTTTGAATGGAAGAGCCTTGTAACTTGTAATGGATAAAAAATTAGAAAAATTAATATCTTACATATAGAGATAGAAATACTAGTAGATAGTTAAAAAAAATACTTGTAAATTTTAAAATTGGATAAAAAAAATTGAGGCAACATAAATTTTGAGTGAGACAAGATATAAATTTATATTTGTACTCAAAACAAATCAAATTGGTATTTCCTTCAAAAAAATAATCATATTGGTATTTAATTAAATCAATAAAATATATCTACTTAAAATATGTAAGAATTTTCTTTTGAGACGGATGTATAAGAAAATTTGTTTATGTAAGATTGAGACCTTTCTCATAAATATTTATAATGGACTTTAGATAACATTTTATATGTCACATGCAATCTATATTACATATGATGGGACACTTATGAATTTTAAAACCATTTAACAAATTTGTTGTGACCTTCATCTAAGGGTTTAGTAAGTTGTTTATTCCATAATCAGCACAAATATATGTCAATAATTCTAAGCAATGATTTAGACATGCAAAACGAAAGTGTTGTTTTTGTTTGAACTACATAAATTAGGAAGCCAATCAAATCAACTATGTTGAGGCCACTCCTAACTCATCATCATGATTTGTTCTTATATAATATTGTTGGGGAGAGAGAAATAAGAATGTGAGAAGAAAATAAACTACTAACAAAAAATGAAAAGAAAGAGGGTAAGGTGTGATAACATAGGATCAGTTATTAAAATTAAGGAGGAAAGATCCATTCATACGGCACATATTTAAAAATGAACAGAATATTAGAAAAGGGAGAAACAATCTGGGTTGGGTGGTAAGTGGTAACACAAACATAAGCACAAGAAAATTGTTGTTCCCATGTCAAAAGAGTTTAGTAAACACTACGAAAATACTAAAATAACATCGTCAGCCGTTAATTGCCGATAAATTTTGACCAATAGTAGTTAATTACTAATAAAAATTGGAGTTAAATTTACCATTTGATAATGTTTTTTAATTTTGTGCAAAGTGTAAACAACAATTTTCTAAGCACAATAGTCAATTTAGCATTAGAAATAGAATTGGGTGAAAGATAGGAAGTAAACGGAATAAAAGAAAATAAAGTGGGTAGAGCCCCACCTGGCCTGGCCTCCCACTGGACATATCTAGCTGGTTGGACCCTAACTTCACATGGAATTTAGCTTCTCTAATATGGCGGGGCCTATGCCTAGCTAGGTAAGAATTTGGAGGTCCCCTGTCACAGGTAGTGAAAATTTGTTGAGTCTATTTAAGGTTGTTTATCTTCAGAAACTTTTGATTAGTCACAAGAATTTTGGACATAATGTGGACACATTCACAAAAATAAGAAAATATAGTAAGAGAAAATAATCAGATTATAAGTATTTTTTATACAATTAAATTAAAGGTTTTAAAGACAATGGTTAAAAAATTCATTAGAGAAAATATTGTCTTGAAAATGCAAGCTTTTACTTTTGTCTTTTCATTGATTACACAACTTTTTATTGCAAAGTTACTTACTCCCTCCGTCATATTTATAAGAAAAAAACAATTTTTTAAATACATTGAATAATTAATGTATATAACCTATAAATGTGACCGATTACATTAATTATTTAATGTACCTAAAAAATCATTCTTTTGCTTATAAATGTAACCGGAAGAAGTATTTTAGAACTTTAATCAATATCTCAAGGACACTCATTAGCATTCTCCTTAAATTAAATATATTTTTTATTTGTGTGTCCAAATATTATGTTCAAAGATTTTGACTATTCAAGTATTTTTCGTTTAAAAAAAAAAGTATTTTTCGTTTAACTTTTGTTAGCATTTTATTGTAAAATGTTTTGTATCGACAACCAATCAGAATCATTATCACTTACATGATCAAATGATAATGACCGATGAATAATAACAAATGTCCTAAAAGAAGTGGTTAAAGAATCCTTTAATAAATTTTTTGTTTTGAAAATACAAGTTTTTATTTTTGTCTTGACAATAATTACATAACTTTTTGTTAAAAGAAAAAAATTAGTACTTTAACCAATGTCTCAGCGTCACTCATTAGCATTCTTTTTATTTTTTATTTTTATTTTTATATATGGTCAGTATATATGAATTAAATCTATTATATGTTATTATATCCTTTTCATTTCATTTTTTTCCGGAAAATGAAGTGATAAACACCACATGAAACTCATACACAATTACGATGTCTCAAATTTGAACTCGAATAAAGGTGTGTTTAGTCTAACAATATATCAACATTGTCAATTGAGTTAATCTTATGGACCTGTTCTTTTTCTAAAAAGAAATATAAAGTTTCATCATTAACTTTATTGTAAAATGTTTTGTATCGTCAACCAATCACATTCATTATTACATGCATGATAAGATGTGTATGATCATTAAATAATAATGAATGTTCTAAAAGTTTTGGTTAAAGAAACCTTTAATAGAATTTTTGTCTTGAAAGTACAAGTTTGTACTTTTTTCTTGAGTCTTGATGATACATTTTGATATAAACTTACTTTTTTAGTACTTTAACCAATGTTACAATGTCACTCAATAAAAATTCTCCTTTTTTATATACTGACAATATATATGAATTAAATCTATTATAATATATGTTATTCATGGTCGTACCACCGGTTCTTTTGAGCCGCCGCGACTGGTGTTTCTTCACCCTCACCCTCGCGGGTTGAAGGGTAGCTTTTCAAACAGATATGGTGGTTTCATCACCTTGATCTTCTTGTTCCATGTTGGTTTGGTTGAAACCCGAAAGGGTCTGTTATCCTTTTCTCGCCGTTTTGGACTTTATCGCCGCCGTGTGGATGAGTTCTGGTGGGCTATGGATTGTTAGTACAACCTTTGGTAGATGGTGGTTTCTGGCCTTTGAATTCTGATTCATTTCGGATCTGTTGAGGTCCGCAGTTTCAAGGCGTTATGATTGTTGCCACCACAACAAAGGGTTTTCACATATGATTTTATCAGATCTGTTGCCGACTTTGGTTCACATCTTTCGACTCCGATGTGGTTTGTTGTTTGATGTGTAGTTGAAACAGATTCTTATGGCTAGAAATAGCCCCCGTTGCTTGCTGGTTGTTTTTATTTTTTGTTTTTGCAGAGAGCTGTCGGACCTTAAATCGGTTACCGTGTTGGCGGTCCAATTCATATGTCGTTCTTCAAGAGATGAGTTCTAACTCTTCTTTTGTTGTGATGAAAATCCTCATCAGTCTAGCTGATGTTGGACTGTTTGGCTCGAAAGAGACATTATGCTTGTTGTTGTTGCAAGGAGTTGCTGGTTCTTGGATCCATTGCGTGATGACGCTTTGTCCATACACCGCTTGTTAGACATTCACCGGCGTTGTTTTTATTTCTTTGTATCACCCGATTGGGTTGGCATACACTTTGTGTGGATTGACTGGGTTAGGTTTATGTCCCCCCAGTTCTATTTTATATTTATTTTTCCTTTTTTTAATAATATATATGAGCACCTGACATATACTGGAATCTACAAGACATTCCAACTTTTGGACCGTTTTTCTATTCCTTTTATATGTTTTGGACTCTTGCCTTATCAAAAAAAAAAGTTATTATATTCTCTTCATTTTATTTTATTTTTGTCCGTAAAATGGAGTAAGAAACTCCACATATAACTCACGTACAACTGCGATGTCTCAAATTTAAACTTAGATAAAGATGTGTTTAGTCTAACAATAACAACATTATCAATTGAGTTAACTTTATGCACATATTCTCTTTATTTCTAAAAAGAAATAAAAAGTTTCATCATTAATTTTGAAATATACAAAGATCAATTTTCTTGGGGTCAAGTAGCCTAGTGGCTAGAGCTAACATATTTAATGTGGAGAAGTGGGGTGTCCGGGGTTCGAGTCGGAACCCCCGACTCCTACATATAATATTCAATATCCCAACCAACTGAGCTAAACTCACGTGAATTTAATAATAAACTTGGTAACTTGAACTTAAAATTATATCTTTTTTGTAAGAATCACAAATAGTCGTCATGTACGAAAAAACTTAGATGATGAATGATTTGTGAGCATTGATGTGCGTTAGGATGCAATTTCGAACTTGCAACTTCTTCAATCTCTATATTTTGTGAGTCTCGTCGAAGAGGATTTTTTTGTTAAATAGTTTTGTGGTTAGAAATTTACCTCTTAAAAATGAATAAGTAGGATGTTCATGATTCGAACCTCAACTATTGCATTTATTATGTAATATCGTCTTTACCAATTGAGTTAAGTACATAGAGACACGTCAGAGAAGTCTTAGAAGGAAAAAAAAGTCATAATCAATCTACTAATTGAATTATCGTTAATTATTTTTAAAAGTCATAATCCACATTTCTCCACTCTACCTTCTAGATCAAGTCTTTTCATGTGTTCTCCCTAAAACTGTACCACCCTTTGACATCCTAATCTGTCTCCCTAAAAATAATTTCAACATGTCCATATTTGGATGCAAACTAGTTTTTTCATTCAGATTCGATACAAGCCGGTGGAAATTAAGATCGTTTGAAAAAACTGATCAAAGTAGTTGCAAAGGGGCCACTCATGGGATCACAAGGGGAAGATGGGTGGTGACTTGTGAGTGCAGTTTGATGGAATATATTGAATGTACGTGTACCATGTCCATGTGCCTGCCTATATAGACTTTAGGGTTGGAGCGTGACAAAAAATTGATTAGTAGGCCATAACTGCAATATATTTTCCTCAATATATGTATCTAACCGTTATGTACTCATTTGTATTTGTGGATATACATCGTTAAAACTTAAGCATGTACCGAGGAGAGTTCAACTCAAAATATTAGTATATCACATGAAGGAGTCTTATGGTTTATATATATATATATATATATACACTCCTAACAAAGTCGATCCTAAGATTTTTGGTGCTTTGGGCGAAACAATAAAATTGTGCCCTTTTAATTATTGCAATAGTTTTCTAAAAATATATTCTCAATATAATTAATCAAACCGATTTAAAAGATATATATCTATATAGTATTAACTACTAAGTAAAAATAATAAGTTTGATGCCTCTAAAATAATGGTGCTCTAGGTTGTCGCCGCTCCCTGCCCACCCTCATGATCACCCCTTTAAGAGTCGAATGGTAATATTTTCTTCTTTGTTGGGTTCAGTCGCATACAAGTAATTTGAGGGAGTACCTTAATTCATCCTAGAGATAACCATTTTTATAGTCCAACTCTCACCAAAACCATCAACGGTTCAATCTAAATTATAATTCATTAAATAAGATTCTTAATGTATATACATAGGGGGAGCCCGGCATTTGCCACCAACAAAAGATGAGTTCGTTAAAACCAATATATGTTTATTTCAATTTAGACACCTATTTAGGTATTTATATGCAACCTATTGCAAGTTTAACTTAAGTGATTAATGAGCTTAATTAAGTTGTTTCTCTAAACAGGGTTATACATACGTATCTATTGCATTGCTAAGTTCAAATCTAAAAATTATCAAGAATAAACTATTGTTACTATATATCTAATATTTCTTGGCACCTTTAAGTAGAAGGAAGAATTAATAACTGTACAAGGGTGGGGACATAATATCCAAATTTCAAGTTTTATCTTTTTCAACCTAACTCTTCATTCATTGGATTCCTGTCATCCGAACGTTGCCTCAGATGCAAACGAAGCAACCACAAGGTGGCCCTTTTTTCAAACTGCTTATTTCAGCTTAATTCTTGAGACGATATTACATCATTGTTAAGCACTTGAAGTTAAGTTTAAGTGGATATTAACTAGTAACATCAAGAAAGTTTCAATACTGTTTATGCTAGGTATGAGATTGAAACTGGCGACACACCCCTCAAGATCTTACCAAACTAGAAAACGAAATTGCACTATGGCTATGTGTGAGAAGTGGCATTATTTTTTAGTTAAACAATTAGTACTTGTTTTTGGTATAACGATAGATATTTCGGAATCACAGTAGTCCACAATAATTTTGCAGAAACTACAAAGTGTAACTTGTGCAAGAAGTTTCAATATTGTTTAAACTACAAAACTAATAAAGATAGAAATTTGATAGAAAATGAATGATGTACATAGTATCTATAACAAAAAAAATATATGAACTTTCTCTCTTTTAGTTTAATATATTTATTTTTAGACTAATCAATTCTTAGTTTTGTTTGGTGTAGTAATCAACTATATGTTGCAATCTAGTACTATAATTTTTTTGCAACGTCCTATAGTTTTCAAAAGATACTTATTCCCATAATCCTATGTTTGGATCATGCATTAATTTCTAGAGTTATTTAAATTTTAGTAGTATTAATTATACACACATACATCACTTAGTTGGCCATGTTATCAGAGCAATGGCACAATCACACAGTTGGGGAATTAAAATTTAGTAGGATCCATTCTTTCTCAACATATTTAGCTTTTTCCTTTATGCTTCCAGTGAGACTCTAACAATGCACCAACGTTTTCTTTTATTCTCGACCAACCTATCATCTTACCCAACTTTTTTCTCAAATGCTTTTTTCTACCCATGTGGTCCTTTAAATTATCACATGCTCCCATCCCATCTCCTTTTCCATCACTAATAAACACCATTTGTTAAACATCATTTCTAATCATCAATTTCCTTTTCTTCTTCAATAAACCTCGCATCTTTCAACCTCCTTTTAGGATTTTGGATTTATGTGAGTCAGAAATCGATATCATATATTCATGTATTTGAAATATCAATGGTTGTTCGATTCAGATTAGACGTTTTAAAATATGCATGTTTTAATTTTGTTTTACAATTCAAAATTTCGAGTTTGAATCTCAACTATCCAATTTGGATTGAATAGTTACATATATTTCAACTACTTGAATGTGGAAAAATCCTCATTGCACCCTCCTTTTACTCTATCACTCTCTCTCTAGCAACTCCTCACTTTATTTATTATAATCATTACTGTAATTATTAATAATGGTGTAATTAGAACTACTTGGACTATAACTCAATTCTCCAATAGCGTTGTCTTATTAACTCTCATTCATTCATTCATTTCAACTACATATATATTTTCATAGAAAAGGAATGATTTTCTAGCATAATAATCAAAATGGGTCCAACCCATCACAAATCAATAAAAAGTAATTTAATTATGTGATTTGCCTCGATATGGCTCTATGATATATATCCATTTTTGGATAAAATTGCAATATACATATACCTACAAATTATGTATCTTCTTCCTCCTCTTGCTTTGGACCCTGTATCTTAAAGGATGGAGTTGGAGACATGACATGTGCAGCAGTGGAGGCTTTTATCATTATTCATTAGCATGTGTCAATGTGCTGTTGAAGGCATTGCTAGCTAGATAAACACATAAACATAGGAATGGTAGCTTTTAGGACAATAAGTAGTGGCATATGATTAGGCATTGGTGAAAGGCTAGCTCCTTAGTTATAAAGGCATGTTTCAAGTTTGTGTGTTAGATTCATCACCCACTGGGAGACACGATTAAAACGTTTGTGACTAAAAAAGTGAAATAATCATGTTGTAAAACGTATCTAATCACCTAATCATATAAAACAGCATGTTTAAAGATAAGATTAATACCTTTGTAGATCATAACTCTAATCCAAACTTTACAAGATGACTCAAATATGTCAGGTCAATTTCGTCTGATATTAGTAATTATGTAATTTTGCCCAACAATTTGAAGCTTCATTATTAAAAATGAAAATGTAGGCAAGACAGATATCTTTTTACAAGTAATTTGTTGTTAGCTGGGTTTTATTTATAGTGAAATGTTAACATGTCTCCTTAGGACATTATAGTAAAGATAGAAAGTTTTTTTTTGAAGAATAAAAAATGGATTATATTAACACAAAGTGAGTCGCCTCCTTAGCATAAGGCGTGCTAAAAAGACCACTCAAAATTACAAAGAGTCAACCAAAAAATACCACAAAAACAAAAAATAATGATTAGCCGATACCCAAACATTTCAACGGATCCGACCACCATCTCTGACTACCTTACACAAAAGTGGTGTTATTGGCCTTCAACCACCAATAAGAATGAAACTTAACTTTATCCATAAGCTCTGAGATGGAAAGTTGAGAATTATTAAATAACTTGTTATTTCTTTCATGCCATATTAACCAAACGCACAAGAGCCAAAGAAGCTGGAGGAAACATCGACAAGCCTTCATACCACCTAAGTAATGAGTAAAACGAAGAAAATGAGCATGAAGACTTTGAGGATCAACTCCTGAAAAACCTAACCAAGGCTGGACCAGCTGCCACAGATAAGCATAAGTGTTGCAATGCAAAAATAGGTGGGAGGTTGTTTCGGCCTGCCCGCACACCGCCGAACAGATGGTTGCCTCAGAAGATAAAACGTCGCGATTCAATAAATTATATTTAGTAGGTAACCTATCGCGAAGCAATCTCCAGGCTAGAATAGAAACCTTCAAGGGCACCTGCTTATGCCAAATAAGGTCGTCCGAAGTACCCAAAACCGATGAATCCTCCGAGGATCACCTCTAATAGATAGGCCCAGATACACAAAGGTGACTGTCGGTGCTATTTAATGCGGTGGTTGCTGGTGGTGGAAATGCGTCAGTTTGTGCACTGGAATTGGGGGGGGTACCTGTAGAACTTTGAGACTCTAGTCAGTAGAGGTCAGAAATGGGGGTTAAGAGATGAGAGAGATTCCACCTTGGGGACTGCGAGGAGTCCCCTTTATATAGATGTGGGTGTTTGCAAAGCCGTTGTAAGGCACACGTGTGCCCGGCGGTTACGAAATCGTGGGAAGTGTAACCGCAGGGAGAGATTTATGGGAACGTGGGGAAAGAGACGTTACAGTTCGTTTGAACTGGTCTCAGTTGCTCTATGCACCCCCCTCGCGGGGAGGAGGTGTGTTGCAAGTAAAATGCCAAATGTGGTATGGGTTGGGTTTGTTATCGGACCTAAGCAATTGGGTCCTAGATCTTTGACCGGTCTAGAACAGTTTCGAACTTTGGATTATATAGTCCAAAAATTTTAAAGACACTTTCAGAATTCGATAAGCGCCTGAGAAAAAAAAAGGGTGGGAAAAGAATTGAGGAAGGATTAAACCCATAATATCATTACATGGGCTTTGGACTTGACATCATAATTGAAAGAATGGCTATTTATTTTATGAGTATTATTTTTTCCACCCTATCGCCTTCTCACGCGCCCTGCGTTTTTGACCAAAATGCTCTTTATCTGGATTATATATTCCGGACACTGTTAGGATTACATAATCCGAAATGATCAGAAAATCACGCTGCACCATGTCATTTGTGAAACTTGGACTTGATCATGGTGTAAGACTATTCATAAATCATAATCCGGAAAATATAGTTGTATTCCGGAATACAAAATCGAAACACCCTGTATTTGAACTTAGCGGGAAAAAGTGTTGTTTGTTGCTAGAAAATGTAATCCGGACAGCTAGGTTATATATACTTCTCCAGAACCTAGCTGAAGCTCACCACCTTTATCACAAACACTCCCTACACCTCTAGAAACACACCATTTTGGGCAAAAATGTGATTTGAAGCTGGAATCTGGTCATCAAGATGCCTTAACATCATCATTTTCGACTGAATGCAAAAGTAATGTGTATATAAACCTTCCCTTATTCGTTTTTTAGGACCTTTCCTTTTGATCATGTTATATGATCTGTACTGGAGCATTCCAAAAAATAAAATCCGGACTGCATTCATGCATTTCAGATTTAGTAATCCGAACAGAACTAGTACAGAAACTGTGCTTATTTTTTGACTTTGCTTCGCACTTTTCAGTTATGGTCGTTCCTGTGGAAGCCCCAAATGATGATCCACCTTAGATTGAACCTCATATTGTGTTGCCGATTTTTTTACTTGAAGATTTGCATGATTTCGGAAATGCCAAATCCGATAATCCCCCACCACCACCATCAAAAATTGAAATTTATTTAGGCGATGCGAAAGTAGACGATGCTCCTCCTCCTATTCCTCATGTTATACCACCTTTAATTGCTATTGTTTGTATTGATCAGCGAGAACATTTTATCACTACACAAAATTTTGCAACATAGAATGATTTGTTGGAGTGGTTCGAGAGAAAGCCAATAAGCTCGGTTTTTCCACTGTTATTGGTAAATCCGATAACGGTGGCAATGGAAGAAGCACATTTGTTACTTTGATATGTGAAAGGGAGGTTCATACACTGAGTACAAGACAAAGACTCGGCGCGAGATAGCTGGTTCGGTTAAATGCGAGTGTCCGTTTCGGCTGAGAGGTTATTTGTTGACTACTGGTGATTGCAGCCAACCATGACATGACAGATGTGTTGGAAGGTCATAAAACCGTCGGTCGTCTAAACCCAAATGAACGTATGCACCTTCATGAGATGGTGGAGTCAAACGTTCCTCCGAGGCAAATGCTTAGCAACTTACGGAAGAGGAACCGTTCCACTTCAACTACTATCAAACACGTTTATAATGCATGTCACAGGTATAGGCGATCCATTAGGGGTACGAGGACAGACATGGAACATCTCTTGAAGTCTTTGGTTGATCATGATTATGTGTATCATTGTAGGAAGTACCATGATTCTGATTATGGCAGTGATGTTTTTTGGGCACATCCAAATTCTATCAAGTTGTTTAACACGTTCTCCACTGTGCTTGTGTTGGATTCCACCTATAAGACCAACAAATATCATCTTCCATTGCTTGAGTTTGTCGGTAACACCTCTACCATGAAAACATTCTCTATTGCTTTTGCTTATATGATGTCTGAGAGGCAAGACAACGTTAATTGGGCTCTTGAGAGGTGTCGTGAGTTGTTGCATTCGAAAAATCTCTATCCCAAAGTAGTTGTCACTGACCATGACAATGCTTTGATCAATGTTGTGGAAAAGGTTTTCCCTGATGCTACTACTCTGTTGTGCTCATATCACATTGGACAAAATGTGAGAGCAAAGTGTAAATTGGATTGCAAAGTGAAGGATCTCAAAGGCAAGAATGGGGAAGCGATCAAGCCTGTTTTGGTGGTGAAGACTGTGATGACTGCATGATTGGATATTGTGGACTCCGAAACGGAGGAAGCATCTATTGATAATCGGATCCAGTTCAAAGTTGTATGCGCAAAATTTCCTAAGTTTTTGGATTATGTTGAAAATACAATTTTGGATCCGGTTAAGGAGAAGTTTGTGAGGTTTTGGGTTGACAAAAACCTTCATATTGGGAATACTACAACAAACAGATCTGAATCAGCACACGCTCAGTTGAAAAAGTATCTGAGTAGTAGTATGGGTGATTTTAGTACAAATTGGAAATCTGTTCATGACATGCTAGAGTTGCAACATACCGTAATACATGCTTCATTTCAGACGAGCATTATCATGCTTGAACATCGGTTCAAAGGAAAGGTGTCGTGGTCTAGGTTGATCCGAAACATTTCAAGGGAAGCTTTGCATCATCCCGTAGTGGAGTATAATAAATCACTTGAAATTGATACGGATAAATCATAATGTGGTTGTTTGAGTTTGATCACTTACGGATTACCGTGTGCGTGCATGATTGCTTTAAAGATCAAGAACGACACCGCTCTCCGTTTGGATGGAATTCACACTCACTAGAAGAGGTTGAGGTTCGAGTACGAGGTTGACCCAAAACTTCATAAAGCAGACATCTCTCTATTGCCATAATGGGATATTCTTCATGTATATTTTTAAGAAACTGTGTTACTTTAGCTTCTGCCCAGGATTTCTGTTTTAATTTCCTGTACTGGTGCAATCCGAATTATATAATCCGAACAACATAGTTGAATTTCAGATTATATAATCCTAAAGGGTGGCATTTACGCCCCATGCAAGTGCATTTAAGGCTCATACAAAAGGTGTATCAGGAAGTTCCAGATTTTATGTTTCGGATTTGCATATGCGTTCCGGATTTTGAAATCCAGACTGTATCAGTGCACATACCAGAATGCATGTTTCTGCCTATTTTCCAGCAACAACCAAAATGACAGTTTTTTTACACATTGCAGACTCGGTTCAAGGACGCCGATTACAACATGAAGTTGCATATGAAGGAATAATTCCGACAATTTGTTTTACCGAAGACCACCTCTATGCGTCCACTGCCAAATAAGGTCACCACCAAAGGAGCTCCAAGGAAAGATAAGCAAAACATTCTATCAACAAGGTGCTCACCTTCCCTATGGGAGATTGTTGACTCCCAGGAGCAAGAGACACAGAGTTCACAGAAAAAATCAACAGGGACGAGTAGAAATAGTGCACGGAAAAGCAACATGTCTCCTACTCCTCCTAAGCCAATTCCCAAAAATCCGAAGAAGCCAACACCTGTTAAAGTCCACATACCACACAAAGACCAAATCCCAATTTGGATGCATGACTTTATTAAAAAGGTTAGGGATGTACCTGGTGATGGCTATTGTGGGTTCCGAGCAGTTGCGGTCCTACGTAACTTGATTGTTGATAATCACCAACTAATCCGGTACAACCTTTACAAAGGGCTTGTCGGTGTAGAAAATGCCCGCTATCTGAGGATGATTAATGATGATAGGCGGTATAAAGAGGTCTCAGACGCTCTATCCTATGGTGATATTGGGAATGCACCACGAGATAAATGGATGACCATGTCGGATATGGGTTTCCTCCTCGCACAGAAATTCAACCAAACGGTTGTTGTGTTGTCCATTGGGAAATCAGAAACCTATTTCCCTCTATGTGGTCCGCCGCCAAGTATCGATCTGTTGATGTGTCTGGCATATGTGAATGACAACCATTTTATGGCATTGGATTTGAAGGATGATTGTCCGATTCCTCCCACTTCCGCTCTATGGAGACGATACCATCGAGAGGATGCAGACACCTGACTTGATAGATATGTCAGCCGGATGACAGATTATAATGAGCTAAGTCGGGCGGCGGGTGTAAATGTGATAGAAGATGACGAAGAATTGTACATTATTGAAAATCTTGATCTTGATGAGAGGGCTGGTCATGGTCCTGGTCCAAGTTCTGGTGTGAAGGTTGAAGTGGATGATAGTCCCATTGATCTTTCGGCGCCATAGATTAGATATATATCATTAGTTTAGTTGAAATGTATATCATTAGGTGAAATGTGTAATGATATAAATTCAACTTTTTTTGGTATAATGATATATATATAATCATTTTTTAATATAATATTTAAGTTAATTGCCTTTTATACATACATATATAATGATTGAAAAACAATGATAAAAACCACAATGACATACAAATCTGTTTCAGTTCTGTGTACTGGTGCAATCTGAATTATATAATCCGGACGTGTTTGGATTATATAATCCGGAATGTATCGAGGGTAATTTTGAAAAAAAAATAGGGCGCGCGAAGAAATGCACAGGGTGGGAATACTAAAACTCTTTTATAAAAACTTGTTTCTTATCATATCGTGTTCAAATCAAACCATTTTTTTAAGATTAAAAAACAGAGAAAGCAACGACGTTATTACGTAACTTGATTTTGATTTTGATGTGATTTGATTTGATTTTTATATATATTATAATGCATGTAAGATGTAAAATCATAATAAATTATAATGCATGGTAGACAGTTGTTGGCATATAAGACATGAATTGTCAATGAAAATGAAACCAATTAAATTAGCTATACTCTCTATATTTGGCGCCACTCAACTAACGGTTGAGAATTATCAATTAACAAACTGATCCATCATCACATAAAAATTATCTGGTTGCCACAAATCATAACAAATTTCTTCTAACACCATCTTTCCTGATCCCTCCCCATCCTCTCCACCCTCTTCCATGCTTCAGTTTTCCGGCAAATTCTCGTTGCCGGAAAATCCAATCAGGGAAGAGGCCATGAGTGATACCGATGAATGCAATGATGAAAATGGGAACAACAATAATTATATCCATTTAGATTTCAATGAAAATCAAATAAGCCTTATCAATGAGGACGAAGATGATCATGATCTTGTTAGTGATCATGATCTTGTTAGTGATGTGGAACGAGAATTGGTTGATGACGAGGAGGTAGGGACACCAAGTCCTGCAGAGATTAGGCTCAAGAGAAAGAAATCATTGTTGGAATTTCGTTGCAAAATTCAAGAAGCAATTATTGGAAAATATTTGTTAGGTAAAGGAGAAAAAATTTCATTGCCAAAGGAAAATCTTAGAGACATTACATTATGGGGTGTTCCTTTATTACCAAGTAGGGCACATGAAGGTACTGATATTGTATTGAGGAAATTCTTAAAGGCTAAAGATTACAGGGTCAATGATGCATTTGACATGTTACAGAAGACATTGGTTTGGAGAATTAAGAATAATGTTGATAAAATTCTTGATGAAGATTTGGGTTCTGATTTTGAAAAAGTTGGATATTTGGATAGTAGAGATAAGGAAGGTCGACCGGTTTGTTACTATGTTTACGAGGTTTTCAAAGACAAGAGTTTGTACAAGCAGACATTTGGAACACAAAAGAAATGTGACTTGTTTTTGAGGTGGAGGATTCAATTGATGGAATTTGCTATTAAGAAGTTGAGTTTTAGAGGTGGGGTTGATGGAATTATTCAGGTTTATGATTTGAAGAGTGCACCAATTCAAGGAATGAAAGAGCTTAACTCAGTCAGCAAAAAGGCTCTTATGTTGTTTCAAAGCTATTACCCTGAGATAGTTTATAAAAATGTCAGTATCATTTGGATTGACTTATCTGAGCTTATCTATTGGTATAAATGTTCGTAAACTGTTCTCAGCTTATGACAATAGCTTATAGTTTATATGAAAATTGTTTGCAGATTGTAGTAAATGCACCATTTTGGCTCTACACTTCACAAGTGTTATTCTCAAGGTTTATGAACCAGGGAAACAAAAAGAAGTTCATCCTTGCAAGACCACAAAGGGTAACACCAATTCTTCTCAGGTGAGTGTTCTTAAGTATAACATAAAATTCAAGTTACTTATAAATTTTATTTTATTCAACTATAGTTAACATTATGAAATGTCACAGGTACATAAGCCCAGAGCATCTTCCAGCTGGATATGGTGGTCTAAGGAGGAATAATGACCAAGATTTTTCTCCTGATGATAAAGTTTTAGAGCATAGAATCAGAGCAAATTCTGTTTCAACAGTTGAATTTCCTGTCAATGAGGTGCTCAACAATTTTTTTGACATTATTTGTTATTTGTTTCAAATTGAATGCATTATATTTCATAGTCTTTTAATTTATTTTGTGTAAATATCAAATCCGGTCCTTGAAATTTTAGGGTTGGATCAACCTAGCCCCTCGTGTTATCAATATTCCAAAATGACTCATGGAATTGCAAAATGTTAATCAAGTTCGTCCCTCTATCTGAATGTGTTATCCAATGCATCATTCACGATATTACAAACTTATGTCCCTACATATATCATTTTGGAAGATCGATATTGTGAGAGACTAGATTGATACAGTCCTATAATTTCAAAGAGCAATTTATATACTTACTCTATTTATGAACCATGTTGGACTTTCCTTTGTTCTAATTTATTTCTTTGATGTGTCTAGACTGGAGTGACAATAATGTGGGACATAACTGTTGTTGGATGGGAGGTGATTTACAAGGAAGAGTTCATTCCAAATGATGAATGTTCATACAATGTATTACTACAAAACCAAAGTTTTGTTGGTGACAGCACTAGAAACTCTTTTTACATAAATGAACCAGGGAAGATAGTAATAACAGTTGAAAATGGGAATTTCAAGAAGAAGAGAATGTACTATAGAACAAAAACTAGAGTCACTGTTCCAATGTTCATTTTGCTATCATAAAAAAATAGTTTTCTCCACTTCATTTGAAGATATTGTATCTTTTTTTGCATTCAGTAGGCCAGAAGCTACCAACATGAAATTGATGGCAGAATAGATCCATTTTACTTGCTGCTAAAAAATTCATAAGGCAGTTCATGATGGCTACAATTGATTGTATATGTATCCACATGTTTTTTTTTAATGTTTTTTTTGTTTTTTAACATGTGAACCTCAATGCCATGAATTAAAGGAATAGGTATTTTTATGTTATAACTATAATTGTTGATGGTGTGATTCGTGTGAGTTAGAAGTTGCACATTGAATGGAAAAATGGATGTGGAGCAATATACCTAATGGCTTAAGGTTTTGAGTGGAAATCTGCTGTCTAAACCACTTGTGTGGTTGCTCTTAGCGCCTAATGTGATGATCTTCGAGGCTCCCCTCGTGATCGAATAGTTGTCTAGTTCAAGTGTTCAACTGCAGTCCTCAACTACGGGTAGCATGGTTCTAAATTATGGTCCGCACTTGCGGCTGCCATATAAAAGTTTTAGTGGTCTTTGTAGCATAGGCAATTATTCACGGTATAACCACAACTGCAACTTAAGAACCATGACAATTGACATGTAGTTTTCCATTAGTTGGAGACAAATGCGAAATACACATCATTGGTTGCATTATTAAAAATGGATTTCAATTTCCAACTGGTTCTCAGAATGAACAGTGGATTGACAATGTAGAATTACGAAATGTGAGTCTAAGCATAATCAAAAGTAAATGCTCAAATTTGTAAAAATTAAGAATGCTGATGTAGCTCTAATATTTCATCCCTACAAAATAATCGATAAGTCCAAGTTTAACTCACTGTTACATTAATGTCATAGGAAAACAAGACTCACACTGTTGTAACTCTAATGAGTGGTCTTCAATTTAACTAACTGTTACATTATTAATCCTTATATGCTTTAAGGAAACTAAATTTGCCACAGAAATTAAACCGTACACTCAGGCTGGGGGATTGAATTTTTCAGTTAGATTAGTAACATAGATTCAAGTTAACTTATTTATCTTTTCTATTTGTTTGGTTTTGGATGAGGTGTTTGTAACATAGCTTGATTTTTGTCGGATTATGGGGTTAGGATTTGAGAATGTATTGGTGATATGTGTATTCGAGACTGCTCTCTTGTTGATCTGTTACCTTCTCACACCTTGTGATTGGTTTTCTTCTAATAAATTGCTTTGCTTATTAAAAAAAATGTTTGCATATTAGACAGCTTATTGAATCTTTTCCCAACTAGAAAATTTGATGTGGCCTGTGTTTATAATTGAGTTCAACATTGTTGTAAGTTGAAGTTCTGGCATGATCGTGAGCGCTCTTCTCCCCCTCTTCGCATTTTCGCATTTTTAATTTATGCTGCGTTTGGAGGAGATTCCTTCGATCGCACACCTCTTCTCCCCCTCTTCGCGTTTTCGCATTTTTAATTCATGCCACGTTTGGAGGAGATTCCTTCGATCGCGCACCCTCTTCTCCCCCTCTTCGCGTTTTCACATTTTTAATTCATGCCAGGTTCGGAGGAGATTCCTTCGACCGTGCGCCCTCTTCTCCCCCTCTTCGTGTTTTTGCATTTTTAATTCATGCCGCATTGGGAGGAGATTCCTTTCTTTATGTATTTTGTTTCATGCAAGAGTTGCGTCGTTCGCGCGTCTCTGTCTTTTCCTTATGCATTTTGTTTCATGCAAATTTTGCGTTGTCCATGGATTCCGGGGGAACATGTCCGACCAAGATTATAGTTCCCCAATTGGGCGTATAGGGCGAGACACTCGTCCTGGAGGGTGGCTAGCCCCCGAGGTGGGTTTGTCACTGTTTGCTTAGGCTTTGCTCCGCTCAAAGGCAGATGCCAACACAACCGCATGATCGCTGCTACTGGCTTTTCCTCGTTCTTTGATTGTCTGTCTATGGTCTTGTTAGTTAATCAACAAACAAACAGAATTGCAAGTGGAAGTTGGTCATTTTATTAATATGCAGGAGTATATTAACAATGGTTTTATTGCGGATGGATTTACAATGATTTTGTCGTAGTAATGGATTCACAATCAAGTCATTTATTTTCACTTAGCTATATTGGCGTGTCCGGTTGGCATCGTGTCTCCCCACGACGAATCCCGACCTGGATGGTTGCAGTTCCCGTCGGTGTGAGTCTGCCCTTTGGCTTTCTTTCCCCCGAGGCTCGACCTCTGCAAGGAGGCGGGTTCAAGTTTCTGGAAGGCTTTTTAGCATTTGTTAGCACTGCTTAAGTCTGCGTGGATGGTGACTACCTCTTCGTTATCTCCATGATACTTCATCTTCATGTGGACGGTCGAGGTGATGGCGTCCAAGGCCGCTAGTGTCGGGCGCCCCAGTATGCAGTTGTAGACGGACATTACGGGAACCACCTAGAAGGTTGTTTCTATTTTCCGTTCGACCGTTCCTTCGCCAAAGGTAACATCCAAGTTGATGTATCCCCAAAGGCGGGTGCTCGTCTCGTTAAACCCTTGCAGCTCAGTTCCCTCGTATGGTTTCAAATTTGTTTTCCTTAGTCCTAACTTTTCAAATGCATCCTGATACAGGATATCCACGGAGCTACCCTCTTCGATTAAGCATCTGGCAACGTCGTGCCCGCGGATCCCTGCGATGATGATAAGCGGGAATATATCGTTGTAGCCTCCGTTCACTTTTTCCTCGTCCGAGAAACCAAGGATGGGTCGGTTTCTTCCGGTCTTCAGGACCGTCGTGGCGGCGTGTACCTCCACGAGCTGGGTGATTTTCCACCTGGTCGTCCCTTTAGTGGCGTTCTGTGGGGTAGTGAACCCTCCCATGATGGCGCCTAGAAATGTGCGCTTCTCCTTGGTTTCGTCAGTGTTGTTTAGGCCTTTCGTCCCCCCATCTATGGCATTTATCTCCCTCCTCGGGGAGGATTCCTCTCTCCCCGGAGAGCGCCTATTTCTGGGGGACTCGCTACTTCGGGGGCTTTTTATGTGGTGAGTTTCTCTTCCACTTTTCATCCTTTCGGCCCGCGTCTCTCGTAAAGCGGTTCAACTTCCCCCTTTTTATTAGCTCTTCGATCACGTCCCTGAGCTAGTAGCAGTCGTTGGTGTCATGGCCATGACATCGATGGAAACAACATAATCTAGTTTTATCTGTTTTAGCAGACTCTTTCAATTGTTGAGGTTGTCTGATGCCTGCCTCCTTGAATTATGTGTTGAAGCATTTCTGCATGATTGCTTCTCGGGATGCGTTTAATGAGGTGTAGTCTGTGAACTAGAGGCGTGAATCTCTAGCTTTTTCATTGTTGTTGATCCGCCTGTCATCACCGGTCTTGTTCGACTGTTTGTTTTTGTGTGCTTCCTCCATTAATTTCTTCTCCTCGTAGTTAATGTATGGTTGGGCGCGCATTAGTAGGTCGTTCATGTGTTTGGCTGCCCGAAGCCCCAACTCTTCTTTGAATTTGCAATCGTCGCGAAGGTTGCTCTCGAATATAAATCATTTCAAATCGTCATTGGCACCCTGTACCTCCACGCCCGCCCGAGTGAAACGTTCAATGTACTCCCTCGGAGTTTCTTTCTTGTCCTTGACGATAACATCCAAGGCCCCCATGGTCTTCGGCCGCTTTCGTCTCACGGTGAAGTGAGAGGTAAATTCACTGCAAAGCTCTCCCCATGAATCGATAAAGTTGTCCTGTAGGCCCTTGAACTAAGTCATGGCGGCACCCTTCATCGTTAAGACAAATAATTTGCACTTAATCGCGCCCCCCGCGAGACGGGGGTGGAGGAGGAACATCCTTTGAATGTGGAGGAGGCGGATGCAGTGTCGTTGCGCGGTAGCAGCACGAGTGTCAATCGTAGTACCGAAGATAGTGTCGTCTTCCTCAAGATTCACTGGTTCGAGAATCAGAACCGTTTGACTTTGGAGAACTTGGATCATCGAACGCGGTGCTTAAGAGGTGGAGGAACGACTCATGGCGGTTCTTCTGCGAGTTCCAGCCATTACTTCAGATATAGAAGTAGTAATTGTTAACCGTTGCGATGGAGGAATGTGTAACTGAAAATAGTTACGGCAGAGATGCGTGTAACAAAAAACGGTTACGGTGGAGGAATGTTGGACCATGGCGGTTAGCGGACATCCCCTCCTTCTAGCACCAAATGACCAGTCTAGTGAGAACGGTTGAATAGCAACAACGGCAGAGAATGCTCCGGTGGTACGAAAAGTGCATGCAGGCACGTTAGCACTCCAACACTCAAGTCAGTAATTTACTGAGAAAGAGTGTGTAAGAAGTGTTGTGAAAAGTGATGTGTACCTTGAGGGTAAAACAAGTTCAGCCTCATATAGGCGCGTGTTGGCCATAACCGTCTCCGGGTTTTGCGGCGTGTGATTAGGGACGGAGCAGGACATGTGTAGGGTGATCCTTGCGCGAGAGCGAACTCTTGTGTGGCACGGTGCACGCAAGCTGCCGTGCTCCCTTTAGTGCAGAGTCTTGAGGCGGTGCAAGTCCGACCACGTGTCGTCGTGCGGTTGGTCTTCTGACCGGTCCAGAACAAATATGATAAAAATTTGTCTTTTTTGCTTAGATTTTGGGACAAAGAAAATGAGTTTTTTCCTTGTATTTTGGGAAAGAGGGAGTATAGTATAGATTAGTCATAGTTTTTGTCAAAAATTCATCAATTAAATCACGAACTTTGTTACATAACGAAAGATTTAATTAAAAAGTTTTTAAGTTAACAAAAGAATTATTTTATAAATAGAGTCGGAGACTAATTTGACTAAAAAAAAACATAAAAACCAATTTGGTGGTTTAGTTTGGTACTACAATGAATGAATGAATGAAAGTGTAAAACAAACGGTGTACCACAATAGTGCTGTAGCCAAATTCCACAAGAATGGTTTCCTGGCGGACGCAGTTACGGTACCTTGCAAGCAAAGCTCAATACGCCTCCACTCTTGCCTTAAAGGTCTCCTTCTTCTCTTGTAATTAACCCATTTTTCAGTCTTGTAATATTATTATCATTTTACATTTTTAAGTTTGTTAGTATCTTTACGTTGATGTGGTTACTGTAGTGGAATCATTTAGAATGTTTTTGAGTTATCCATCCATTATTCTCGTCTCAATTGGACGCATTATGACTGCTAAACACAATCTGTGGAGAATTTTGAGGGGACGTTTGAAGTTTAACTTTGCAAAGAACTTAGCATGTGTTTGGTTGTGCGGTGGGGAGAATTGATTTTGATAGAATTGATTCTGTAGAATTGATTTTGGTTAAAAGTGACTCTGACTAAAAGTGATTTGTGTTTGGATACATATGTAAAAGTGAGTTGAACTATAAATTTGTGTGAAAATCAATTCTAGAATCAAAAACTACAAATCCTAGCTTCAACTAGAATCATTTCTACTTGACAGTAACCAAACATGTCAGAATCAATTCTAGTCCTTCTAGAAGTGGAACCAAACTTATTCTTAGTTTATTTGAACTTAGATTTTGAAGGTTAGGTGGCTTCTTAAGGCCTATCTTTGTGTACGCTACATAATAAAGAACCATAATGTAAAACATTTGGAACAATGGTGAAGTTATCAACAGAGCAATGGCATTTACAGTAACATGTTTCCTAGTAGTTTGAGTCTTGTGTCACATTTTAAGCACTTCAAAGTCCTCCTTAGAAGGTTCTTCTGACTGATACAATGTTGAAATTGGACAGAACCGTATAGGAGGTCATGTCAAAGAAAATGAGGTAGCAACTTTTATTTTCAAACACTTCTGTCATGGAAGGATGACTTTCTTGCACCGGAATAAAGGAGAGGAGATGGCTCCTGCTATTGCTGGAAAAGGAGCAATTCTTCTTGTTCGGAGATTACCGATTCCAGACCTAAGGTAATCATACTCATAATATATCATATTTGTGCAATTCTATTGACTGCTATTGCAAGATGTTTTTATGTTTAGATAATACAACAAAGATGCTTATCTGTGTGTTTCATGTGTTGCTTCTCCTTTGAATTTGTTGCATGTCTGTTTCCATTCAATGCTTCATTTTATTTCATAGACACACGAATTTGTAACGACTTTAGTTATGCTTGGAAGTAATACCTTGCTGGTTCATCTGCTCAAGTTTTTCATATTATATAGCAACTCAGTTTGAAATTTGGATGCACCATAAAAGATTTCGTTTTATGTTTTGGCCTTGCTTGTGCAAAATATGTTGATATTCTTCTTTAGCTCCTTTCTCTGTTATGTGGTAATGTATCATTAACTTGGTCTGGACTGTTTTCCATTATCATTATTATTTTTCTATTTATGTTTTGTGTTCAGTTTGTGTTGCGAGACAAAAATGCTAAGATGGATGAGAAGATCAGTAGTTCACAAAACATTATAAGGTCATGAATAAATTATTAGAAGGAAAGTTGTGGTAGTTTGCATTTTGGAAAAGATGGCAGAGTTTTCATTTTTGGTAGTCTGAGTCTGGGTAAGGTGGAGAAGACCCTTAGAAGCATCATTAAGGAGGGTAGATCTGATAGGTCGTCCAATAGTTAGATGTAGAGATAGATCAAGGACTATAGGTTAAACCATTGCTAATGATTTGGATGTGAATATTGGAGCATTACTGCATTAGACACATTTTATCATAGGATAGGACATTATGGCTTCATTTGATTCACCGATTCCACCTAGCAGGCAAATACTTTGGTTGTTGTTATTCTTTTATTCAATAAGGTTCTCAAGGGTGAGCCTTGCTGCAATGATAAGGTTGTGTTCTTGTTACCATTGGTCAGGTGGTAGTTGTGGAAACAACCTTTCCAGATACATGTTTGTTTTGGATTTTTTTTAATTTTTTTTTTTGTAGTTATAAATTAGCTGGTTCCAGTGGTTTGACTGATTTCATGATCTTCCCAGGCAGTGGTTATATGCAGATTTTTATTTGCGGTGCAAAGAATATTTGTTTTGAAGCCATTTTAATGCGTCAATTTTAAAATGCGGAAACTGGTCTTAAATGAACTTCGTTCATGTTATTCTTGAGTTCGACAAAAGTTAGTTAAGAGATTAACTGA